>Ga0307479_10001894_pt1 | contig 19107 bp, 14 predicted proteins | sample atmos_gasesECM4C_FD_203743 | JGI IMG/M metagenome (GOLD analysis project Ga0307479, IMG submission 203743) | Hardwood forest soil microbial communities from Morgan-Monroe State Forest, Indiana, United States - atmos_gasesECM4C_515 | ecosystem: Environmental > Terrestrial > Soil > Temperate... | reverse complement strand
CGGCAGAATGACCAGAGACTCGACGCCACCCAGACTCACCGCCAGCAAGAACAACTTGACCGAGTCGCAGAATTTACGTGCCGCGTTCAGGCCACCCTTTAGATCGAAGGCGAGCATGGAGCCGAAGCAGCGCATCTGGCGCTTGGCGAGGGCGTGATCGGGGTGCGACGCAAGTCCAGGATAGTACACACGAGCCACTTTGGGATGCTGCTCGAGAAATTGCGCCACGGCGAGGGCGTTTTCTTCCTGGCGTTTCACGCGCAGGGCGAGGGTCTTGATGCCGCGCGTAAGAAGGAAGGCCGCTTCGGGATCAGCCGAGCCGCCGAGGTCGATGATCATGTGACGGATGCGATCCATCCAGCGCTGGCTGCCAGCGGCGGCGCCGGCGATGACATCAGAGTGGCCGGAAAGAGCTTTGGTAGCGCTGTGCACGACAATATCGAAACCAAGCGCGAGGGGTTGCTGAGAAACGGGAGTAGCGAAGGTATTGTCGATGATGGTGACGAGGTTGTGTTTTTTGGCGAAGGCGATGGCTTTGTCGAGATCGACCAGGCGTACGGTGGGATTCGTGGGCGTCTCAACGTAAAAGACTTTCGTTTTCGTTGTGACCAAGGTTTCGATGCCGGCGAGGTCGACGCCCACATGGTGGACCTTGATGCCCATGTCGGGAAATTCGTCGCGCATCAGGCGATAGGTGCCGCCGTAGGTTTGCGCGGTGGAGATGACTTCGTCGCCGCATTTCAGCGCGCCGAGGAGCGCGCTGGAGATGGCGGCCATGCCGGAAGCGGTGACTACGGCGGCTTCGGCGCCTTCGAGCGCAGCGATTTTTCCTTCGGCAATGGCCACGGTGGGATTGCCGTAGCGGGTGTAGATGTAGGCTTTACTTTTGCCTTCCGCCCAGAGCTTCATTTCTTCCGTGGAAGAGAATGTGAACGTCGAGGTGCGCGAAATGGGCGTGCCGACGCCGGTGGCGACGCCGTGGCGATTGGGTTCGCCGGCGTGAATGGCCGTGGTTTGGGGGCCCCAGCCGTTGGCGCTGGCGGGCGCGTTCGCTGAACTTGTGTGGCTGCGAGCCTGGGTTGCAGGCGCTTCGGCGGTGGAGGAATGGGTTTTCATAGTGGGCTATTTTGGGCGCGCGGGATTCGGGCGGGCAAGGACCAATTTGGCGGTGGCAAAGATTGCTGTGCGCACACGAAAAGCCTCAAGTCTGCCGACCGCAGGCAGACCTGGGCTACAGGGCAGGTAGACAAATCTGGGCGGCTCGGGTGTCTTATGGGAGTAAGGCGGGGATGAAGGGCGGGTTTGACAGGGCCTCTGATTTGGCCGAGCGGCACATTACTGCTGATGAAGTGAGGCGCCTGTACGACCAGCACGGGCCGGCCTTGCTGGCGTATGCGTGTTCGTTTGTGGCGGATGCGGCGATTGCAGAGGACGTTGTGCAACGGGTGTTTGTGAAGCTGCTGCAGGGCAGAATAGCGGTGCCGGATGTGCCGCTTGGTTATTTGTACCGCGCGGTGCGCAATACGGCGCTGAATGTACGGCGCAATGGCCGACGCGAGATGCGGCTGGATGCGGACAGCGCGTGGTTTGCGCATCGCGGTGGCGATCGAGAAGCGGCGCTGGCTTTGCAAGCGGCGCTTGCCGAATTGCCGGAGGAGCAGCGCGAGGTAGTGCTGATGCGCGTGTGGAGCGGGATGACGCTGGAAGAAATTGCGGGAGCATCTGGCGTTTCGCTGAATACGGCGGCTTCGCGTTATCGCTATGCGCTGGAGAAATTGCGTGAGCGCTTGCGCCCGTACCGGAAGGGTGAGGGGGAAGAGTGATGGAGAGCGGGGATGAACGATTCGAGAGTTACTTGCGGGAATTTGAGCCGCGGCGTCCGCGGGGGTTGCCTACTGTGGCGGGAGCTCGGTTTGATTGGCGGCGTTTCGCGGCCGCTGCTGTGCTCTTCATAACACTAGGGGGAACAACGTGGTTTGCCACTCATGAGAAGCGAATGCGCGGCGTGGAGGGCATGACCGATACCGAAGTGAGCGGAAAATCTACGACGAAGCGGATTACGGCTTTTTCCCTGACGCGGACGGCTTTGGAGAATCCGAAACAGCTCGATGCAGAATTGACGGAGGATTCACGACGCGTGCTGCCCAATTTTAGAGGAAAAGAGAGCACGTTACGTGTGCTCGCTAAGGAATAACGCTTGAGAGGATCCACTATGGTGCAAAGAAAAATAATGGTTGCGACGTTTTGTTTTTTGCTTTGCGCAGCCGTCGTTAACGCGCAAATCAGACAGCCCGCGGAAACGCGAAACGCCGCGTTGCGATACTGGCTAGCCTTCGCCGATTTGCAGGATCCACCGACGGATAAAGCAACCTCAGACCTGCTGGAGAAGACGGCTGCAGGTGAAGCCGCGTGGGATGAAGCGAAGCTTGGTCCCATTTTGGACAAAAACGAAGAGGCTGTTCGCGCGATGCAGCGAGCGACGAAGCTGCCAGAATGCGATTGGGGGCTTGAGTACGAATTGGGGCCGCGCGCTTCGATTGCATACGCTCCGCGAGCGCGGGTGCTGGCGAGGCTGAACACGCTCTATGGGATGCGATTGGCAGCGAAGGGCAATATGCAGGAAGCCGTGGATAGCTGGCTCGCCGGGATTCGTTTTTCGCAGCACCTGGCGCAAGGTGGGACGCTGATTTTTTCGCTGATCGCCAAGACGGGACTGCTGTCTAGCTTCCAGGCGCTGACGCAAGCGGCGCAGAGTGGGGAGCTCACGCAAGCGCAGCGAACAGAGGTGGTGGACGCCGTACGTGCGCTGCCAGAAGCGGGTTTCGATTGGAGCGCGGCGCTAGCGTATGAATCCGATCCTCTGGACGTTGCGATTAAACAGATGAAGCAGGCGGAGAGTCCCGCCGAGTACGTCCAGGAAGTGACCGGGAAGCGCGCTCCAGAAAATTTCAGCGTGCCTACGGCTGCGGATACGTCCGCATTTCATAAGTTGATGAATGCGGCGGCGGTGGCGCTGTCATTGCCGCCGGAGGAGGCGCAGCAGAGAGTTGAGTCCCTGCAGGAAACTGTCAAGACGCTTCATCCGTTTTATCTGGAGTACACACCGTCGTTGACGAGGATCAATCAGTCACGGGTAGAAGTCGCGGCGGCTCGGGAGAAACTGCTGCAGGCGGTGAGGGGAAGGTAGCGACAGCGGACGTCTTACGGAGCGCCATCGCGTCACGGATTTAGCCGACGGAGTGTCGCACCTGCGGCGCTTGCGTTTCCAGTCTCCGAACCCAGCGCTTTCGCGCTGGGCTAACGCGTGGCGCACCCTCGGTGCTCATGTGGGCGTACTCGCCCTAAACTATATATACCTGAACGCAAACGCACCGGTGAACTAAGCCGCATTCAGACTTTCGGTCGTCCCTCCGGGACTCAAAGAAAATTTCTGTGCTAGGTTGACCCAGGATTGGGTTCGGCAAAAAGCGCCGGACCATCCTGGGCTATTGTCAGGCGTCCCTGCGGGACTCGGACGCGCTGAAGCGCGGGCCCCTACAACACCGTGCGGGACACCAGATGAGTGACGACACAAACTCCCGCGGGAGTGAAGAATGCCAGCTGCGATACAAATTCGGGACTCAACTGGTTACGATGCGGCTAAATGAAGTTAGAGGCCCTGGCTTCACGAAACTCGAGCGATCACCAGGTTATCGTGATTTGCTTGTTGCTGTTTGGCTGTGTAATTCTCGGCGCTGAGCGGTTGAGGGAGGGGACGTGGATTTCTCTTCTTCTTGGGGATGGATTCAGGCGCTATGGGCGGTGTTTGGGTTGTACTGGCTGGTGTCAGCCTTCAAGCGAAAGAGGACGAAGCGGCGCGAAAGCTTGGGGCAACGATTCGCGTACGTACTCCCGCTGTGGCTGGCATTTGTCGTGCTGTTGCGCCGTGAAGCGCACTACGGATGGCTGGGGGTGCGCTTTGTGCCGGACAGTTCAGCCGTCGGATGGATTGGCGCGCTGCTGACGGCGGCAGGAGTGGGCATGGCAATCTGGGCTCGGTGGCACCTGGGTGCGAATTGGAGCGGAACGGTCACCTTGAAAGAGGGGCACGAGCTGATCCGCACGGGTCCGTACCGGGCGATTCGCCATCCGATTTATACGGGAATTTTGCTGGCGCTGCTGGGGACGGCGGTCGCGGTTGGCGAGGTCCGCGCGTTGTTGGCCGTGGGGCTTGCATGGAGTTCGTTTTATATCAAGGCGCGGCGGGAGGAGTCGTTTTTGGCGCAGGAGTTTGGGGCAAGATTTACCGAACACTCGCAGCATACGGGAATGTTTTTGCCGCGAGTGACGTGAGGGCAGCCGCCGTGGGAGTGTTGCACTCACGGGAGTTTCTGTTTGGTCTGATGCGGCAAAAGCGGCGGCAAGACCGCCGCACTCCACATTAAGCTTCTTCTTCGACGAGGTGCTCGGCGTGCGGTTTGTGGGCCGCGATTACTTTGTCGGCGAGCTCGTTGGGCACATAGTCGTAATGGGAAAATTCCATCGAGTACGTGGCACGGCCTTGTGTTTTCGAAATGAGGTCGTTCGCGTATGTAAGCATTTCCGCCAGAGGCACCTGCGCTTTGATGATGACGTTGTGGCCACGCACTTCGCTTCCGGCGATGCGACCGCGCCTGCCACTCAGGTCGCCCATCAGGTCACCCGAATATTGGTCGGGGGCATAGACTTCGACGTGCATCACCGGCTCCAATAAGGCCGGCCTTGCTTGCTTCATGGCCTCCTTGAAGGCGAGCGAGCCGGCGATCTTGAAGGCGATGTCCGAGGAGTCGACGTCGTGGTATTTACCATCGTAGAGAATGGCGCGGAAGTCGACGACCGGGAAGCCTGCGAGATAGCCGCGCGCGGCGGCCTCGCGAATTCCTCTTTCCACCGAAGGAATCCAGTTCTTGGGAATGGAGCCGCCGAAAATATCGTCGACGAACTCGACGCCTTTGCCGCGCTCGATGGGTTCCATCTTGACGCGACAGACGCCGAACTGGCCGTGGCCGCCGGACTGTTTCTTGTGCTTGCCTTCGGCGTCGGCCTTGCCGCGGATGGTTTCGCGGTAAGGGACCTTGGGCGGCTTCAGAGTGAGATTGACGTTGTAGCGCTTGTGCAGCTTGGCGACAACCACCTCGATGTGCTGCTGGCCGGAGCCGGCGAGCAGAAACTCTTTGGTTTGGGGGTCGCGCGAGAAACGCAGTGCGGCATCTTCTTCGATGATTTTGTGGATGGAGACACCAATTTTGTCTTCGTCGGCGCGCGTTTTGGGCTCGATGGCGAAAGTGATGGAAGGCTCGGGAATTTGCGCGGGCTTATAAAAAATGGGCGAGCTTTTGTCGCCAAGTGTTTCGCCGGTGGTGGTTTCTTTTAGCTTGGCGATGGCGCCGATGTCGCCGGCGTGGAGTTCGGCGACTTCCGTGAGCTGCTTGCCCTGGACCACTTGGGTGTGCTGGAAGCGTTCAGGCATATTTCGATTGTAGTTAAGGAGTGTGGCGTCGTTTTTGAGCACGCCGCTTTTTACTTTGAAGTAGTTGATGCGGCCGGCGAAGGGGTCGGCGAGGGTCTTGAAAACGAAAAGAGAAAGGGGCTGGGCGTCATCGTATTTGCGTTCGATGCGGTCGCCTTGACCGGCAGGATCCTTGAAGCCAACCTGGGAGTGCTCGTCGGGATGCGGGAAGACGTCGGCCAGGAAGGTCAGCAGGCTGGCGGTGCCGACGTTGCGCAGCGCGGAGACCATCAATACGGGGAAAATTTTCTCGGCGACGATGGCCTTGCGGACTCCCGGAATCAGGTCGCCGATAGGAATGGTGCCTTCGCGGAAAAATTCTTCCATAAGCTCGTCGTCGCCTTCGGCAACCATCTCCACTAATTTTTCGTGCGCTTCTTTGGCTTCATCGGCTAGGGCGGCGGGAATTTCTTCGATGGAGGGCTTGCCGTTGCCGTCGGGTGAGTAGAGGTGGGCCTTCATGGCGACGAGATCGATCACGCCACGAAAACCTTTTTCTGTGCCGATGGGGAGCTGAAGGGCTACGACGTTGCGGCCAAAAACTTCCTGGAGCGATTGCATGGAACGCTCGAAGCTGGAGAGTTCGCGGTCCATCCAGGTAAGCACGAAGGCGCGGGGAATGTCGTACTCGGTGCAATAGTCCCAAACTTTTTCGGTGGTGACTTGCGCGCCGACGTGGGCGTCGACGGCGATGAGCGCGGCATCGGCGGCGATGAGGGAAGCTTTCGTTTCGGTGATGAAGGTGGAGTAACCGGGGAGGTCGAGGAAATTGATCTTGACGTTGCCGCCGCCGCAGAGGGTGCAGGGCCATTCGGCAAAGGCGATACCGGTTTGGATGGAGATTTTTCTAGCGATTTCCTCGTCGTCCCAGTCGGTGGGCGCGCTGCCTTCCGCAACTTTTCCCCACCGTGGGGTGCTGCCCGCGGTGTAGAGCAACGACGACACCAGTTGCGTCTTGCCGGTGCCGCCGTGACCGACAATGCCAACGTTGCGAATGTCCTTGGTGAGATAGGTTTTCATGCGAGTCTCCTTTGGCGGGTCCGCGGCTGCGGGTTGGAGGCGCGGGCCTGCGCCTTGTTTGCTGCTGGGAGTGTCGAGAGCGCGACTGCGGCCCTGGGTCCTGCGAAGCGAGGACGAAGAGTCAGCGAATCCCCTGGTCCGCTCTCTAGGTCATGCGCGGCCCCGACGGGTCGGGGTCTACGAGGCGGATGCTAGCACAGGGAGCCAGGGCGGGCAATGCGAAGAGACTTCTCACTACGGATGAAGAAAAGGCAAAGAGAAAAGATTCAACACAGAGGGCACAGAGGACGGAGCACAGAGGACACGGAGGAGAGAAAAGCTCAACGCAGAGTTAGAGTCAACAGAGGGAACGGAGGCGTTTCGTTAGGGCGCGGTTTCCTTCGTGGAGGAGTTTAGGGCTGGGTAGAAATGCTGGAGGACGGAGAGGAGGTCGGAGGCGCTTAGGGCGAAACCGATGCCGGTGACGTTTTTCTTTTCGAGCTTGAGGGTGTTGATGCCGATGACCTTGCCGCGGGAGTTGAGGAGCGGGCCGCCGCTGTTGCCGGGGTTGATGGAGGCGTCGGTTTGAATCCAGATGCCTGGGCCGGCGCTGGAGAATTTGCCGATGGCGCTGACGATGCCTTTGGTGACGCTGAAGGACATGGCGCCGCCGGGATTGCCGATGGCGATGACGGTTTCGCCTTGGCGAACATTGCCGGCGACGGCGAGAGCTAAATGGGGAAAATCGTCTTCAGCGTCAATCTTGGCGAGGGCGATGTCGCGGTCGGGTTCGATGTAGACGATTTTGGCGTCGAGTTGCTGGCCGTTGGCGAGGATGGCGAGGAGGGATTGTTCGCCGCGCGCGAGGTGCGCGTTGGTGGCCATTACGCCGGTTTGGGTGATGAAGAAGCCGCTGCCGGATTTTGTGGCGCTCTTGAGGGAGACGACGGCGGGTTTGGAGCGAGCGACGATCTCTTCTACGGAGAGAGGCGGCTCAGCATCATTGGTGGCTGCGGTTGTTGTTTCAGTGAGATCGGCGGCGATGGTTCCGGTGAAAATTTTTGTGACTGGATCGAGATCTACGTGAAAGTGTTTCATCTTCAGGAGCCAGTATTCACCGTGACTGTGGCCCTTGAGCGAGACCCAGTTCATGGGGCCGTCGGTTAACTGAATTTCTTTGGTGGCGTAGCCTGCCAGGCTGATGCGGGCCAGCATGGGATGCTCGAGACGGCGGCCGAGGACCGTTTTGGTTTTGTGGAAATAACCGCCGGGGACTTCTTCTTCGTAGGGCGTGGCGCCGACGGAGACGCCGTTGATTTCGACGGAGGCGCCGGGGGGACTGCTGGTGATCTTGAGGGTGTCGGCGGGACAGAGTGCTGGGGAGGCCAGGATCAAGAGGGTGGCGGGCAGGAGCGGATTCCGGGGGGATTGCATAGGCGTTGACCTCGCCGCGATCATCTGTATATACCACAGAGTTAGCTATTATCTAAATTAAAGAAAACCCGCAGGACCTTGCCCGTTACGTCAGAGTGAAACCGCTGGTTTGTCTTTGATACTTTGGGCCGTAAAAGCGGCGGCAAGACCGCCGCACTCCAAGAAACTTGGCTAGTGCGGCGCCTGATCGGTTGTCGAGGATTTGCGCGCGTAGCCGGAGCATTGGAGGACGGGAAGGCGTGGATATTTGGGGAAGCGGGGGTCGGTGGCGGAGAGTTGGCACAGGACGAAGCTGGAGCCGCGTGAAGATTCAATGCGGCGGGCGTGGAGGCAGTCGGAGCAGAGGCCGGCGTCGGGGGCTTTGGGGTTAGTCACACAAAAAGAATACTCCGTAAGATATCCCGTTTAGGATTTTGATAGACGTGCAATGCCACGTGGGTGACCCAACACAGATTCAGTCGTCCCGCTGGGACTCAAAGAATCTGCTCTTTTTGGTTTCAACCCAGGATTGGGTTCGGCAAAAATCTCCGAACCATCCGGGGCTAAATTCCTCGCCGTCTCTGGCGGGACTCACGAACCACTCCGCTAGGCGGCTTCGTCGAATTCGAGTTCGGGGACAGGGAGCTTGTCTCCGTCTTTGGCGACCCAGACGTACAGCGTGGGAAGCAAGAAAATGCTGAGCAACAGAGCGCCAACGAGGCCGCCGACTATGACGATGGCGAAGGGACGTTGCGAGTCAGAACCGATGCCGTGGGACAAGGCGGCGGGTAGGAGCCCCAACGTGGCGACGAGCATGGTCATCATGATGGGGCGAAGGCGCAGCACAGCGCCCTCGACGGCGGATTGCTCGATGGTGTGGCCGCGAGCGCGCAGTTGATTGATGTATTCGAGCATGATGACGCCGGTTTGCACCGACACACCGAACAGAGCCAAGAAGCCGATTCCGGAAGACACGCTGAAGTGCGTCCCAGTGAACAGCAGTGCGAGCAAACCACCGATGGGCGCCATGGCCACATTGGCGAGAATGAGCAGGGCCCACTTGAAGGAACGAAACATGGTGTAGAGCAACCCAAAAATCAGGAGCACGGTAAGCGGCACGATGAGGAATAGGCGTGCTTCGGCGCGCTTCTCGCTTTCGTATTCGCCTTCCCAATCGATGTGGTAGCCACGGGTGAGTGGCACGCGCGCGCCGACTTTGCTGATGGCTTCTTCCACAGCTCCGCCAAGGTCACGCCCGCGCACGCTGAATTTGATGGCGATGTAGCGTTGGTTGGCTTCGCGGTAGATTTCGGAAGCGCCGTCGTGCTGCCGAACATTGGAGAGTTGCGACAGGGCAATGCGCGCGCCGCCGGGGGACATCAGGCGGATATTCTCAATGGCTTCCTTGGTGTTGCGATACTGCGGCAAATAACGCATGACCAGGTCGTAGCGCTGCTCGTTTTGCAGGACCTGCGTGAAGGCCGTGCCTCCGACAGAGGTCTGGATGGCGTCTTGAATGTCAGCGACGTTGATTTGGTACCGCGCGGCTTGCTGGCGGTCCACTTGGACTTCAATGTTGGGCTGGCCCAATACGCGAAAGACGCCGAGGTCTTCGATGCCCTTGATGTTTCGCATCACGCTGAGGATCTCATCGGCCTTGTTTTCGAGAACCTGCAAATCGTCGCCGTAGACCTTGGTCGCCAGTTGCCCTTTGATTCCGCTGACAGCCTCCTCCATGTTGTCAGAGATGGGCTGGGAGAAATTCCAGAGCACGCCGGGAATTTTCTCGAGTTCGCGGTCCATGGCGGCGATGAGTTCTTCCTTATTTTGGTGGAATACCGGGCGCCATTGTTCTTTAGGCTTTAAGTCAACGAAGTATTCGGTATTGAAAAAACCGGTCGCATCTGTTCCATCGTCTGGGCGGCCGGCCTGGCTTGTACACTGCGGCACCTCAGGGAATGAACAAAGGACGATTCGGGCCTGATTCATTAGCCGGATACTCTCACTTGGGCCGACGCTGGGAGCCAGCGTGCCACGTACCCATAGCGCGCCCTCATCAAGATGGGGAAGGAACTCAGAACCAATGACGCCGCCGAGCGTGAGATAGACGGCTAGAAGGAGGCCGAAAGCGGCGGCACCGACGGTCACTAGGCGGTGTTCGATGGCCCATTTCACGGTGTTGCGGTACGAGCGTTTGAGATGCTCCATAACGGGGTTGTGCCATTCGCTTACGCCTTTGCGGAAAAGAAGGCTCGACAGCGCCGGGGCGATCAGCATGGAGAAGGTGAGGGCGCCGAGCAGGGCGAAGGCCACTGTCCAGGCCATAGGGTGAAACAAGCGCCCCTCGACCCGCTGCAATGTGAAGATCGGCAGGTACGCGGTGACAATGATGGCGATAGCGTAGAAGACGGGGCGCTGAACTTCGTGTGCCGCGGCGCGGATGCGATCCGTGAGCGTGCTATACGAAGCATCTTCGTGGCTCAAATGCCGGACGATGTTTTCCACCATGACGACGGCGCCGTCGACGACCATGCCAAAGTCCAACGCGCCGAGAGAGAGCAGATTCGCCGGGATTCCCTTGAGCTTGAGGCAGGTAGCCGCGAACAGCAGGGAAAAAGGAATGGTTAGGGCCACAATCAGCGCGCCGCGGACGTTGCCAAGGAACAGAAACAAAACAATGACGACGAGAATGATGCCTTCGGTGAGATTGTGCAGCACGGTGTGCGTGGTGTAGCGCACCAAATCGCTGCGGTCGATGAAAGGAACAATCTTCACGCCGGCGGGCAAAATGTAGTTGTTCAGCTCTTGCACTTTCTGGTGTAAGGCTTTGAGGGCGGCATCCGCGCTCGCGCCCTTGCGCAACAAAACAATGCCGGAGACGACGTCATCGTTGTCGATGATCTTGCCGTCTTCGCGATGAATAGCGCGCGCGAACTGGCCCAGGCGGATTTTGGGGCCCTGCGCAACCACAGCAATGTCTTTCATGCGCACGGGCGTGCCGCTCTTGGTCAGGATTACGGTGTTTTCGATGTCTTGAACATTTCTGACCAAGCCGACTTCGCGCACGTTGATCTGCTGGAGGCCGGCTTCAATGAAGCTGCCGCCGGCGTTGGCGTTGTTATTGGTGATCTGCTGCTCGACTTGCGCCAGGCTGAGGCCGTAGGCGATGAGTTTGTTAGGGTCGACGCGCACCTGATACTCGCGAGTAGGCCCGCCGAAGCTGGCGACGTCCATAATGTCAGGGACGGCTTTGAGATTTTTCTCAACAACCCAGTCCTCGATGGATTTCAGCTCCATCACGTCGTAGTTGGGGTTGGTGCTCTTCAAAGTAAAGAAATAGATTTGGCCGACCGGACTCCAGTCCGTACCCATTTGAGGCACGACGTTGGGCGGCAAGGTGACTTGTGAGAGGCGCTCGAGGACCCTCTCGCGATTCCAGGCGTTTTCTTCCTCGTCATCGAAGATCAATTTGAGATCGGATAGGCCGAACAGAGAAAAGGAGCGCAAGTGTGCGACGTGGGGGATGCCGTTCATGGCGATTTCCAGCGGGATGGTGACTTGCTGCTCGATTTGTTCCGCGGAAATGCCTGGCCATTGCGTGATGATTTCCACGTAATTGTTGGCCACATCGGGGTAGGCTTCCACGGGGAGCTGGTGAAAGGAAATCGCTCCCCAGACGAACAAGAAAATCGCCACAGCTAAAACAAGAAAGCGGCTCTCAAGAGCGAAATCGACAAGCTTGCGGATCATCTACTGCTCCACCGTGTTTTGCATCACCAGGGCATCCCGCACAATTTTGTCGCCGGGGTTTATTCCGGAGGTGACTTCCTGCAGGCCACCGGGAAGCATCTTGCCGCTGAGGACCTGGACACGGCGGAATTTCTTGTCTTCCGCTGGTGTATAGACCCAATCGCGGTCATGCAAATGCACGATAGCGGTGGCGGGGACGGCGGCGTGAGTCTCTTTTTTCAAGCCGTGGAAGGTGGCGGTAACAAACATGCCGACGCGCATCAGCCCCGGATTGTGGACCTCGATGCGCACTTTAGCCGTACGGATGTTTGGGTCCAGGACCGGCCCTATGTTGCTGATCCGGCCGTAAAAGAGTTTGTCAGGGAAAGCGGTGAGGCGAATTTCCGAAGTTTCGCCGACGTGCACTTCGCTTAGATCGTTCTCATAGACGTCGCACAGAACCCAAACGTTGGACAGATCTGAAATGGTGAACGGATTGGGTGAACCGAGGCCAGCGACACCAGCCGCGTTGGTGACTTGCTGATCGGTGATCACGCCGGAAGCGGGGGCGCGAATCTCGACAATCGCGCTAGGGTGATTGATATCTCCGCCCAAGACCCGGAGATGCTCCGTTGTATTCTCCACGTCGACTTTGGCTTTGCTCTCGGTGTCCTCCGCCACCTGCAAATCGTTCAATGAAATGGCGCCCTTATCGTAAAGCAGCCTGGCACGTTCCAACTGCGTTTGGGCAAGGTGTGCGTCGGCAAGTGCTTTTCGATAATCGGAGAAGGCGGCGGAAAGGTCCGCGCTCTGGACGCGCAAAAGAAGCTGACCTTTTTGAACCGTATCACCGAGACGAGCCTTGATTTCGACAACGCGGCCTGTGGCGACGGAAATCACGGGAACGTTTTTGGAGATGTCCGGATTGATGGAGCCGGTGGCTACGAGTTGAGACGTGGAAGTGTGCTCAACGGCAGTGATGAGCGGAAACTGCTCGGGATGCTCAACGAGGAACAAATTGCCGTTCTCTTCATGCTCAACGGTCACCGGGGGAGGGGCTTCGGCCTTGGGGTCGGCGTTCGTGCCGCCGCAACCCGCGATGAGCAGCGCGAAGGTGAGCGACATGGTCAGCAAGACCGAAAAGGCAGACATGCGCGCGTCCGCAGATTTCAAGAGGGCAGGCGACTTCATGGGATAACCTCGCGTCCCACCGCTTCATTCAATTGATTCGCGGCTTCCAGGTAGGAGCCCACTAAGTTCAGATAGCTGAGCTGCACGGCGCGGTAATCGGCTTGGGCGTTGAGAAAATCCAGCAAGGAAGCAGCGCCGTGTTCGTAAGAAAAAGAAATGGTGTCGCGGATGCGGTCGGCCTGTTGGAGATAGCGGTCTTTGTAGGGTTGGAGGAGAGTAACCGTGCTATCCAGCGTCGCGTACGCAGAATCGACGTCGCTGAAGACTTGCGCGCGCGTGGCCTGTAGCATCTTGTCATTTCTGTCGATGTCTAGTTGAGTGCGCAGCTTCTCGCCTTGATTGCGGTCGAAAATGCGCAAGGGAATGCTGACACCGGCGCCGAGCGTTTCGTGGGCAAAGGGATTGTTGAAGGAAGGATTGTGCGTCCACCACGCGGAGAAGGTTGGATCGGTCGAGCCATTGGCAACCGCGAGCTTATGATCGGTTCTGGCCTTATCGACGGATTGCAGCGCGGCGCGCAAATCCGGGCGTGAGTCTAGCGCTGCTTGACGAACATCATCGAGCGGGGCAATCCGGGTCGAAAAATCGTAGGGTCCGGCAACATCGAATTGCTCAACTGGCGTTCGGTCGTTCAGCAGGGTGAGTAGCTGAATTTTCGCCGTGCGCAGGTTGACGATAGCGCTTTGCAGGTCGGATTCATATTGGACGCGCTGGATTTCCAGGCGGTCCAGATCGACTTGGGCGATGGCGCCGGCTTTGTAGCGTTCGCGGTTCACGCCGAGGAGGTGGTCGTAATAGGAAAGGTTCTCCTGAGCCAGGTTAAGTACGGCCTTTTGTTGGAGTGTTTGAATGAAAGCGGTCCGCAGGTTGAACAGGAGAGTGCGTTCGAGATCGGACTGGCTGGAGATGGCGATTTTTGTGGCACCCTGCGCACTTTCCAGCCGCAGTTCGCGCTTATGCCGCCGTTCGTGCAGGTAGCTGATATTCGGCGATTCGGTCATGCCGGCGAGCGGCCTCCAGACTCCTTGAGAAGGCGTAATCTGAATGCCGTCTACGGATACGGCGAGATTCGGATTCGGGCGGAGAAAAGCGGTAATTTCCTGGGCGCGAGATTCGTCAACGCCAATCTGACCCGCCCGCAACGTGGGATTCGCGGATTGAAACTTGTCGCGAATTTCCTGCCAGGTTAGCGCCTTTTGCGCTGCGGCGTTGCCTGTGAAAACTAGACACAACCAAAATCCCCAAAATAGACGGATGAGCAACGCCCTGATAGGACTCCCCGGCCGAATTGTCTGAGCCGTAGACACTTGCACTCCTTTGTCCGCAAATAAATTCCGAGTAAGGGTCACTGTAGGTAGCTAGCGCACTCACCAGCTTACAGATCAATGTGAATAGGACGTTTAAGAGTGAAGGGGTGAAAGGGGAGGGGCTCGGCCCAAAACCCATTCAACCAGGGAGAAATTCTTCTGGTGGGAAACTGGAGTGCAAAGCGAACCACTGCGATTATCTGACAGGGCGGTACCTTGCACGGCCTCGCAGCGGCCAAACGAACTACCCGGAAGCAACGCCGCCGCAATGTCATCGGCGTTCCCGCGAGCCGAAGCCGATGAAGTATGCTCGTGTGCCATGACGGCCGGGAAGGCATGCGGGTCGCGCAGGGTAAAATTACCCTGCCCGTCATTCAACAATACGGCTACTGGAAATTCGTGCCAGGCGGTCGTGATGATTAGGTCGACAAAACTGTCTCCATTCACGTCCTGCGAGGCGATGTGAAGGCCACCGAGCGGTGCGGTGACAGGGATAAACTGCCTCACTCCGGAACTCAGCCGAAAGTGAATCCAGTACCGCGTTTCGGAAGTGCCGACTTGACCCACCTGGACCGAGGCGATATCCAACTGTCTATCGCCATCGAAATCCGCGATAGCAAACGGCGCGTCAGTTTGTGAAGCGATCTCAGCCGCATCTTGTGCAAGTCCGGGCGCGGCTTGGGCGATGGTCGAAAAAGACGCGGCGAAGAACAGCCACAAACCGAGGCTCAGCATTGAGCAAAAGCGCTTCTTGTGGGGCGTTCGCGTCATCGAATCTTTTTCACTGGCGAAACATAATCATTGTTAAGCATACCATCTGATGCCGCGTCCGCAACATAGCAGGTCGTGTGCGACCCTGAAAGCACATCAGCCAACAGGCTTTGCATCGAGATTCCTGTTTTTCCGAAGCCGGAATCGTATATCGTAGGGCAGCCCCGCTGAAACCAGACGGTTACAAGGGTAATTCCATGAAGAAAGAAGAGGTTTACAGCAAGATTTTGGAGGTGGGGATTGTGCCGGCGGTTCGCACTGCTTCGGCGGAAAGCGCCCGGTTCGCCGCGCAGGCGGTTTCGCAAGGGGGCATCCCCATTGTGGAGATGACGATGACGGTTCCCGGCGCGCTGGACTTGATTGCGGACCTGGTGCGCAACGAGCCAGATGTGATTGTCGGGGCGGGAACTATTCTGGATACCGACACCGCGCATTCGTGCCTTGATGCTGGAGCCGCCTTTCTGACTAGCCCGGGACTCGACGTGAAACTCATAGAACTCGCCGTTAAACAGAACGTTCTGGTGATGGCTGGTGCCATGACACCTACCGAAGTGGCCACGGCGTGGAAGGCCGGATCGGATTTCGTGAAAGTGTTTCCGTGCGCACCGATCGGAGGAGACGCGTACATTCGCGCTTTGCGCGGGCCGTTCCCGCAGGTGCCGCTGATCGCCGCCGGAGGCGTCAACCAACAGACCGCAGCGAATTTCATTCTTGCCGGGGCGACCGCACTCGGCATTGGTGGAGAGTTAATCCCGAAAGCAGCCATCGATTTGCGTCAGCCGGAACGCATTCGAGAGCTAGCAAGGCGCTTTTTGAAACTGGTGAAGACCGCGCGCAGTCAGATGCAGCCTAAAGAGCCGCTCGCGGCTCATCTCTAACAATTTGGCGAGGTCAGGAATTGGGCTTGGCGGTAGCGGGCAATGACGGCGCTGCCGGCGGCGGAGCTGGTGGTTTGGCAAATTCCGCGTCGTTGATCTGCGGGTTCAGCTCGATATTCTCGATGGTTATTTTCTGAGTGATGTCCGTTTCGGAACTGCCGGAGTCGAGCTCGAACGGAAACTTTAGGCCGTTCACGTCGCGATAGTCGCTGAAGAACGTTTCTACCGGAAGGTCCTTGTCCCCGTATCGGCGCTTTCCTTCCCACTTTCTCAACAGAAAGGAATTGGTGTCGTAGAGGTAGTAGCGAAGGTCGCCATTTTTGGTAGTGAGCTTCAAACGCCAGACGTCTTTGTCCTTGAACTTATCCTTGCCCACCAGCTCGATTTTGTTGCCTTTTTCCTTGTAGTCCACCAGAGGACCGTCGAAATCCGCCTCCTCAGTGATGTTTTTCAGCTCTTCCGCGCTCATCTCATCAGGATTCATTTTTCCAGCAAAAGGATTATTGGCCCAGCCGGACGATTTGCCGTCGTAAACGCGGACCATGGTCATATTCTGCACCGTTAATTGCATGTGCATTTTCATCGGGCGCTTCAACTCGACCGCAAAAGGCCCGGAGATTTCACCGAACGCGATGTGGCCGGAGATGCGCTCGGCAGTGACGGAAAGTATCCTGTCCAAGCCCCCGCGCGCGATAAATACCCGAGTCACGATCTCCTCCGCGGTTTGCGCAGTGGCCAGAGGCGGCAACACAAGAAAGATAAACGCGAGGCATGTTCTTTTCGTTTTCATCGTGTGCCGATGTGCGCCAGAAGGCCAGCAACCTCGTCGATGCCCTTGGCGCGCTCTTTCATGTTAGATGGAGGCCCAGTGGAGGTCAATTTGCGACTTTTGTGGCCAGTTCGCCAGTGCAGTTGGGCACGCCTGCAAATCGCCTTTTCCCCAGCGTACGCGGTGGACGGGAAGATGTTTGCACGACTATGCTCTCACGCGCGGCGATACGATCGAGAATTCGGAGTAAAGCTATGTCTGTTCGACTTGCGGAAAATAGTTACGGCGAATCGCAGGTACGCCTGCTGCGTCTGGCCCGCCAAGAAGGCCGCAACGACATCAAGGATTTGACGCTCACGATTCAGTTCGACGGCGATTTCGATGCAGCTCACGTGGCCGGCAATAATCGCAAAATCATCCCTGGAGGCACGATAAAGAACACGGTGTATGCACTGGCCCGCCAGCATTCGCTGGAAAGCATTGAGAATTTCGCGCTGCACCTAATCGATCATTTCCTCACGTACAACCCGCAAATTTCCAGAGTGCGCATCGAAGCCGCTGAAAATGTTTGGGCGCGGCTGCCGCACGGTGGAAAACCTCATCCGTCAGCGTTCACTCGGGCCGGCACGGAGCGGCGCACGGCATTGCTTTCGGCAACGCGAGAGACGACATCGATTCGGGCGGGAATAGAAGGCTTAGTGCTCATGAAAACATCTGACGCAGCGTTCGAGAATTTCTTGCGCGATCCTTACACCACGGTACTGGCGGAAACGAATCGCATCCTTTGCAGCGTGGTTGAGGCTAATTGGCTATATGGCGATGAGGAAGTGGAGTTTGCTCCGGTGTGGCACGGGGTACGCCAGATGCTGCTGGAGACCTTCGCTGAGCATAAGAGCAAATCGCTGCAACATACGCTGTACGCGATGGGGGAAGCGGTCTTGACCAACTTTGATGACCTCGAAGAGATTCATCTGTCATCACCGGAAAAGCATTTCCATTTGGTGGAGCTGGGGCCGCTGGGGATGGACAATCCCGGAACGGTTTTTATGCCGCTGGAAGCTCCTTACGGGGTGATGCAGGCCACACTGAAGAAAAACTGACTGGGCTTAGCATACCAATGAATCAAGGTGGATAAAAGCAAAGCGTGATGCAGGTTTGGCTCCCCGGGCTAGATTCGAACTAGCAACCCTTCGGTTAACAGCCTTGAGACCAATTTAATCACAATTTGCCGGAGCCGAGACAAATCGAGGGAAATCAGCAAGTTCTGATCAAACGGGGCTAACTCAGATTCACCTTCTCTTTTCAGTTTTTGCCGTCATTTGCCGCCATTCCTTATGATTCGCATGACACCTACATGACACCGAAATGCTTGCTGCCTCGGAAGATTTGGGTACTTCCTCGAATTCTGCGGGAGGCCGATACTCGAGCGCTGAATGCAACCTTTCTTGGTTGTAGTAACGGCAATGAACACGGTGAGTGTAGGCCTAGTTCACAGTGAGAGCTGCAGTCGCATTATGGTTGAGATTGCCCGATGCTCCAGTGATGGTCAGCAAGTAAGTACCTGCTGGAGTACCCGGAGGCAATGGCGGCGTCACGGTTAGCGAGCCGTTTTGCGTGGTGCCTACGTAGGACGCTGCGATGCTGACCGCGGAAGGGGCGGTCACGCTGTTGGTGGTTGCGGCGAAGGAGGCGCTGATCGCCCCTGCGGGGATGGTCACGCCGGCCGGCACCTTGAGCACAGCGGTGTTACTACTGGAGAGCGAGACGAGGGCTCCGCCGCTTGGCGCCGGACCGTTCAGCGTCACCAGACCTGAAACCGGTGATCCGTCGACGACAGTGCTGGGACTGAGAGTGACAGAAGTGAGCGTTGGTCCAGCGGAAGGCTGCGGCGTGACGGTGAGAGAGGCGCTATGCGTCAGGCCGGAATTCGAGGCAGAAATCGTTACGGTCGTCGAAGTCGTGGCGGAGGAGGTCGTCACTGGGAACGCGACGGCGGTCGCGCCGGCAGGCACAGTCACGCTGGATGGGATGGTGGCAACGGCGGTGTTGCTGCTCGATAGGGAGAGCGCGACGCCACCACTGGGAGCGCTGCTTAGGGTTATCTGTCCCGTTGAGGAATTCCCACCGTTGACGCTGGTCGGGTTGAGAGCGAGCGAGAACGGAGTTGCGGAATTCTGAGGAGGTGGTGGTGGATCAGTTGGACTCGCAACTCCACCGCCGCACGAATACGAATAGAATAGAATCGCGAGGAGCCCAGCAGCGGCGGAAAGTTCTGGACGCCGATAGGGCGTTTGGCCGAAGTGGCATACGCTGAAATGGAACCAGCAGACTACGCAGACAAGTAAGTACGCGAACACTGCGACAACCAGCGGTAAGGGCCGAATCTGTATCGGAATTGAGAACGGCGCAGCAGCGCGCGCGGTGGTTTGGACGACCACCGTGGCTGTCACCGGGTTGGTGCCGTCAAGGGTGATTGTAGGTGGGGTGATAGCACATGTCGATGCTGAGGGGACACCACCGCAG
>Ga0307479_10001891_pt1 | contig 19120 bp, 17 predicted proteins | sample atmos_gasesECM4C_FD_203743 | JGI IMG/M metagenome (GOLD analysis project Ga0307479, IMG submission 203743) | Hardwood forest soil microbial communities from Morgan-Monroe State Forest, Indiana, United States - atmos_gasesECM4C_515 | ecosystem: Environmental > Terrestrial > Soil > Temperate... | reverse complement strand
CGATCACTCCCGTGAAGCCGCGCAGCAGCTGGGAGAGGATCACGCCCGAGTTCCCTCGTGCCCCCATGAGCGAGCCGTGGGCCACGGCGCGACACACCTCGGCCATGCCCGGCGGGTTCCCGGCGCCGTCGTGGGCGCCGGGCAGCGCGTCGAGCTCGGCCACCACCGACTCGGCCGTGAGCGCCATGTTGGTGCCCGTGTCGCCGTCGGGGACGGGATAGACGTTGAGCCGGTTGATGGCCTCCTGGTGGGCGCGCAGCACCTCGCGGTAGGCGACCATGGTGGCCGCCAGGTCGGCTGGCGCCAGCCTCTGCAACGGCCCCATGAGGCAGGATGCTAACCTCTGCCCTTCGTCCGCTTTCCCTCTGAGGAGGCCGCGCGCCGTGGCTGCCGTTTGCGAGATCTGTGGGAAGCACCCGTCCTTCGGCATGAGCCTCAGCCACTCTCACCGGCGCACCAAGCGCCGCTGGAACCCCAACATCCAGCGCGTGCGGGCGGTGGTGAACGGCACGCCGAAGCGCATCGACGTGTGCACCTCGTGCCTTCGGGCCGGGAAGGTGACGAAGCCCGAGCGACGTTCCCGCCCTGCCCAGTCCGCCTGACCGGGCTCCATTCGGGGCGCCGCCGGCGGTCTCCGTCCTGGATCTGGAGGCCGGTCCTGTCGCCGCCGACGCTTAAGGCTTCTGGCGGCGCTCCGACAGCCGGGCGGCGTAGACGGCGGCCTCGGTCCTGCGGGAGAAGCCCATCTTCGACAGCAGGTTCGACACGTAGTTCTTGACCGTCTTCTCGGCGAGGTACAGCTCGTCGGCGATCTGCCGGTTGGTCTTGCCCTCGGCGATGAGCTCGAGGATGTTGCGCTCTTGGGACGTGAGACGAGAGAGACGCTCGTCCTCCACCTGGTCGCCGCGTAAGCGGTCCATGACCTGGCGAGTGAGCGACGGGTCGAGCAGCGACTCACCGGCGGCGACCCGCCGCACGGCGTTCACCAGGTCGCTTCCTTTGATCTGCTTGAGCACGTACCCGCTCGCCCCGGCCAGGATCGCCGAGAACAGCGCCTCGTCGTCGGCAAAGGAGGTGAGCATCAGGCACTTGAGCTCGGGCACCGCCGATCGCAGGTCCCGACAAACCTCTACCCCGTCGCCGTCGGGCAGTCGCACGTCGAGCACGGCCACGTCCGGACGGGTGGAGGGCACCCGGGAAAGCGCTTCTTCGGCTGATGCCGCCTCGCCCACCACGCTTAGGTCGGCTTCGGCGTCGAACAGCTCGCGCAGCCCTCGGCGCACTACTTCGTGGTCATCGAGGAGAAAGACTCTGGTCGTCACAGCACACCCGTCGCCTTCACTGTAGGCGGCTCACCTGACAGACCAGCTGCATTCCGCCGTCGGACGCCCTTCCACATGGTTCCCACCGCCTCTTCGATGGGGCCGTCGAAAAGGCACGGCAGGGAGCCTACTGACCGCCTTGGACGGAAACCTGGGGCCGGGCTCAGGCGGACTGGTCGCCGCCGGACACCGGGGAGCGGAAGGATGGGGCGAAGCGGTGCTCCCAACCGCCCGGAGGCAACGGCACGCCGGCCAGGCTGTGCTCGCCGGCATCGGCCACGCAGCTGCCAATTCGAACGGGGATGTCCAGCGAGGCGGCGGCGAAGGCCTCGAGCAGTTGCCCGGCGTCGGGGCAGGCCAACACGAGCTGGTAGTCCTCGCCGCCGTAGAGGGCGTCGTCCAACTCGGCCCCGGACGATACCGGAACGTCGGCCAGCCGGAACCCCACGCCGGACGCGGCCGCCACGTGGCCGAGATCGGCGACGAGACCGTCGGACACATCGATCATGGCGCTGGCACCACCCGTGCGGGCGGCCGTGCCCTCCTCGATCCGGGGCTGCGGTCGACGGTGGGCGTCGACGAGGCTGGCGATCGAGGACCCGCGGTCGGCGGGGCCGGCGCTGGCGCCCCGCAGGAGGCGCAGCCCGGCGGCAGCCGCGCCGACGGGGCCGGTCAGAAAGAGGCTCTCGCCGGGGCGAGCCCCCGAGCGCAGCACCGGCGCGGCACCGAGGGGCACCTCGCCGGTCACAGCCACTGCCACCGCCACCTCGGCACCACCGGAGAGGTCCCCGCCCACCACCGGGCAGCCGAACCGTGCCGACGCCGCGGCGATCCCCTCGTAGAGGAGGTCGACGTCGGTCGCAGGTGGGCCGGCCACCGCCACCACCGCGTGCCGGGGCCGGCCTCCCATGGCGGCGATGTCGCTCAGCGACGCCACGAAGGCCCGCCACCCGAAGTCGGCCAGCGTCATGAGCCCGAGGTCGCCGTGGACACCGGCCACCGACAGGTCGGTGGTGAGCAGGAGCTGGCCCCGGGGCGACGTGACCACGGCGGCGTCGTCGCCGATCCACACTTCGTCCCGGCCCGGGAGGGCGCCCGTGGCGGCGAGGCGCGAGGCCAGACGTCCGAGAGCAGCGAACTCGCCGTTTCGCCCCCGGCGTGCTTCGACCCCGGCGCCCTCGACGACCCCGGCGCCCTCGGCGCCCTCCACGACGCCGCGGCCCTCCACGACGCCATCCTTCCCACCACGCTGGCTGGCGAGACCCCCGCCCTCCGTGTCGCCGGAGTTGGGACCGGGCATGTTCAATGAATAGCATTGGTGGCATCCGTTGCCGCCGTCGTGGCCTCGACGCGGCGGCGCCGACGTCACATCGAGAGGAAATCAACGCGCCGATGCCCCCCACCGCCAACGAGAAGCTGGTCAACTGGGTCGACGAGGTGGCGGCCTTGGCCACCCCCGATCGCGTGCATTGGTGCGACGGCTCGGCCGAGGAGTACGAGGCCCTGTGCCAACTGTTGGTGGACGGTGGCACCTTCACCCGCCTGTCCGAGGCCAAGCGCCCGGGCAGCTACTGGGCCCGGTCCGACCCCAGCGACGTGGCCCGGGTCGAGGACCGCACCTTCATCTGTTCCGACAAGGAGGCTGACGCCGGTCCCACGAACAACTGGCGCGATCCGCAAGAGATGCGGGCCACGCTGACGGAGCTGTTCCGGGGCTCCATGCGGGGCCGCACCATGTATGTCGTGCCCTTCTCGATGGGCCCGCTCGGGTCACCGCTGTCGCAGATCGGCGTCGAGATCACCGACTCGCCGTACGTCGCCGCTTCCATGCGCATCATGACCCGCATGGGCACCCGGGCCCTCGAGGTGCTCGGCGAAGACGGTGACTTCGTGCCCTGTCTCCACTCGGTGGGCGCTCCGCTCGATGCCGGCCAAGCCGACGTGCCGTGGCCGTGCAACGACGAGCACAAGTACATCGTGCACTTCCCCGAGACACGCGAGATCTGGTCGTTCGGATCGGGGTACGGCGGCAACGCCCTCCTGGGGAAGAAGTGCTTCGCCCTGCGCATCGCCTCGGTGATGGCCCGCGACGACGGCTGGCTGGCCGAGCACATGCTCGTGCTCAAGGTCACCTCGCCCGAAGGTGAGGTCCGTTACGTGACGGGCGCCTTCCCCTCGGCGTGCGGCAAGACCAACCTGGCCATGCTGGTGCCGACGCTGCCGGGCTGGAAGGTCCAGACCATCGGCGACGACATCTGCTGGATGAAGTTCGGCGAAGACGGGCGTCTGTGGGCGATCAACCCCGAGGCCGGCTTCTTCGGTGTGGCCCCCGGCACCTCCACCGCCACCAACCCCAACGCCATGAAGACGCTGGGGTCGAACACGATCTTCACCAACACCGCGCTCACCGACGAGGGCGACGTGTGGTGGGAGGGCATGGACGGCGCGCCCCCTGCGCACCTCACCGACTGGCAGGGACGCGACTGGACGCCGCAGTCGTCGACCACCGCCGCCCACCCCAATGCCCGCTTCACCGTCCCCGTCGACCAGAACCCGGCCTGTGCGCCCGAATGGCAGGACCCCAAGGGCGTGCCCATCTCGGCCATCCTCTTCGGGGGCAGGCGTCGTTCCACGGTGCCGCTCGTCACCGAAGCCTTCGACTGGCGCCAAGGAGTGTTCCTCGGTTCGATCATGTCCTCGGAGACCACGGCGGCGGCTACGGGCGAAGTGGGCAAGTTGCGGCGCGACCCGTTCGCCATGCTCCCTTTCTGTGGTTACAACATGGCCGACTACTTCGGGCACTGGTTGCGCATCGGGAAGTCCACCGACGCGTCCAAGCTGCCTCGCCTCTACTACGTCAATTGGTTCCGCAAGGACGCCGACGGCCGTTTCCTGTGGCCCGGCTACGGCGAGAACGCCCGGGTGATCGCGTGGATCGTCGATCGAACCGCCGGTCGAGGCGACGCCGTCGACACCCCCATCGGTCACGTGCCTGCTCCAGGGGCCATCGACACCGAGGGCGTGAACGTCTCCAAGGAGGACATGGAGGAGCTGCTTCGGGTGGACGTGGCGGAGTGGCGGGCCGAGTTGCCCCTCATCTCCGAGCACTACGCCCGCTTCGGCGACCGCCTGCCGCCCGAGCTCGCCGACGAGCTCGACGCTCTCGAGCGCCGGCTGGGCTGACCGTCCTACGATGACGCCGGCCGGCTCCCAGGCCGGCCACCAGGTCGGTCGGCTCGCAGGCCGGCCCTGACGCCCGGGAGGGACCATGGCCGTCACCGCCTACGTGCTCATCCAGACCGAAGTGGGCAAGGCCGCCAACGTGGCACAGCAGGTGGCCGACATCTCGGGCGTGATCTCGGCGGAGGACGTGACCGGTCCCTACGACGTGATCGTCCGCGCCGAGGCGCCGTCGGTGGACGAGCTCGGGCGCATGGTGGTGAGCCACATCCAGCTCATCGAGGGCATCACCCGCACGGTGACCTGCCCGGTCGTGAACCTCTGACGGCGGAAGCGTCGGGCCAGGCGCTCGTTTCGCCGAGCCTGGACGCCTCAGTCGACGGCGCCCGCCTCCCGCAGCGCTTTGATGCGATCGGGCTCGACCCCCCAGGCAGCAAGCGCGTCGTCGGTGTCCTGACCGGCCACGGGCGGAGGCCGGCTGATCGAGCTGGGGGTCCGGCTGAAGCGAGGTGCCGGGCCGGGTTGGACCACCCCGGCGACCTCCACGAAGGTTCCCCGCGACTCGTTGTGGGGATGGCGGTGCGCTTCCCACGGTGACAACACCGGCGCCCCGCAGGCGTCAGTCCCGCTGAAAGCCTCGGTCCACTCGTCGCGGGTGCGGGTCTTGAAGATCGCCGCGAAGCGCTCCTTCATGGCCGGCCACTGTTCACGATCCTGCTGCGCCGGGAGATCGGCCGGGTCGAGGCCGAGCACGGCCAGCAGCTCGGCGTAGAAGTGCGCTTCGAGGGCGCCCACGGCGAACCACTTGCCGTCGGCCGTCTCGTACACCTCGTACATGGGCGAGCCGGTGTCGAGGAGGTTGGTTCCTCGCTCCTCGCGCCACCACCCGAGCTGGTGAAAGGCGAAGGTCATCGTCATGAGCGAGGCGGCGCCGTCGACCATCGAGGCGTCGACGACCTGGCCGCGGCCCGAGCGCTGGGCCTCGAACACGGCGGCCACCAACCCGAAGGCGAGCAGGAGCCCGCCTCCTCCGAAGTCCCCGATCAGGTTGAGCGGCGGCACCGGACGCTCCCCCGCCCGCCCGATCGACCACAGGGCACCGGACAGCGCGACGTAGTCGATGTCGTGCCCGGCAGCCTGGGCCAGCGGGCCGTCCTGGCCCCAGCCCGTCATCCGGCCGTACACGAGACGGGGATTGCGCTCCCAGCAGGCGTCGGGCCCGACGCCGAGTCGCTCGGCCACGCCGGGCCGCCATCCCTCCACCAGGGCGTCGGCCTGGGCCGCCAGCTCGAGGACGAGCTCCTTGCCCTCCGGGTGCTTCAGGTCGACGGCCACCGAGGGGCGGCTGCGGTTGAGCAGATCCCAGTGGGCACCGCTCGGGGGGCTCACGGGCCGGCCGCTGGCGCGGTCGACCCGCAACACGTCGGCGCCGGCGTCGGCGAGCAGCATGCAGGTGTACGGGCCCGGGCCGATGCCGGCCAGCTCCACCACCCTGAGGCCTTCGAGTGGTCCGCTCACCGGCTTTGCCGGGCCATGGCCTGGCGGGCCGTCTCGCCGCGCCGGGCGTTCTCGACGATGGCCGGCACCACGACTGGCCACGCGGCCGGCGGCAGCTCGTGGCCCATGCCGGGGATGATCATGAGCTCGGCTCTCGAGATGACGGTCGCCGTGGCCCTGCCGCCGCTCACACCGATGAGCGAATCGGCGTCGCCGTGGACGACCACGGTGGGCACCGAGATGGCGGCCAGCCGAGCCGTTCGGTCGCCGGACGCCAAGATGGCCATGAGCTGGCGGCCCGATCCCCGGGGATGCACGCCGTGGTCGTACAGACGTTCGAACTTGGCCCGCCGCCACGCCACGTCGACGAGCTCGGCGGCACGCGAGCCGATGAGGGCGTTGTTCTCGAGCTCCTGCTCGACGAACCCCTGGCGACCCTCGGCCGGCCGGCGGGTGAGGACGGCAGCGGCTTCGGGACTCGGAAGGCCGACGTCGGGCGCCCCGGTGGTGGACATGATCGAGCACAGACTGAGCACGAGCTCCGGATGTCGCACCGTCGCCATCTGGGCGATCATCCCGCCCATCGACACCCCGACCAGGTGGGCGGGGCCGACCTCCAAGGCTCGGAGCAGACCGGCGAGGTCGTCAGCCATGTCGTCCAGGGTGTAGGTCACCACCGAGCGGTCGCCACGCAACGCCGCCGCCACGTCGAAAGGCGGGGCGTCGTCGAGGATCGTCGAACAGCCGGCGTCGCGCGTGTCGAAGGTGAGCACCGAGAAGCCGTTGTCGACCAGCAGTTGCACCAGCGCCGGATCCCACACCGCCAGGGAGGACGCCAAGCCGTGCACCAGGACCAGGGTCGGGTCTTTGGATTGCCCGAACCGTTCGTAGCAGAGCTCGACGGCGCCCACGTCCACCTTGTGCACGGGCCGGATGCTGTCCTGCCGCAGGGACGAGGGTCAAACCGATGCGACGTGCCAAGCTCTGGCGGCCATGGTGCGTGCCTACAGCCCCGGACGCGTGAACCTCATCGGGGACCACACCGACTACAACGAGGGGTTCGCCCTGCCCATGGCCATCGACCTGGGCACCACGGTGAGCATCGATGCCGACGACGGACTGCGGGTGGTGTTGCGCTCGGCAGGTGAACCGGAGCTCGCCGACGTCGACGTGCACTTTCCGCTCGATCCCGAACAGCTGACGTCCCTCGAGCCGCGCTGGGCGCGGCTGGTGGCCGCCATGGTGGCGGTGACGAGGCCCGCAGGGGGCGGCCGGGGCACGGTGGAGACGACACTCCCGGTCGGCGCGGGACTGTCCTCCAGCGCGGCGCTGGAGGTGGCGCTGGCGCTCGCCTTGGGATTCGAGGCCGCACCCGTCGTCATGGCCCGCGCCTGTCAGCGCGCCGAGCAGGCGGCGACCGGTGCCCCCACCGGGGTCATGGACCAACTGACCGTGGCCGCAGGGATCGAGGGCTGCGCCCTGCTCATCGACTTCTCCGACCTGCACGTGACGCCGGTCCCCCTACCCGAGTCAGCCGAGGTCGTTGCTGTGCACAGCGGATTGCACCGACACCTCTCCCACACCGCCTACGCGGCGCGCCGGGCCGAGTGCGAGGCGGCGGCCTATCGCTTGGGGCCGCTCGGCCACCTGGGGCCTGAGGACGTGACCAACATCGCCGACTCGGTGCTCCGCCGGCGGGTGCGCCACGTCGTGAGCGAGTGCGATCGGGTGCGCTGGTGCGCGTCGGCGCTGGCCAAAGGCGACTTGGTGGACGCCGGCAACCTCATGATCTCGAGCCACCACAGTCTGGCGCGGGACTTCGAGGTCTCCACTCCGGAGCTGGATGACCTGGTGGAGCGGCTCACCTCTACCCCCGGTGTGTACGGCGCCCGCCTCACCGGGGCGGGCTTCGGCGGGTGCGTGGTGGCGCTGGCCGATCCCGGCGCCGTCGACGTCGCCGCCTTCCCCACCCCGGCGTGGCGACTGCGGCCGAGTGCGGGCGCCGCCGTGCAGCGGTGAACCGGCGGAAGCCGTGGTGAATCGGAGGAATCAGAGCAGTTCGACCAAGCGAGCGCGTCGTTCCCCGAACTCCGTCTGGCTCACCATGCCTCGGCGGTACAGATCCTCGAGCTCGACCAGCTGCTGAGCCACTGATCGGCCCTCGATCACCGGCACTCCGGCCGGCGGCGTGTCGTAGACATCGGCCCAGCGGTGCTGTCCATAGCCGTGGTGCCGGTTACGAGCCGTGTCGTGCTGGTGGGCAGGGGGGCTCGACCTTCGCACACCGAGTTGCTCGTGGAGGACGGCGGCCACCTCGGCGGGCCGGCGCACGTGGTGGAAGGCGAGGAAGCCCCGCTCTCCGCCCACCTCGAGATAGAGGCGGCCGGTGCCGAGCAGGCGCTCACCGATCGATTGCCGATAGGAGATCTCGTTGACCCGATCCAGCTGCACCTCGACACCCTGGCGGGCCAGCACACCGGAACGCTGCACCAGCCGGGCGTTGGTGACCACCAGCGCCGTGGTGGCGCGCCTGATCGCCCTGGCCGCCAGCCACAAGGCGGCCACAGCCGCCACCGCCAACAGCGTCTCCCCCACCGCCACCGGCGCCTTGGGGAAGGCGACCGTCACGGCCACCAAGGCGACCACCGCTGCCACCACCGACGGGACGGACCAGCCGAAGGACATCCAGTGGGGGCGCAGCTCGAGGACCACCGACTCCCCTTCGGTGAGCAGCCTGCGGGGGAAGGCCATGGTCTCTATCGTCGCTCAGGTGAGCTTCGAAGCGATGGCACCTGCCCCCCGGAGCACGGTGCCGTCGGCGCCGACCGTGCTGTAGCGGCGAGCCGGGCGGCGGCGCGCCTCCTCGATCAGGTCGTCGAGGAGAGTGCAGAAGGGCAGAGGCGGGTCCGCCCACAGGTAGCGGGCCAGCGACCCCGGAATCGTGTTGATCTCGTTCACGAACAGCGACTCCCCGTCGGAGAGGAAGTCGATCCGGGCCACGCCGCGCAACTGGGCCAATGCGGCCACGACGGCGGCCTGCCGGCGCAGCTCCGCCTCGACGACGGGCGCCAGCGTGGCGGGAAGGTCCCGGGGGGCGCTGGCCATGCCCTCGCCTCCCACGTACTTGTCGGCATAGCCCAGGATCTCAGAGCGGCTGTTCGACTTGAGCGGACGCTCGATGGCAGAGACCTCCAGGGCGGGCCAGCTGCGCACGGCGACGTTCAGGTCGTAGAGGTCGGGACGAAAGGGCTCGACGACGGCGCCGCCGCGCAGATGGGTATTGGCGTCCAGACGGGCCATGGCCGTCTCGGTGTCCTCGACCACTTCGACGCCGATGGAGGAGCCGCCGAAGCGCGGCTTCACGATGTACGGACCTGAGAAGTCGACCTCGGCGCCCGGATGCAATGGCGATCGAGCCAGACAAGGCAGATCGGCGGCGGCCACGACGCCGGCGAAGGCCAGCTTGTCCATGCCGAGGGCGGCCCCGGCCACGGTGGGCCCGGTGTAGGCCAGACCGGCCAGGTCCATGGCGGCCTGCAACGTGCCGTCCTCTCCCGGCCCGCCGTGACAGCAATTGACCACCACGTCGACGTCGAGGCGCCGGACTCGGCCCATGCGACCGGCGCCGACGAAGCCCCCTTCCTCCCCGGCGGTGAGACGCAGTGGTTCTGCTTGCCGCGGAACGCCTTCCAAGAAGGACTTCGCCTCCAAGGTGGCGGGCACGGCGTAGAAGTCACCGGTCTTGGTCCAGTACACGCCGCTCACGGCGCGGCCGGCGGCGTGGAGCTCCCGTGCCGCCTGCAGGCCAGTGAGGATGCTCACGTCGTGCTCGGGTGAGGGCCCGCCGAAGGCCACGGCGATCTGCGCGTCGGTCAACGAGGGGCTCCCAATGGCGAAGGCGGGGCGCCGCGGGTGTGCCCGCGGTCGGGTCGAGCGCTCAAGGGATTTGGTCGACTTCCAAAGCCCAGGCCAGCGGGCAGATTATCACTCCTCCGACCCCCTGCTACCGATGACTTCGAAACAGTCCTGGAACACTTTCTCGTGCGGTATTCGAACCTCACGACTCGTCGCAATCACGGAGCGCAGCTCCGGAACTTACTCCGTACCGTCCGGGTGCCCCTCGCCCGAATATCGGAGACCGAGCTCGTGCCTTGGATCACGGCGCCCCATGCCAACAACACGGTCCGTTATCGGCTATCGCTGTGCCGGTCGTTTTTCCGCTGGACCACTCGTCACCACGTGACCCCCGACGATCCAACGATCGACCTCGACTACCTCACCAAGCAGTACCCCAAGACGTACGGGAAGCGCCAGAGCACGCACCCGCCTCGCTTCCTCACGAGGCACGAAGCTTTCGGAAGACTCATCCCTGCCTGCCAGGACGGCACCGACGCAGGACTCCGGGATGAAATCGCTCTCCGCCTGGGACTAGCTGGAATGCGAGTCTCCGAGATCCTGTGTCTCACCTGGGGCGATTACGCCACACACCAGGTCACCTGGATGGGCAAAGGCAGACGCCCCCGTCGCTTCACCCCCAGCGCCTCACTCGTGACCGCCCTCAGCGAATGGCACGACCGGTGGACCGCCGCAAGAGGCACGGCACCCACGCCAGCCGACACCATCCTGCGAGCGCTACGACCGGGCGGCGACTCCTTCACGAAGACCCGCCGACTCCCACCTGTGCACTGGACGGCCTCCGTGCGCAGCCGAGCCACCTTCACGGCTCTCCTCTGGCACAGGGCCGGACTGGCCGATCTGGGCTACATCGCCCCTCACGACCTGCGCCGCAGCGCCGCCGCCATCCTGCACCACGCAAAGAGCGCAGACGGCGGACATCTCTTCGACTTGCTCGACATCCAACAGGTCCTCGGCCACGCCGACCCGGCGACTACGCAGCGCAGCTACCTGGAGGCCATCAGTACCGAGACGCTTGACCGAGCCGCTCTCTACCTCGACTGAGACCCGGTGCACACCGCTCGGCACCACTCCCACCGCACCCCGGCAACCGTCCAGTCGGCTCCAGCAGGCCAGGCCACCCCCGGGGCGCCTCGCCCTACGGGCTACCCGGCGCCCCGGGGACGCCCCTCGACAGCCGCACCGACAGCGACCGATCCGGGGAGCCCGGGGGCGACGGTGCCGAACCGCCTACCCCGGGGCCCCACGTCGGATGAGACCGCAGCCCTCGCTAGTACAGCGACCTCCCGGTACGCCTGTTCCTCCACGCACACTTCGCACCTACACCCACCGACGTAGGCCCGCCTCGACCCATGCTCAGCTCGCCTCGCACGGCGCTTCATACACCGCCGACACCGCGCTCCTCGACTTTGGCCCTTCCCCGGCCGTGGACGCTGATCCTTCGGCCGCTCACCGCAATCCACGCACAGATCCGCCGTCGGCGTTGCCACGTGCCGGAGTGAACGCCTTCACCGGTGCGCAGTCAACCCCCGGCGCCACGTCGTCACACAGTTGTAAATCGGTGCGCCGTCGACCACGGCCTCCGGCCACTCGTAAAGGGCTTCGCAAGGGCGCCGGGGCTGCCTCCGGCGACCCGACGCCCCCTTGACTTCGGACCGGAGGCCGTGGCATATCGCTTTCAGCGATCGACGCCCGAGCGCCGATGCGCTCATCGAAAGGAGCTACCCTGCCATGAGCCCTTGGGGAGAACCTGTGGGTAAGTCTGCGGATAACCCTGTGGACGGTGAGGAACAACCCTCATATATCAAGGGTAGTGGTCGGGGAGGTCGTTCTCGAAGAGCGCCACGTCGCCTTCGCCCAGGGTGTCCCGCACCCAGGACACCGCCCGGTCGCGGGTGTCGACGACCACCATCCGGGGATGCCCGGGCGTGCCCTCGTGGTCGTCAGGTCCCCCGTGACCGTCGGCGTCATCGGTTCGGCCATCCCGTGCGCCCCGCAGCAAGGCCCGGCGGTTGGTACGGCCGACGACAACGATGTCGGAGGCAACTGCGGCGGCGGCGGCCGCGAACCGAGCGTTCTCCTCCCGCTGGCGGGCGCCCAGCTCGACCATGCCCGGGGTGACCACGGCACGCCGTCCTCCGGGTGGGGCGAGGCGAACCAAGGCATCGAGCGCAGTGCGGGCGCCGGTGGGGTTGGCGTTGTAGGTGTCGTCGAGCACGAGGCAGCGCCCCGACGCCGTCGGGGCCGGCTCCAGGCGGTGGGGGGCCGTGGGCAAGGTGGGGAGTCGCTCCACCACCGTTTGGGTGCCGACGCCGAGCTCCAACGCCACGGCTGCGGCGCATCCCACGTTCACGGGACGAGCGTCGAGCGAGAGCTCGGCCAGCTTCTCGCCGCGCACCCACAAGCGGAGCTGGCCTTCGCCCTCTTCCACGCACACGTCCGCGTCGTGGTCCAACGCCGAGACACGCCACACCGTCTTGCCGTCGAGCTCGCTCTTGTCGGCCAGTGCCGCCAGGCGGGGGTCGTCCGCGGCCAGCACCACGCAACCGGCGGGTACGAGGATCTCGGACTTGGCCCGGGCGATGGCGTCTTCCGTGCCGAAGCGCTCCAGGTGCACGGGGCCGATGGCGGTGATCACCGAGACGTCGGGTGTCAACCATCGACACAGCGCGGCGATCTCGCCCTTGCCGTACGTGCCCATCTCGGCCACGAGCACCTCGGTGCCCTCGGCCAGGTGCTCGTTCACGGTACGGGCCAGACCGGCACGGTTGTTGAAGCTGGCCGGGCTGGCCACCACGGCGAAGGTTCCGGACAACAGGTGGGCGACATATCCCTTGGTGCTCGTCTTGCCGTAGGAGCCGGTGATGGCGACGACTCTCGGCGAAACCTTGCGCAGACGAGCGGCCGCCCGTGACACGTAGCGACCGGAGAGGTACCACTCCACCGGAGCGGTGAGGGCGCAGGCGGCGTCGACGAGTGCCGGCACGGCAAGGGCCCCAGCGGCGGCGGCCAGAGGGCCGGAGCCGAGGACGATGCCTGCCGCCAGGCCGCCCCCCTGCAGTGCCGCCCACACTCCGGCCAGGGTGCGCAGGCGGCGCGTCCACGCCATCGGGGATGTCCGCCCGCGCAGTCCGAGCCCGACGGGACCGACGGCGACGGCGACGGCGGTGGCGAAGCCGGTGGCCGGCCAGCGCGACGACAACACCAGACCTGCCGCGGCCACCACGAGCAGGGCCAGGTTGACCGGGTTCCTGAGCCACCACCGCAGCGCGAATCGAGAGGTGGCGTCGGTCAGGTAGTGCTCTCGTTGGGCCACCCGCAACCACCGGAGGCCGGCCAGCCCGGTGGCGATGGCGCAGACCGCCACCACGGCGGCGTCGAGTCCCTGACTGGACGCGGACATGACCTGCCAGGGTAGCGGTGGGCGGAGGTCAGCCCGCCGTTACCAAGGCGCGTTCCACGGCGGCACGCAGGGCAGCCGGCGCCGTGAGTGGTGTGAGATGGCCGACGTTCCCACACCGGGTCAACACGGCGCGCGGGATGAGCTCTGCTGCTCGTTCCGCCACTGGCAAGGGTGCTTCGGTGTCGTCGTCGGCCCACACCAGCTCCACGGGACAGCGAAGCGCAGACAACTGCGTCTCGTATCGCTCGCCGAGGACTCGCACGAGCACGCCGCGCACGACGCCCTGGGCAGCCCGGTAGTCGGAGGATCCGTACCGCCGGCGGGCGTCTTCGAGCCGCGCTTCTGACACGAGACGGGCTCGACGCATTGTCCGCACGGCGCGATAGGCGAACGGTGGGCGACGGGGACGTCCCGGTCTAGGGAGGAGCGGCACTCCGGTGAGGACGAGAGCGGAGACAAGGTCGGGACGCGCCGCGGCGAGACGGACGGCGACGCGCCCGCCGAAGCTGTGGCCGAGGACGACCACAGGCCCGTGGAGAGCTGGCGTGTCCCCGGACGATCCACCCGGCGCCGGTGCGAAGAGCGCCTCCAGCGCCGCCGCGTAATCGTCGCTCCCCCACGGCTCGGGGGGTGGCGGGGTGGCGCCGAAGCCGGGCAGGTCGGGGGCGACGACGTCGAGCCGGGCCGAGTCGAAGACGGGGACGAAATCGGCGTGGGTGCGCGCCCACCCGTGCAGGGCGAGCACGCGGGCCGGCGAGGCGCCCCACACCTCTCCGAACAAACTCCCGCCGGCCAGAGTCCGCAGCACGCCAGGCCACGCTACCGGTGGGCCTGGCCGGGCCTTCGAACCGGGTGCGGGCAGGCCGATCCTTGCGCCGTGCGGGAGCCCGAGGGGATCCACCTCGACGTCACAGCCCCTCGGTACGGTCGCAAGGTGGCCGCTTCACCCCCTGATCGGCTTCTGTCCGGGCTCACCGGGGCACAGCGCGCCGCGGTCACCAGCGAGGCGCCGTTGCTGTGCGTCATGGCTGGAGCGGGATCGGGCAAGACGACCGTCCTCACCAGGCGGGTGGCGTGGCGCGTCGCCGACGGGGGGATCGACCCGGAGCACACCGTGGTCGTGACCTTCACTCGCAAGGCCGCCCTCGAGCTGCGCGAGCGCCTCGAGCGGTTGGGAGTCACCGGCGTCACGGCATCGACCTTCCACGGGGCCGCCTACGGAGAGCTCCGCCGCCACTGGGCCGACCGGGGCATCGCCCCTCCCACGTTGGTGCCCGAACCGGAACGGCTCCTGCGCCGGCTGTTGTCCGAGGAGCCGGATGCATCTCCATCCACCCCCTCGGTTCTGGCGGGCGAGCTTTCGTGGGCCCGCGCCCGGCTGATCGATCCTGAGTACTACCCGGCGGCCGCCCGGGCCGCCCGTCGCAATCCCCCGCTTCCCTACGAACAGACGGCGCGCCTCATGGAGCGATACGCCGAGTTGAAGCGCCGGCGTGGCGTCATCGACCTCGACGACCTCGTACTGCGATGTGCGGAATTGCTCGAGGAAGATGCCGCATGGGCGGCGGCGGTGCGTTGGCGGCTGCGTCATCTCTTCGTGGACGAATTCCAGGACGTGAACCGGGCACAGTGGCGCCTCCTCGAGGCGTGGCGAGGTGGCCGTCCCGATCTATGCGTCGTGGGCGACGGACGGCAGGCCATCTACTCCTGGAACGGATCGGATCCGTCGCTCATCGAGCGCCTTCCGGACCTCGTTCCCGGAACGGTGGTGCTGCGCTTGGATGAGAACCAGCGGTCGACGCAGCGCATCGTGGTAGCGGCCTCGGCGGTGTTGTGGCCGCCCGGCGGCGGTGACGTCGCGTCGCCGAGGACTTCCGTCATGCCGCCGATCCCCTCGACGACCGGCGACGAAGGGCCCGCCCCCCGTCTGCAGGGATTCGAGGACGAGGACGGCGAAGCCGCGGCCGTGGTCGCCTGGCTGCGTACCACCCGCCTTCCGGGCCACCCGTGGCGGCATCTCGCCGTCCTGGCGCGCACCCACGCCCGTCTCGAGCCGGTGGCAGACGCGCTCGGAGCATTGGACATCCCGGTCCGCCGCTCCGGCGTCAACCGGCGCACGCCAGAGCTGGTCGCCCGTCTCCAGTCACTTCGCCGCATGACTCGGGACACACCGCTGCGTGCCGCTCTGGCGGAAGTCGTTGTCGACGCCGGCGCCGACGATCACGTTGACCGTCCGGGGGGCGCAGCGTCAGCGTCTGAACTGCTGGCCCGCCTGGCCGACGAGCACGCCTGGCAGGAGACCGCACCGACCGTGGGGAGCTTCCTCGCCTGGTTCACGGCCAACCGGGCCGACACGGAGTGGACGGGCGAGGACGGTGTCGAGCTCTTGAGCTTCCACCAAGCCAAGGGGCTCGAGTGGCCGGCCGTGGCCGTGATCGGCTTGGAGACCGGCACCATGCCCATCGCCTACGCCGTCGACGATCTCGCCGTGGCGGAGGAGCGGCGCCTGCTCTACGTCGCGATGACGCGCGCTGAACGCCATCTGTGGTGCTCGTGGGCGGAACGGGGGCGCTCGGCGGGCTTCGCTGCGGTCGCTCGTCAGCGCTCGCCGTTTCTCGACGATCTGCCCGGTCTGCTGGCAGAAGCGGCACCACTCCAGGCCGAGGCGGCGCTGGCGCGCCTGGCTGACCTACGCCACCGCCTGGCCGCCGTCGGATGACGCGATCCGGACGTCGCCGGGCGCTTGTGCCCTGTCAGTCAACCACGTCGACGAACAGAGGTGCATGGTCCGAGGGTTGGCGGCCCTTGCGGGCGTTTCGGTCGATGAGGGCGTAACGGGTGCGTTCGGCCAGCGGACGGCTGAGCAGCATGAGGTCGATCCGCATTCCCTTCCGCTTGTGGAAGTTGCCGGCCCGGTAGTCCCACCACGAGTACAGCCCCGCCTGGTCGTAGATGGTGCGAAAGGCGTCCACCAGGCCCCAGTCCTCGAGGGCGCGCAAGGCAGCCCGCTCGGGCTCGGTGACGTGGGTGGCGCCGCTCACCTCGGCGGGATCCCACACGTCTCGGTCCTCGGGCGCGACGTTGAAGTCGCCGGCCACCACGATGGGATCGTCGGCCTTGGCGTTGCGCTCCAGGTAGTGGCGCAGCTCCTCCAGCCACTCGAGCTTGGCCACGTAGAACTCGCTGTCCACCAGCCGGCCGTTGGGGACGTACAGGCTGTGCACCCGGATGCCTCCGCAGGTGGCGGCAACCAGGCGGCAGCCCTGCTCGTCGGCGTCGTTGTCGAAGCCGTGTTGGACGTCGCTCAATCCGACCCGGCTGGCGATGGCCACACCGTTCCAACGCCCGTCTCCGTGACTGACGATTTCGTATCCAAGAGCGGAGAACGGCATGGCCGGGAAGGCGGAGTCGGAGACCTTCGTTTCTTGCATGCAGAGGATGTCGGGCCGGGTGTATTCGATCCATTCCTCGACACGGGCCAGGCGGGCGGTGAGCGAGTTGACGTTCCAGGTGGCGATGCGCACGGGCGCGAAATTCCTTTTCGGTAAGTCCCGAGGTCGATCAGGCGTCGACGATGACGAACAGCAGCTCCGCTTCGCAGGCTAGAGCACCGTCCACGCTGGCCCGGCCGTGGCCGCTGCCCGCACGAGACGACAGCCTCCCCAGCTCCACCTCGAGCTCCAGCACGTCGCCGGGGCTCACCTGCTTGCGGAAGCGCGCCTTGTCGATGCCGCCGAAAAGTGGGAGCCGGCCTCGATAGCGCTCGTCGGCGAGCACCGCCATGCCCCCCAGCTGGGCCAGCGACTCCACCATGAGGACTCCGGGAAGGGTGGGCCGTCCGGGGAAGTGACCGGCGAAGAAGGCCTCGTCCCCCCGCAGGTGCCAGCGACCGCGGGCGCGCTGGCCAGGAACCAGATCGTCCACCTCGTCGACGAAGAGAAACGGCGGCCGATGAGGCAGCAAGTCTTCGGGCCGCAGCACGGCCGCCGAGGTTACCGGGATCAGCTCAGGGCAGCGAGAAGGTGTTCGAGGGGACGACCGTGAAGTTCTGCACCTGCCAGGTGGGCTGAGCCACCCCACCCAAACGGGCGTCGTAGTGGACGGAGAAGTTGGGGTTACCGTCGATGACGACCTGGTTGACGGTGAACTGGCCGATCCAGAGCAGCTGCCCTCCGTGGACCGTCATCGACGTCCCCGGTGCATAGAGGATGCCATCGAAGGTCGCCGCATTGGAGCCGTTGCCGACGGTGATGGGCCCGCTCCCCTGGGCGTAGACCTGGAATGCGGTGGGGTCGCCGCATTGGAACGACCCGGCGCCGTTGCAGGTCCCGGCCGTGGTGTCGTAATTGTTCACGGTAGCGCCGGACATGTTGATGCTCACCTGGCCCTTGTTGTCGGGCCAGAGGAAGATCTGCACCTTGCCCCCGTTTACGGCGCTCGAGTAGTCGACGTTGACGGTCCCCGAGAAACTGAGTGATCCGGTGCAGCTGTAGACACCGGGCTCGATGGTGCCGGAGAAGTTGCCACCCGAGGGACAAGCCGGCGACGCCAGGATGCTCGACGGCGAAGTGGGCATGCACGGTTGGGGGGGTGGGGTGACGGAGACCGGAGCAGGGCAGGAGTAGTTGGGCGGCGGCCCCCATGGCTGTTGCGGGGTGTAGCTGTTGGACTCATTCAGCCAGGACGGGCAGTTGCTGTTCCCGCCATCGAACGTCACCTGGTTCTGCCCGTCGGAGCCCGACCCGTGACAGGTGATGGTGCCGTCACTGCCCACGTCCGCCTGCCCCGTTGAGTTTCCGGACGAGTCGGTCTTCGCGATGGTGATCTGAGATCCCGTGCCGTCGAAGGTGGCGTTCGAACCGGCGAAGATGCCGAACGGGAATGACAGGACCTCGGCCACCGTCGCTTGGATGGTGTAGCTCCGCCCGTGCACGGTTCCCTCGGAGAGCACGGTGGCGTTGGTGCTGTTGTTGGGGACACGGACCGTGTACTGGACGTTGGGCGCCCCAGGCACCGAGGAGACCGTGCAGGGTGAAGGGCCAACGCAGAAGCTCGAGGGCGAGCCCCCTTGTTGGTCGAGGCGGAACAAGGCATCGGAAAGCCCGGCCAGGGCTTGCTCTCGAGCGGCGTTCACGTTGGTGACGATCCGGGAATTCTCCAGGTCGCCCGTGGCCCGGATGGCGAACGCCACGCCGAAGAGCACGACCGCCACCGTGAGGATCACGACAACGATGATGTTCCCCTGTTCGCCTCGGCTCTTCTTGCCGGCCTGTGCCACGTGGCGTGTCACGGACATGGCTGGATCCCCTGTTGCCAATTGGCAAGCCGGGTGCTGACGCTCTCACTGAAGGGCGTGGTGTTGGCGCCGGCGGTGACGTGGACGAATCCCTGGATGCGGACCGAGCAGGCGGTGACGACGGCAGACGTCACCGAGTTGGGGTTGGCCAGGAGACTCGTCCCTTGCGGATCGAAGAAGCTGAAGACCGGGGTAGTGGAACTGGCACAGTTCGTGACGCCGGTGACCTCGGGAACGCCCGTGCCCGCCGCCGTCCCGATGTCCCGCCACAACGTCCCCGAACTACAGCTCCACGTGATCGTCTGCTGGGTCCCTCCGATCGGGCCGAGATCGAGCTGCACTTCATTGGCGTACGAGGTGACCGTCGACGTCCAGGCGACGAGAGGATTGGCGCCCTGCAGGTCCCGTTGGAGTTGGAGCAGCCCCGCCCGGGCGCTGGTGGAGGCGTTCTCCCCGCTTACGGCACGATTGCCGACCTGCTGCATGGCGAGCATGATCGAGGCCACA
>Ga0307479_10001889_pt1 | contig 19131 bp, 16 predicted proteins | sample atmos_gasesECM4C_FD_203743 | JGI IMG/M metagenome (GOLD analysis project Ga0307479, IMG submission 203743) | Hardwood forest soil microbial communities from Morgan-Monroe State Forest, Indiana, United States - atmos_gasesECM4C_515 | ecosystem: Environmental > Terrestrial > Soil > Temperate... | reverse complement strand
TCAATATGAAAAACTTCAACTTAAGGGGCGGCGCGACGCGCGTGGCCGATCATGGCTATAAGCGCTGCGACGATCAGTGAGGCAGCCACAACTGCATACGGCCCTGGACTCCCTGGGCTCAACGGTAGCGGTGCGTTACGAAGAGCCTTCACCGTGGCCAATGAGAACACGAACGCGCAGGCCGTGCCGGCTATCGTCCCTGCAACCACCGGGCGCAATCCGGAGGCGAAAACAAGTCGCATCAGATCCTGCGGAGTCGCTCCCAAGGCCGCGCGAATTCCGAACTCGCGAGTTCTTCTCGTCACCGAGTAGCCGACTACTCCATAAATTCCCAGCAACGCCAGCGACGCCGCGACCGTTGCCACGAACAACAGCATCTTGCCGATCAGCCATCCTTGTTCGGCGTTCTCGTCCATCTGAGCGCGAAGCGTGCTGGAGAGCACGAGCATCTGGGGATCGAGATCGCGGGCGATATGCTTCACCGCTGCGACGATGGGATCAACATCGCCGCGGAAACGGACCAGAAGCAGGTCACTGCGCATGGGCTTGATGCGGAGAGCGTAGAGAGTCGGGCCGTCTGCTTCGTTCGTGTATCCGGTGTGATTGTCGCGAACCACACCCAGGACGCGCAGGCGTTTGCCGTCAGAAGAGAGGACCGCCTCTCCAATGGGATCTTCCTGCGGCCAAAACGCGGCGGCGAAGGATTGCGAGACGATTACTGCGCTGTCGTCGGATTGCGAATTCGGGAATCCCTCGCCTCGTAGAAACGGGATTCCCAGGGTGCTGAAGTAATTCTGCGAAACCGCTCTAACCGTTGCCATGCGGCCTTCTGCCGAAAGCTGCGCTCGAAGACGAAATTCAGCGCCTCCAGTCGGACCCTCCGAATCGCCCGCTAATGGAGTCAGGCTGGTGGTTGCAACATGATCCACCTGGCCTATCGCTGCAATGTGCTCTTGCAACGTTCTGTAAAACACCTCAGCATCGCTCGAACTGTATCGTTCCGGCGAAAGCTGCAGCGGAACCGCAAGCACGTGGCGCGTTTCGAAACCAGGTTCCATTGCGAAGAGCGAAAGAACGGCCTGCGAGAACATGGCCGACACCACCATCAGCACCACGCAAAAGCAAACCTGCACGATCACCAGCAAGTCCCGCAGATTCCAACGTATTTTTGCCACCTGCAGAGTGGGTTCGTGGCCTTTGAGCCCAACCCACATGTCCTGTTTCAGACATTCGAGCGCAGGCGTAAGGCCAGCCACCATCGAAGCGGCCAGCGTGATTGCAGCAAGATAACCAAAGATATGCCAATCCAGCGTGAAGGGAAAATGCGGCATCCGAGGAATGAGCTTTCGGAAAACTTTTGGGATCTGCAGAGCGAGATAGATTCCCATCGCTCCGGCAGCCAGCGCTAGCAGCAGATTCTCCGAGAAAAGCTGCCGCACGATTCGCCGCCGCGACGCTCCCAAGGAGATGCGCACCGCGATCTCCTGCTGCCGCGCTAATGCGCGCGAAAGCAGCAGCACCGCCCCGCTGGCGCAGCTTACCAGCAGCAGCAGTGTGGCGCCGCTGAGGATCAGCAATAGGATCCAGAAGGAGTAAGTGCGGACAATGGGATCCTCGATCATCGCGCCGTTGGTGACCAGCACGCGCTGTTTCAAATCGGGATCGCGCGCGGGAATTTCCGTCACAATCACACTTGCTTCTGCCGCGAGCTGCCCGCGGCTATGGCCTGGAAGTAGCCTGCCCTCAAGCCAGAGCGAGGGCGCGAGGTCTGCGACAAAGATGTCGTCGTTCCCCGTGAGGCGATGCTGCATGGTATAAGGAACCCAGATGCCAGGTCCGCGCACTCGTCCGGAGAAGTCCATGGGAGTGATGCCCACCACGGTGAAAGGCTGCCGGTTCAATATGATCGTCTTACCTAATATGTGCGGGTCGGAGGCGAACCGGTCATGCCACGCTTCTTCGGCCAATACAACGACGCGCTGCTCCGATCCCGGCGCGCATTCATTCTTCCGAAACAAGCGTCCGGAGAGCGGCTGCGTCAAGCCATAAACCGAAAAGAAATTGCAGGAGACTTCAAGCGCCAGACTGCGAGTCGAGTCCTCGCCGATCAATACCGCGTCCGTGCGCCACGCGGCGAGTTCCTCGAGCGATTGCGATCGCTCCTGAATTGCTCGATAAGCAGCCGGGGAAAATTGCCCGCCGAGTTCGCGCGGATTTCCTCGCGACCAATACTGCGCGTATAAGCGAGCAAAAGTTGCAGGATCGGAATCGGTGCGCGGGCGAAGCAGCATGCCGTTGATGAGCGTGAAGATGCCGGTATTGATGCCGATGCCCACGGCTAGAGTCAGCACAACGGCAATCGAGATCAGCCGTGCATTCCGCGCCATCCGGAATCCGTACTTCAGATCGCGAACCAGATCATCCAGCCAGTGCAAGGGCCCTCCCCGCGGCAGATTAACGGTTGTTCGTATGACGTTGAGTGCAGCAAGAAATTACATGATTGTCATGCTTTACTCTGTGCGAGTAGCTTCGATCAACCGAGTGGACATTGTGGACAGAGCAGTTCCCTGCGACCACCATTCCAGGATCAAGCGGCCGCGGTCTGCCTGCTGCTACTCTTGTAGCAATGAGATCGGAACCGCGTTGGCCCGCAACCATCGCAGTGCTGGCTGTAGGTGGAATCTATCTCGCAATTCCCGAGTATCTCAGTCTCGGACCACGGTGGTTGCTGCTGGTGGTCATGGTGCTTCTGGCCGTGCCAACGCTTCTCGCCCATCGCGCTGGTCTGAAGGAAGTCTCTCGCTGGCTCGGCATAACTATCAGCTTGATACTCACGGCAGACCTTATCTGGTCGTTGGGACTGCTGGTCCATGGTCTTCCGCTGCATAAACAGGCGCCGGGAGAACTCCTGCGCAGCGCCGCCGCTCTCTGGACTTCCAACGTCCTCGTGTTTGCCCTTTGGTATTGGCGACTGGACAGTGCCGGACCGGTGGCGCCCGAGAACCAAAGACAGCATTGCGGCAGCGCCTTCCTCTTTCCCCAAATGATGATGCAGGTCCACAGCCATGAGCAGACGGAAGCCGAAGGATGGTCCGCGAACTTCGTGGACTATCTGTTTATCGCCTTCAACACCAGCACCGCTTTTTCCCCTACCGACACGCCACCACTCACCCGCTGGGCAAAGGGACTGATGATGGTCCAGTCTGCGATCTCGCTCATGATCGTGGCCTTACTGGCGGCGCGAGCTATCAACATTTTGTGAAGCAGATCTAAGCGAGCAATGGCTCACGCCGATGGCCTACGCGAGTGACGCGCTTCGCGCTCGATCTTGTGCCTACGTCGCTGCCCCGATATGAAACTGATGACAACGGACCATCCCCAGAAACTAATCCGACTTTGCCGTAAAGATCACAAAATAGTCCATCCGGTCTGCCTTTACGAAATCGTCTGACCCGCGTAGTTCGTACCCGGCCTGGGCGGCCTCGTGAATGACTACGTCTTTGCTCACGCCATGATCTTCTCCGTTGCCATTGCGATCGATGATGCCGATCTTCGCTCCTGGTTTTAGCGATGACCGCAGGTTCTTGAGCAGCACCACTGGATGCGCTACTTCGTGGTAGGTCTTGAGCAGCAGCACGGCATCGACGCTTTGGGCCGGGAGCTGTGGATTGTCGGGAGTGCTGAGTATTGTCTTTATGTTCTGCAGTTGCTCTTTTTTTGCGCGCTCGTCGATGTATTCGATCGCTTTCGGATTGATGTCCACAGCATAGACAATGCCTGAGCCGGCGAGCCGTCGTGCGGCGCGCACCGTGAACCATCCCGATCCGGCGCCGATATCGGCGACACTCTTGCCTGGCTCGATGCCAAGCATGTCCATCACGCGGTTGATCTGGAGACGTTCATCGCGACCCGGCGACTCGAAGATTGAAAGGTCGCCCGCGTAAGGCGCGCTGGTCTTGCGCTGTGGCGATGGCGCGCCGGACTGGACTGGAACTGGAGCAGGCAGGCACAGTAGCGGCAACAACAGTGAGATCGCGCAGACTGATCGAGGCGCTGTGAGAAAAGATCGGGACATACAGGATAGGTTACAGGGGACAAGTTACAGGGGACAGCCAAAAGCGAGGTGGAGAGCTTTGAAGCCGCGAAGTAGTCAGAAAAAGGAGTTGCGGAGTTCTTGTAATTGGAGAATTGTAGTCAGGGTGAACAAGCCAGGACGGTGCATTCCAAGGTCTAGCACATTCCGCGAGATCTCCCGCGATACCTCGTCGTGGCTCTTCTACGAGAATCGTGATTCGACTTTTGGGTTTCGTAACAGCCTTACTCTTGGCCCGGTCTTGGGACCGACGCTTCGTCCCTGTATCCTTTTTTCACAAACGCCTATCATGAATTAGACAACGGAGGCCTATGTTTGCGCGCTTGTTATGCAGTGCTTTGACTTTGGGAATCACGGTTTCTCTTCTCTCCTGCACGGCCCATGCGGCTCCGAGAGCCCCTATTCCTGCGCCAACAACCGACGCTTCGCTGACTGCGAGTTCGGGCCAGCAGACTGCGGTGTTTGCCGGCGGATGTTTTTGGGGAACTCAATCGGTGTTTGAGAGAGTGAGAGGTGTAATCAAAACAACCGCAGGATATGCCGGAGGCTCGGCATCGACTGCAACTTACGATCAGGTGACGACGGAGACCACCGGTCATGCCGAGTCAGTGGAGGTTGTGTACGATCCGTCGAAGATTACCTATGGACAGTTGCTGCGCATCTTCTTTTCCGTCGTTCACGATCCCACCCAGCTCAACCGCCAGGGACCGGATGTGGGTACGTCGTATCGTTCAGCCATCTTCTACGCGAATGACCGGCAGCAACGCATTGCCACCGCGTACATTGCGCAATTAGATGGCGCCAAGGTTTTCCCGAAACGGATTGTCACCGAAGTAACCCCGCTGAAAGGTTTCTACCGCGCCGAAGACTACCACCAGGACTATGCGCTCCACAATCCTGACAATCCCTACATCCTGGTTTGCGATCGTCCGAAGATCAGCGCGCTGAAGGAGCAGTTTCCGGAGCTGTTTGTCGATTACAAGGGTCGGTGAGCGCTTCGCGAACAGCAACGGCAAAAGCTCAGACGGATTAACGTGGATGCGCACAGATTCTCACGGATTCCCAGGGGCAGGTTTTGATGAGCGGACGCTGATCCATTATGTATACATATAGACGTCTTAGGTGTATGTCATTCTCTTGAGCGAGAGCTGTCGATACATCCGCAAATACGCATCTGCCATTCGCTTTGAGGAATAGTGTTCCTCGGCGTACGCCCGGCACTCGTCGGATTGGATTTCAGCCGCCGGCGCCAACGCGGAACCCATCTCCACTGGATCGTTGACCAGCGTTCCGGTAATCCCCTCCGCGACTACCTCCGGGAGTGCGCCTCGCCGAAGGGCAATTACCGGCGTGCCGCAAGCCGCGGCTTCCATGGCTACCAGAGAGCTGGTTTCGTTTACTTCGCTTGTGATGAGCAGCGCCCGCGCGTTTCGGAGTAACTCGACCTTCTCTAAGAAGCAAGGGTGGTCAACGTATCTCGCTTGACTACCCGCGCGTTTAAGTCGAGGAATCACCTCGCGAGCAAAATACTTTTGATGGTAAAGAAATGGATACACCGCGCCGGCAATAATAAGTTTCTGCCGTGCCGCATGAGCCACGTCCAAAGCAGTGTGAGCTCCCTTCTCTTCGCAGATGCGTCCTATCCAGAGCAAGTATTCCCTTTTCTTGCGCGGCACTAGCTGCTCCGCAAAGCGATCTAGCGCGATGCCGTTGGACGCCACACCACACATGCGCGGAAGATCGGTGAATTCGAGCAGTTGCGGCTGCGATACACAATTGAAAGAGACTCCTTCCGGAACTCGAGAGAAATCGACGTTCGTGTAGAACGATCGGGGAAGGTGAAGCGTAGTTAGAACTGGAACTGAAGCACCATCAGTATGCTGCCAGAATCCACCACTCATGTCGTGAATGAGATCGAAATCCGGGGCTACTCCCGAACGTAGCCACTTGAGGAGAGCTTCGGTCTGCTGTTGGGATCGAACCTCGAATTGGTCAGGAGCTTCCGCAGCATTTCCCGTCGCAAATAACTCTCCCGCTATCTGAGATCTATTGCACGCTGCCACGGTAGTGTGCTGTCCGCGAGCATGCATCTCACGTTCAAGAGTCCACAGCACCTGCTCGGCGCCGCCGGCGCTGTTCTCGGATACCGGCAGCAATGGATAAGCTACGTAGAGAATGCGGAGCTTTTCGTTATGGGCGGGCAGTGTATTCATCTTCGCAGCATCGCCGAAGCAACGGAGAAGTCAGCAAACGCCGCGCACACATTCTCTGGAGTCATGCTCCAGTTCCAGAGTTCGTAATTGAGTTTTCCCGGATGAGGCCGGCGGCTATAGTCATACGCGGCCTGCGGACGAAAACGCTCCAGCTCCGCTGTAAACGATGGCAAGGCGTCGAACTGGGATTTGTAGCAGGCCAACATTCGTCGCTTTGCCTCCAGCTCCTTACCGCTCACGCTGTGTGTGATCACGTCTTCATTTTCCTCCACAAATCGCTGATACATCCCTCCGCCGTTAGCGTCGCGATGATAGAGAGGCGCTTCCCAAACCGGCACCGAGAGAATGCGTCCAAGCTGCGCCGAGAGGAAGCTGACGGAGTCATGGTCAGGATGACCACCCTCGTAAGCCAGGGTCAACAGACACTCTGGGCGCCGGCCCTCTACGATGCTCGACAATGCCGTGAATGCTGGGGAAAGCGACCGATAGAGACATTGGTCGATAATCGGCGTCTTCGACTCATGGGTTAAGAACACGATTTCGGTGACGCCCACTACCGTCAGAGCTGCACGGGCCTCCTGTTCTCTCAACGCAGCGTAGCGCTCCCGAGATCCGTACTGGCGCCAGAAATAATCGTCCTCTGGAGCGCCGTCGGTCGCGAATACCACGCAAGGTTCCGACACGCGCTGTAGCAAGCCGCCACAGGAGATGCTTTCGTCATCCGGATGAGCAACGATCACCAGAGTGCGTCCGAGCAGCGGCTGTAATGACGAAGGGTCCATCGAAAGTAAGCTGCGCGGCTCAACGCGCGGCTGTTTAGCGGTTATACTCCACAGCAAATGTCCCATAGCTCACCCATGACTGCAAGCTTGCGGGAAGAAATCGAACGCCTGTTTGAAGCCGGCGCTCAGGCGCATGAAGTACCTCTTGCGCACCCTACCTTTGAGCGATTTCGCGAGGCCCTTACGCATGGGGAAATTCGGGCCGCTGAGAAGGTCGATGGGGAGTGGCAAGTGAATGCCTGGGTAAAACGAGGAATTCTTGTCGGCTTTCGCATCGGCACGCTGCGGGAATGGCATGGAGGCGTTCTGTCGTTCGTCGATAAAGGCACGTATCCGCCGCGCAAGTTCGAAGCCCAGGATCGCGTCCGCATCGTTCCGGGTGGATCGTCCGTGCGCATGGGAGCCTATGTGGCTCCTTCCGTGATCTGCATGCCTCCAATGTTTATCAATGCCGGAGCCTACGTTGACGAGTGCGCGATGATCGATTCCCACGCGCTCGTAGGATCGTGCGCGCAGATCGGCAAACGGGTACACCTCAGCGCGGCATCGCAGGTTGGAGGAGTGCTGGAGCCGGTAAATGCCTGTCCCGTAATTATCGAAGACGATGTTCTGGTCGGCGGAAATTGTGGCATTTACGAAGGCACATTGGTGCGGAGCCGTGCCGTGCTCGGAGCCGGCACCATCCTCACTCGCTCTACGCCGGTGTACGACCTGGTGCGCGGCGAAGTGCTCCGCTCTTCCGCCGATCGACCGCTGGAGATTCCGGAAGGAGCGGTAGTAGTGCCCGGTTCGCGCACCGTTTCTCGCGGCAAAGGAAAAGAATGGGGACTCTCGCTTTACACTCCGGTGATCGTTAAGTACCGCGACGAGAAGACGGATCAGTCGATCGAGCTGGAGGCCTTACTTAGGTAGGCGAGGCTATTTCGCTGATCTCCGCGACGCGACTACGCTTAACTGCCGATTGCCCCGCATATTCTTCTTCCTCCTTCCTCTTGACAATCTAGATAAGTAACATATAGTCTTCATGCATTCCTCTTGACGCTCTAGAGGAGAGGAGGAGAGTTTCGGCAATGCGCGACAAAACCAGCGGCCTAGTGCAAGGCACGCTCGACATGCTCATCTTAAAGACGCTCGCGCTCGAGCCTCTGCATGGCTATGGTATCGGGATTCGCATTGAGCAAATCAGCAAAGGCGTCTTTCAGGTAAATCCAGGGTCTCTTTTGCCGGCACTGCGGCGCCTGGAGCGTGCGGATTTGCTCACGAGCGAGTGGCGCGAGACCGAGAACAATCGTCGCGCCAAGTACTACCGTCTTTCTGCCCAAGGGCGAAAGAATCTGAAAGCGGAAACTCGCGAATGGGAGCTCCAAACAATCGCCATCGCGCGCATCCTAAAGGCCACGCCGGAGAAGATCTAATGCTTTCTAAGAATCTATTGACTGGATTGCATGGACTTTTCCGCAAGAAGCAAACCGATCGCGAATTGGATGACGAAGTCCGTGACTATCTCGAAAGCGCTGCCACCGAGAAGATGCGTTCCGGCATGGGTCGTGAAGAAGCTCTGCGGGCAGCGCGCCTGGAGATGGGCAGCATGGATGGCGTGAAGGAACGCGTCCGCGAAGTGGGATGGGAAAACGCGATGGAATCGCTTTGGCAGGACGTTCGTTATGGCATACGCATCTTGCGCAAGAACCCGGCATTCACCGCAGCAGCCGTGATGACGCTGGCGCTTGGCATTGGAGCCAACACCGCGATATTCAGCATGGTGAGTTGGCTGGTGCTGCGTCCTCTGCCGGTAAAGAATCCCAACCAGCTCACGTATCTTGCCTTACCCACTCAGGCCGCCAGCCCGTACGACAAGTTCTCCTACGCCGAATTTCTTCAAATTGAGCAGAGCAGTCGAAAGGTCTTTTCCGGCATCGTCGCCCTGCGTTTCGGGGGATCGTCCGGCGATGTCCGCAGCGATGGCCTTACCGTCGATGAGCAGACCAGGTCAGCCGAAACGGTCTTCGTCACCGGCAATTTCTTCAACCTGCTCGGACTTCAGCCGCATCTTGGCCGCCTGCTGCTGCCATCCGAGGGATACACTCCCAGCGCAGACCCCGTAGTCGTACTCGGCTATCAATATTGGGAATCGAGATTCAACGGTGACCCGTCAATGGTCGGCAAAAAAGCGCTTATTAATGGGCACCCGGTCACGATTGTCGGCGTCGCGCCGCAAGGCTTCGACGGCGTCACACCCCTGCTCAGAACGCAGGCCTACCTGCCGCTCGGCATGGTAGGACTCGAGGGCGAGCACGCAAATGAATTATTCACCGATCCGAAAGCGGCTTCTGCAATTGTCATCGGACGTTTGCGAGACGGTATTTCCGTGCGCGATGCGGAAGCAAATCTGGCCGGTCTCAGTCAGCAGTTTGCCAAAGATAATCCACGGCCTGGCGCGATGCCGGGATTGCTAGTTAAACCCTTACGCCCGCCGGGATTGATCAGCGGTCCCAATCCCCTGCCTGGGCTCACCGTACTCTTCCTTACTCTTGCCGGATTGGTGCTGCTGCTTGCGGGCCTCAACGTCACCAATCTGCTGTTGGTGCGCGCAACCCTGCGCCAACATGAAATGGCGGTGCGCTTCTCGTTGGGCGCCACTCGCGGCCGATTAGTTCGACAAATGCTGACTGAGAGCATTTTGCTCGCCCTGCTCGGAGCCGCCGGCGGACTTTGCGTTGGCATGGCTGCGGCTTATGCTCTGCGCTCCATCCCGATCGAAACCGAGCTTCCGCTGAACATGGACTTCCGGCTGGACTGGCGCGTCTTCCTTTATACCGTTCTGGTTTCTTTAATTGCCGGCGCTGTGATGGGGATTACGGCAGCTTTGCGCACGAGCAGTGGCAGAATCTCCCAGGCGCAGGCTCTGCATGCGAGCAGTCGCAGCTTTAGTGGCGACCGACAGCGATTGCGCAGCGCGCTGGTTGCGGTGCAGGTGGGAGGCTCGCTCGCTTTGCTGATCGCCGCGGGATTATTCGTGCGCAGCCTGCGCGGCGCGGAGCGCTCCGATCTCGGATTCAATCCCCACAACGTGCTGAACGTCACCACCGATCCGCGGCAAATCGGCTATACACAACAACAAAGCAGGGACTTTTATCTGGCTCTACTCAATCGAGTCCGAGCACTGCCGCGCGCGCAATCCGCGAGCCTGGCGATGGATCTGCCATTGGGCGATTTAGTAATGGAGGTTGGGCTGCAGGTGCCAGGCTACACCGCACCGAAAGACCATCCGCCCTCGGCGCTCTGCAATCTGACATCTCCGGATTTCTTCCGCACTAACCAGATCCCACTCTTGCGCGGCCGCGACTTCACCAGCGCAGACAACGAAAAATCTCCAACGGTTGCGGTAATCAATCAGGCGATGGCGGAGCGTTTCTGGCCCCACCAGGATGCGATCGGACGTCACTTCGTGGTCTCGACACAACCACGACAAACGGCGGAAGTGATTGGCGTCGCGAGAAACATACACGTGGAGCTGAGCTCTCCCTTCCAACCAACTTTCTATCTTCCCGCCGCGCAACGCTATGCTCCGGTTCTGTCTCTCCAGGTGCGGACTACGGGCGACCCACTGACGATAGTGGCAGACATTCGCTCCATCGTCGTCGATCTCGCTCCCACCATGCCCGTGTACGGTGTGCGCACGATGGACAGAGCCATCCATGGCATGAGCGGCCTGTTCCTTTTTGAGATTGGAGCGGAACTGGCCGGCGCACTTGGCCTGCTTGGATTGACTCTCGCCATAGTCGGAGTCTATGGCGTAATCTCCTACAGCGTAAGCCGGCGCACCCAGGAGATCGGAATCCGCATGGCGCTGGGGGCTAAGCCAGTAGAGATTCTGCGCATGATTTGCCGCCAGTCTGCACTCATCATCGCCGCGAGTGTGCCACTCGGCCTGTTCGCTTCATTTGCGCTGGCGAAATTGCTTGGCGATTTCCTGGTAGGAGTCTCGCCGCTCGATCCATTCACCTACACGACAGTGACGCTGCTGTTGATTTCTATCGCGCTGTTCGCCGGATATCTACCTGCTCGACGCGCCACCCAAGTAAATCCGATGATCGCATTGCGGCATGAATAGCGGGTTGGCGCGCACTTCAGCGCTGCCAGGGGCTCGGCTTATAGTCGAAATCGACTAGGCCGTCACGATAGTCGATCTTCACCGTCAGCATTCGCAGCATCGCAAACCCAAGAATTCCCGAGACCTCGGTGCCGGTGCTGCGGCTGATAGGAGTCAGATCGAACGAGACTAAGTCATCGTTCTCCTGGCGAAAATGCCCGAATTGGATCGTGACCTTGTCCGCGCTCTTTACTTCCTTCACGTTTCCACTGATTCCGCGAACCTGCATGTGATAATCGTCGCGGACTTTGGTTACTTCCTTAGCGGCGCCTGACGAAATGAGGTTAGAGAACGCGCCCGTGTCGATCAGAAACAACTTCGCGGCGGCGTTGCCAATTTTTGTGGGAATCAACAACTCGTGTCCAAAGCGGAAGACGGTGGTGTAGTTCTGCATCTCGGGCGCTATGTAACGATCCTTGGGCCCGGAACTCTGGACCGCTGGCGAATGGTTCTCCGAACCAGCCGTTTCCGAGACAGGCTTCGCAGAGCTCTCGGCTTCCCGATCTTCGGGACCCGTCGATGGATCGTCAGGATCGCTGGTATCGAGAGTTACCGTTTTGGACGGTTGCTCGTCAGGACGCTTCGGCAATTCGCTCAAGACCAGCTTCTCGTTGGGAAAATCGATGGTCACGAGAAAATGACTAAACACATCCGCGCCCACAAGCCCATCATCTTCGACTACCGATCGTTTTTCCGAAACCTCGACTAAGCAATTCTGGAATTCGAGGCCGCCAACTTTGATGGTCTCGGCGTATCCGACGAATCCTCCGACTGGTCCTTTATCGCCGATGCCCTCCATTCTCGTCTGGGCCAGCGGCTTCACTCCTGCCTTCTCAGCCATTCGCTTGTTGATGAGCAGGCCGCTCGCACCGGTATCCAGCAGCAAGCGCGCAGTCTGACCGTTCACATCTACGCGCAGACCATAGCCATGTAGATGTGTGGGGTCTATCAGCAGCCGTTCCAGCTTGGTCTCAGTGTGCAGCACGTTGCTGGCCAGCTTGCAACGACCGCTTGGCTGATCCTGCCGCGCTCGCAGCAGCTCCAGGTTGTGCTCCAGCCCAAAACGTGTTTTCTCGTCATCGTTCGTGACATGCGCAAGATACTTTTCCAGTTCGCGAATTTGTTCGGTTCTGGGCAGTGTACTGAGCCAGCGCCGCCCAATTTCGGGATCTTCGGGATCGAGCTGGTGAGCGCGCTCGATCGACTTCCTGGCTTTCGCATAGAGCGACATCGCGTTTTCCAGGCGTGAGAGCCCGAGGAATGCCCGAGCGTCAGGAACGGGAGCATTGGCAGCTTTCACCCATTCGACATCGGCTTCGTAGATCTCGCCCTTGCGAAAGAGGACGTCGCCTAGAGCGCTGCGGGAGGCGGGGGAATCCGGAGCCTGAGATACTCCCTTGCCGGCCACGTCGAAAGCCTCTGCCGTCTTCTGCTGCTTCAGCAAACACCGCGCCAGACCGGCGTATGCCTCTCCCGATTTGGGATCCTCTTGCAACAACGCCTGGTACTTGGCGACGGCTTCGTCGAATTGTCCAGTCCGGTATAGCTTGAGAGCATCTCTGAGGACCACAGCCGTGGACGCCTCGGGCGCTGGAGTTGTTGAACTGTTCTGGCCAGTTGCGACCGGCCTCATGAAAAAGCAGGAAGCTAATACAACGATGCCTGAACCAGTTGTAGTCGAACGTCTAAAGGGCGTCATGGCAGACAAAGCATACACAACGCTATAAGGATGCTTCTACTCTGCTTTTGGGATTGCCCTGGACAACATGTCCGATTGGAAAATTCTTCTGATTTACCGCTTCTGCTCACCCGGCTCACGCGTAGATTGCCATGCGACCTGCTGCCAGTGCCCACCGCGCTTAGCGTAAACGCTCAGAACTATGACATGCACATCCGACGGCTCGGCCTGCATTCGCTGATCAATCGCTCTTACGTGATAAGTGCCCGTCAGCAGGGCGCTGTCGCTCAACAAGCGCACGTGCAGGTCCTTTGGTTCCCAGGAGAGATAGCGCAGGTCGCCCAAACGAATTGCCTCGAGATAGCTGGCTTTGGTGTCGATTTTTCCGCTCGCATGAACATAAGTGAGATCGTCGGAGAGGAGTTTGTCCAGCGTCTGTATATCTGCATGCACAAGAGCTGTCGTGCGACTCTTCTCTACCGCCAGAACTTCCGCAGGTGTCGAATGGGTTCGAGTTCGAGTGGATGCCTCAATACCCGTCAGCGTCAGCAGACAAACCACAAGCGTTACAAGAGTCCGAGTATTTCGCATCGGAATTCCCTTCTTGGGATGAGATGTTGCCGCACGTGATGACAGTGTATTCCACTGCTCAATGAGTTCATTCAGTGAAACGAATGGGTAGGTCGTTATAGATCGGACGACGGTTCGGCCAGGGGCGAGCGCTCACATCAAGAGAACATTTCGTTGAAATTTTTCATATCCCTTTTCCTGCGCCCAGAGCGTGAGCGGCACGCTGGCAATCTCGTCCACGACAGGAATCGCGCGGCCGTCCTTAGTGAGGTCGATTGTTTTGATAAAGGCATGGCACACATCGCAAGCCTCAACGCGAACGTAGGAAAAGGTTTCAGCGGTATAGACGGGCAGACGGTGAACATCCTCTTGTTCGCAAGCAGGACAGATTAGACGCCGATACTCCCACTCCGTCCCACAGAACGAGCAGATCAGCGAGCGCTTGGCTCCATCTCCCTCCGGGCGCAGAACTCCGCATACCGGCTTTCGTTCGCAGTATGGGCAAATCGGACGCGCATAATTTGAGGTCGAAATAGCGGCTTCTTGCGCCAGATGTTCCGCGAGAGGTTGGAGAAATGTTTGAGCAAAGAATGTTTCCGCACTGGCCTGGTTGTCGTCATGCCCGATCCAATGTCGCTCGACTAGCTCTAACCAATAATCGGAGCCTGCGGTTCGCAGCTTGTTGACCCCTTCGACCAGCCCAGGCGGAGTGGACGAACTCATCGTCTGTAACAGTTCTCGAAACTGCGGAATAAAGGGACCGAAATCGATGTGGGACGGCAAGCGCTGGGAGTTGCCGGCGATATTTAGCGGTCTTTTTTCGAGAAAAGTATGAAAGGAAATGCGAAATTCGAGAACCTGCTTGTATGTCTTCAGAACTTCTCTGGCGGATGGCCAAACGTCAATCAGGCGGTCGGAGCGTTGTATGCATTGCTCTTGCGTGTATCTACGAATCGCAGTGAGTGGCAATTAGGTCTCCCTCAGCGTGTCCAGAGTTCGCGGAATCGGGCAATATGCGGCCAGGATGTCCGCGAAAACAGCAGATCGCCCGCTCCGCAAAATCAACCTTGACAGATGCGGGCGACCTTGTGGCGGAGCGAGGGACGACAGTTCCTGGGTATCCGTGCCTTCGTCTCGAATCGCGATCAATAATGCCGGTGAAGTCGATGCTTTGACACGACCTGGAAACTTCCGCTTGCGATCAAGATAGACTTGCGAACCTGCTCTCGCGCCAAGCGATTACTGTCAGCGAAATTCTAACGGTTCTGCTCGCGATCCGTTTTGGGATCTCTGCTGGTAACCTCGCGATACCAGGCTGGATGATGCGTCCATCCCCAGGCTCGGGTTACCGTGCCATGCAGCATCCCGCGCAAAGTTCCGGGAATCCCCGCGGTGCTCATGTAAAGATGAACGAAGAATCCGCCTAACATGACTAATGCCATGAGGTCATGAAAGAAGTAGCAGATCCACATTGCAGTTCTGCCCAGTCGCTCTGGGAACCAAAGGAAAAGTCCAGTGACAAGGAATATGAGCAACGACCAGGCCATCACCCAAAACCAGAGTTTCTGCCCGGCATTGAACTTGCCAACATAGTCGGGCTCGGGCTCGCCGGTCTTAGTAACGTAGTCCTTGGTATGGCTCAACCACTCATTGTCCTTGGGCTGCCATCTCATCTGGCCGGCCCAGCTTCGCAGCAAGAACAAGACAGCGATCACAAAAGCCAATCCGAACCAGGGATGCAGCAGGCGAGTTCGCGCGCCACTCCCGAAAATAGGTGTGATCCACGCATAGAGCCACGGAGTAAACAACGCAAAGCCGGAAAGCAGGGCCAGGATAAAAGCAATGGCCACAGACCAGTGCTCTATGCGCGTCTGTGTGGAGTGCCGCGGCAACTCGTCTTCATAAGCAACGGTGCGGCCAAAGCTGGAGGGCGATTCCACGCGACGGATGTTCTCACCTGTTGCCATTTTCGTCCTTTCGTGGAGGCTGCGGGACCGTGCGTCTCGGTCCAAAGGCTACGTAGTTGAAGAACATGCCGAGCACTCCCGCGAAGACAGTGAAAAGACCAAGCGGCTTGAGGGCAAACTTCCACAGCGTGTACACGATTGGAATGCGCGGGTTCTTCGGAAGTCCGCCATACGCTTCCGGATTGGTCGCGTCATGCAATACATAGATCACGTGGGTTCCACCCACGGTATCCGGGTCGTAGACGCCTGCATTCTCAAATCCGGAAACATCGCGTAACTGCTTGGCGCGAGTTTCGGCGAGACCCTTCATGTCCTCTTTTGTCCCGAAGTGCAAGCAGCCCGTGGGGCAAGACTTGATGCACGCGGGCTCCAGCCCCTCCCCCACACGGTCGGAACAGAGTGTGCACTTATAGACCTTCTTGGTGGTGGGATTGAAACGGGGAATGTCAAAGGGACAGCCCGAGAGACAAAGCTGGCAGCCAATGCAATTCTCTTCCTGGAAATCGACGATGCCGTTTGTGTACTGCACGATGGCGCCATCAGCCGGACATGCGCGCAGACATCCAGGATCGGCGCAATGCATGCATTGGTCTTTGCGCATCAGCAGCATCAGGCTGCCGTCGGAGCGCTCGTGCTCGTTGAACTTAATCAGGTTCCAGTAGTTCCATGCTGTCTTGGGCATGGTCTGGTAGCTGTTGTCAAAGACGGTGTCGGTGAAGGTGTAGCCGTTCCACTCGAGACACGCGACCTCACACGCCTTGCAGCCAATGCAAGTGGTGGTGTCGATCAGCTTGCAGACATCCACCTCCCGCTGCATGCTCTTCCCCGGCACGGTGCCGGGATGCGCGGAGATGGCTTTGATCTGTAGCGTTTTCTCGTCTGCCATCGCCATCCCCTCCTTATGCCTTTTCCAGCTTTACCAGGAATCCCTTGAACTCGGGCGTGAACGCGTTGGGATCGGTCACGGTTGGCGTAAGCCGGTTCAGAAGCGTTCTCGCGTCTTTCCCTTGATCTTCCTGAATGCCGCGGAAACCCTGATGGATAGGAATCCCAATCTGGAACGTTTCCTTGCCGTCGATCTGCATCGGCTTAATGCGCTTGGTCACGAATGCCTTCGCCTCGTAGTAGCTGCGGGCGCTGGTTACCCTCACCATGTCGTTGCCCTTGATCCCAAGCTTGTCGGCCAGTTCGACAGGAATCTCAACGAAAGGTTCGGGAATGAGCTGGACATTCATGGGGTTGTTCTTTGTCCAGTAGTGGTAGTGCTCGGTCAGCCGATAGGTCGTGCAAATAATGTCAAAGCCGTCCTTCGGCGTGCCGTACTTGTCCGCAGGAGTGGAGAACTTCTTTACCACCGGATTGGTGTTTTGCTTCGGGTGCAGGACGTTGTCAACAGGGCTTTCGAAAGGTTCGTAGTGCTCCGGAAACGGTCCATCGGCGAAGGCAGCCAACGGACCAAAGATTCGTCCGATTCCCTCCGGATTCATGATGAAGGGTCCCATGTGATCCTTGGGGTTCGAATCTGCCTTGAAGTCCGGGACGTCGTTTCCCACCCACAATTGAGTGGAGTCGTTCCACCAAACCTGTTTCCGCGTAGGATCCCACGGTTTGCCCGACACGTCGCAGGAAGCACGGTTGTAGAGAACCCGGCGATTCGCCGGCCACGACCAAGCCCAATTCTGATAGATTCCCAGACCTGAGGGATCTTCCGTTCCACGACGCTGCAGTTGCGGCCCAGCTTCCGTCCAGCATCCGCAGTAAATCCAAATGCCACAGGATGTGGTTCCATCATCCTTCAGCCAAGCGAATCCCGGCAACTGTTGTCCTGCTTTGATCACCTGCTGCGTCTTGGGATCGGTAAGATCCGCGAGCGCTTTGCCGTTGTACTCCTTCGCCAGTTCCGCAAGCGACGGATGTTGTGGATCGGTATATGACCACGTGAGATTCAATATGGGATCGGGGAACTTGCCAGCGTCCTTCTTGTAAAGGTCGCGTATTCTCAGAAAAATCTGCGCGACGATGTCCTGATCGAGACGGGCATCTCCCGGCGGAGGCAGAGCGATGTTCTTCCATTGCAGCCACCGGGAAGAGTTTGTCATTGAACCGTCCTTCTCGGCGAAACCGGCACACGGGAGCCGATAGACGGTGGTCTTGATGTTCTGCATTTCCTCGCGAGTAATGCCCGGGGAGTTCCAGAACTCGCTGGTTTCGTCCGGATAGATCTCCCCGACGACGAGCCAGTCGGCCTTTTTCAAGGCCTCGATGTTTTTCTGCGAGTCTGGACCGATAGCGACGCCGTTCATGCCGAAGGCGAACATCCCTTTGAGGTTGCCGCGATACATCCCATCCCAGATCTGCGTCCAGGAGTAGTTGCGATCCACTTTGGGCATGTAGTTGAAGGCGAAGTCATTTTCTTTCGTCGCGGCATTGCCATACATGGCCTTCAAGTAGGAAACGGCAAACTTGGGAGTGTTGGACCAGTAGTTAAACGAATCCCAGACCTTGGGCCTCGAGGGTTTGGGCGTGATTCGTTCCAAATACGTTTTCAAGTCCACGTCGGCCGGATTTGGCACTTTGAGGTATCCCGGCCAGATGTCATACACGCCACCCATATCGGTGGCGCCCTGGATGTTGGAGTGGCCGCGCAGCGCATTCACGCCACCGCCGGCGCGACCAACGTTTCCGAGTATCAACTGCAGCATGGCGGCGGTGCGAATGATCTGGGTGCCGAAGGTGTGTTGAGTCCAACCGACCGCGTAGATCACGGTGGCTGCCTTCTTCATGTCGCCATCTTTGCGGACCGAAGTGAAGAGATCAGCGGCCTTCAGGAACTGGTCCTTTGGGATGCCGGTGATGCGCTCAACTATCTCCGGCGTGTAGCGGGAATACTGTTGCTTCAGCAGTTGAAAGACGCAGCGAGGATGCTGGAGCGAAAGGTCATACGCAACGTTGGGAGGCATCATCGGAGGGGGCTTGGGTGATTCAGTAGCTTTCGCTCCTGCGGGACTGGCCCCTTGATGACCCTGTCCTGTGCCGCCCGGTGTCTGCTGCGCAACGGCTGCCTGCGGCGGATCTCCCGATTCAGAGCCTTTCGCTTCGTGGCTATGTCTGGCGATCGCCGCCGAGGCCGCGGCGCCGCTCATGTCTCCACCTTCCTGATAATTCCAGGTGGACTTGTCATACACCTGCGTGGCCGGATCGAAGCCTGAATACAAACCATCGTCAGGCAGCTTGAAACCTTCCTTCACGATGAAGGCTGCGTTCGTGTAGTTGACGAGGTATTCCTTGGCCAGACGGTTGTTATCGATGGCGTACTTGATGAAGCCGCCTAAGAAAGCAATGTCGCTTCCGGCGCGGATCTGGAGGAAAAGATCGGCAGTGGCAGCTGTGCGCGTGAAGCGCGGATCCACCACGATCATCTTGGCGTTGCGTGTTCGCTTGGCCTCAATCGCCCACTTGAAGCCGCATGGATGGTTCTCCGCAGGATTCCCACCCATGATCAGCATCATGTCGGTGTTCTTGATATCGGTGTAGCCATTGGTCATGGCCCCGCGTCCAAATGTTGGTCCCAAACTTGAGACCGTGGGGCCGTGTCAAACTCTAGCCTGGGTTTCCAGGGCGCAGACCCCCATGCTGCGCATGGCCTTGCCGACAAGATAGTTGAATTCGTTGGTG
>Ga0307479_10001888_pt1 | contig 19146 bp, 17 predicted proteins | sample atmos_gasesECM4C_FD_203743 | JGI IMG/M metagenome (GOLD analysis project Ga0307479, IMG submission 203743) | Hardwood forest soil microbial communities from Morgan-Monroe State Forest, Indiana, United States - atmos_gasesECM4C_515 | ecosystem: Environmental > Terrestrial > Soil > Temperate... | reverse complement strand
CTGCCCGCCGACTACGCGGCCGGCATGCAGCGTGGGATCGTGGCTTTCGAGATGCCGATCGATCGGCTCGAGGGCAAGGCCAAGCTGAGCCAGAACCGCGACGCGGTGGACCAGGGGCGCACCCGCGAGGCACTCGCGTCCTCCGACGATCCGGTGGCGCGGGCGGTGGCGGCCCTGATGGCGGGCGCGCCGCCGCGCTGACGCGGCTACTCGCCGCGGAAGGCGGGCTTCCGCTTCTCCAGCATCGCGCGCCGGCCCTCCTGCGCGTCCGCGCTGGTGCGGGCCTGGTTGGCGGCCGCGTCGAGGTCGGCGTGGGCGATGCCGTCACGCGCCGAGATCGTCCGCTGGATGGAGGCCTTGATCCCGGCCAGCGACAGCGGCGCGTTGTCCGCGATGCGGCGCGCGAGCGCCTGCACCGCGGCGGGCAGCTCGGCGGGCGGCACCACCTGGTGCACCATGCCGATCTCGTAGGCGCGGCGCGCGTCGATCGGCTGGCCGGTGAAGAGCAGGTGCCGGGTGTGGGCGGGCCCGATGATCTCGACCAGCTTCTGGTTGAGCCGGAAGGGGATCACGAGCCCGATGCGCGCGAGCGGCATGCCGAGCCGCACCGGCTCCGCGGCCACCCGCAGATCGCAGTGCAGCGCGAGCTCGCAGCCGCCCGCGATGGCGTCGCCGTGGAGCGCGGCGATGGTCGGGTGCCGCGAGGCCTCCACCCGGCGCAGCACCTCCACCACGTTGCCCTCCGGATCGGCCTCGCCCCGGCGCCGCTCCATCTCCTTCAGGTCCATTCCCGAGCAGAACGCGGGCCCCGCGCCCCGCACCACCACCACCCGCACGTCGCGCCGCTCGTCGAGGGACTCGACCGCCGCGCGCAGGCCCTGCAGCAGCGCGGTGTTCATCGCGTTGCGCTGGTCGGGCCGGTTCAGGGTGACGGTGGCGACGCCGGCGTCGACCGCGACGAGCACTTCATCCGCCATGGGGAGCCCTCCGTTCGGACTAGGGTGCGCGGCTAACGCCCGCCCGGGGCGAGGGCGCGGAGCGCGTTCAGCATGAGGTCGCGCTTCTTCTTCGGATCAGCCTCGGTGGTCATCAGCGAGAGGAACGCGGTGTCGATGCCGCGATCGAGGTAGAGCTGGATGCGGGCCTTCAGATCGGCGAGGCTCCCGCGCGGCATCAAATCGTCCATCACCTGCTCGGGGACGGCGGCCACCGCGCCCCGCCGGTCGCCCGCGCCCCACGCGCGCCACATCGGGCCGAGCGACTCGGTGCGGCCGAGCCACTCCTGGAACGCGCGGTAGACCGGCACGTTCAGGTAGCCCGCGATGTGCCGGCGCACCGCGAGGTCCGACTCGGGCCCCGGCGCGTCGAGGTTGACGAAGAGGCGCGCGGTGACCTCGATCGCGTCGGGATCGCGTCCGGCCCGGCGCGCGGCGGCGCGCACCACGCCCACCGAGCGCGGCACGTCGTCGGGCGAGAGCCAGTTGAGGATCACCCCGTCGCCGACCTGGCCCGCGACCTTCAGCATGCCCTCGCGGAGCGCGGCGACGTAGATCGGCACCGGGTGGACGGGCACACGGGTGAGGCGGAAGCCGTCCACGGTGAAGGTCTCGCCCTTCCAGACCATCCGCTCGCCGGCCAGCGCGGCGCGGAGGAACTGAGCCATCTCGCGTACGCGCGTCGCCGGCCGGCTGAACTTGCCGCCGTTCCACGACTCCACGATGGGCTGCGAGCCGGCGCCGATGCCCAGCACGAAGCGCCCGGGGGCCAGGTCGGCGAGCCCGGCCGCGGTGGAGGCCAGGGTGGCCGGCCCGCGAGTGTAGACGTTGGCGATGGCGGTGCCGAGCCGCATGCTCGTGGCGAGGCCGATGACGGCCAGCGGCGTGAAGCCGTCGATCCCGTCCACCTCGAAGGACCACGCATCGGTGTAGCCGAGGCGCTCCGTCTCGCGGGCGACCTCGCTCAGCTCGGGCAGGGCGAAGCCCTCCATCGGCACCGACAGGGACCAGCGCTTCCTCATCCGACGCCCCTCCTCGCTCGCAGTGACCGCCCGGGGGAGTGTACCCGGTTTTACTTCACTTTTGCCCCTCGTGGATCCACGGTGTCCGGGAAGCATTGCCACGCGATGCCCCCCGCGCTCTCGTCGCTGCCGTACCGGAGATACAGGTCGGTCTCGGCGCGCCGGTCGGCCAGTCCCTTGATCTTGGCGCCGCTCTCCGTGACGTACACGGCCTTGCGACCCTCCTTCTCGCGCTGGTCGAGGGCCCTGGCACAGGCGCCCACGTTCGGATAGGCGGTTTGAAGCTGCCACTGCCCCGGTCGGGGATCGTGGACCCGGGACCACAGCACCCAGGCGCACTCGGCGGCGGCCGGGCTCGCCACCGCGACCACACCGCAGACCGTGGCCGTCACCGTGCACCACTTGGACTGGATCATGACGCTCCTCCTGTCTTGGCTGAACGACGTCGAAACGATCTTCCTGAAGTCTCGCCCCGATGGCAACGTGCGCTTGCCGATTGCTGACGGTGTGCCATCGGCGCTATGCTGCCGCCTTGACAGGCCGCCGACCGGCCAGACGGGCCTCAGGGGTCTCGAGGAGCCAGCCACGATGACCGTGTTCCCGGGCTTCACCGTTCCGGAGGAGTTGCGCCTGCTCGGCGACCAGGTCCGCCGATTCGTGGCCGACGAGATCGTCCCCCTCGAGCAGACCCTCGACCCCGACGCGCCCGAGATTCCGCGCGAGGACTTCCTGCGCCTCTCGTCCAAGACCAAGGCGGCTGGCCTCTGGGCCCTCGCCGCGCCCGAGGCCTACGGCGGCGGCGGGCTCGACACGTTCAGCATGTGCGTGGTGCTGGAGGCGATGTCGCAGCACCGCATGGGTCTCTACAATCCCGGCTGCGGCGTCTTCGGCCGCTACCCGCCGCCCGCGATCTGGGCCGGCAGCAAGGCGCAGATCGAGAAGTACGCGGTGCCCACGCTGCGCGACGGCAACGAGACCTTCTTCGCGATCACCGAGCCGTCGGGCGGCTCCGATCCGGCCGGCGCGATCCAGACTCGCGCGGAGCGCCGCGGCGACAAGTGGGTGCTCAACGGGCGGAAGGTCTTCATCTCGCGCGCGCACGACGCGCCGTGGGGCATCGTGTTCGCGCGCACTGACAAGGGCAAGGGCCGCGCCGGCATCTCGTGCTTCATCCTCGAGCACGGGACCCCTGGCTTCCACGCCAAGCCGATCCGGGTCATCCGCACCTCCGCGATCCCCAACGACGTGTCCTTCGAGGACTGCGAGATCCCGGCCGAGAACCTGATCGGCGCGGAAGGGCAGGGGCTCGACCTCGCCTTCGACCTGCTGGTGAAGAACCGCTTTCCCTACTCGGCGTGCAACCTGGGCGTGGCGGTGGCCGCGCACCGCATGGCGATCGCCCACGCCAAGCAGCGCTCGACCTTCGGCGCCCCGCTCAGCCAGCGCCAGGCCATCCAGTGGATGCTCGCCGACGCGGAGGTGGAGCTGCGGGCGTGCCGCTGGATCATCTGGGAGGGCGCGTGGAAGGCCGACCGCGGCGAGGACGCGCGCGTCGAGGCCTCCATCGCCAAGCTCTACTCGAGCGAGGTGCTGGGCCGGGTGATCGACGCGGCGGTCCAGATCCACGGCGGCTACGGGGTGTCGAAGGAGTTTCCCCTCGAGCGCTGGTACCGCGAGGCGCGGGTGCGCCGCATCGGCGAGGGACCGTCGGAAGTGCACCGGATGGTCATCGCCCGTTCTCTATTTCGGTAACCCGGCTTGGCGAGGCGCCGCCGAAGGCGAGTCGAGCGTATATGAAAAAGGGGTAACGGTGATGGCGACATTTAACTTCGAGCTGTCGACACTCCCTCCCGAGGCCGAGGCGCTGCGGGACGAGGTGCGCACCTTCCTCAAGCAGGAGCTGGCCCAGTTTCGGGGCGCGGACCGCGCGCGCTCGTGGGGCGGCTTCAACCGCGACTTCTCGCGCCGCATGGGCGAGCGCGGCTGGATCGGCATGACGTGGCCGAAGAAGTACGGCGGCCACGAGCGCACCGCGCTCGAGCGCTATGTGGTGCTGGAGGAGACGCTGGCCGCCGGCGCGCCGGTGAGCGCGCACTGGGTGGCCGACCGCCAGAGCGGCCCGCTGCTGCTGCGCTTCGGCACCGAGGAGCAGCGCCAGCGCTTCCTCCCCCGCATCGCGCGCGGCGAGCTCGCCTTCGCGATCGGCATGAGCGAGCCCGACTCGGGCTCGGACCTGGCCTCGATCCGCACCCGCGCCGAGAAGGTGGCGGGCGGCTACCAGGTCAACGGCACCAAGATCTGGACGAGCAACGCGCACCTCTCCGATTTCGCGATCGCGCTGTTCCGCACCAAGGTGGTGCCGGACAAGAAGCACGAGGGGCTGTCGCAGTTCCTGGTCGACCTCAAGTCGCCCGGCATCTCGATCCGCCCCATCATCGACCTGGCCGGCGGCCACCACTTCAACGAGGTTCACTTCCAGGACTGCCTGGTCCCCGACGACATGCTGGTCGGCAAGGACGGCGAGGGCTGGAAGCAGGTGACCACCGAGCTCGGCTTCGAGCGCAGCGGGCCCGAGCGCTACCTCTCGTCGCTCCAGCTCGTGATCGAGCTCATCCGCGAGGCGGGCCAGGAGCCGCCCGAGCGCGCCGCCGCCCTGATCGGCCACTTCACCGCCCACCTGGTGACGCTGCGCCAGATGTCGCTCTCGATCGCCACCATGCTGCAGGCCGGGCAGAACCCGAACCTGGAGGCCGCGGTGGTGAAGGACATCGGCACCACCTTCGAGCAAGAGATCCCAGAGGCGGTGCACGCGCTCACCGGCGCCGAGCCGCGCATCGGCAGCGGCAGCGAGTTCGAGAAGACGCTCGGCTACCTCGTGCAGCACGCGCCGTCGTTTTCTCTCAGAGGCGGAACGCGCGAAGTATTGAGAGGGATCATCGCCCGCGGCCTGGGACTGAGATAGCCGAGCGGATATGAAAATCCTGTCGAGCGGAGCGAGACGGCCATGAACGAGATGCAGACGATCCTGGGCGAGACGTGCGCGCGCCTCTTCACCGACCACGCCACCACCGCGGTTCTGGAGGGCGCCGAGAAGGGGCAGTGGCCCGCCGCCCTCTGGCAGGCCCTGGAGGAGAACGGCCTGACGCTGCCCCAGGTGCCGGAGGCCCGCGGCGGGGCGGGCGGCTCGTGGAACGACGCGTTCGTGGTGCTGATGGCCTCCGGCCGCTTCGCGGCGCCGGTGCCGCTGGCCGAGACCATCCTGGCCGGCGCGATCCTGGCCGACGCGGGCGTGGACGCGCCGCTCGGGCCGATGACGGTGGCGCCCGTGCATAGAGAGGAAGGGCTCACCCTGGCCCGCCAGGGCGCGGGGTGGACGGTGAGCGGGCGGGCGACCCGCGTGCCGTGGGGCGCGCGCGCCGAGCACGTGGTGGTGGTGGCCGACGCGGACGGCACGCCGATGATCGCGCTGGTGGCGGGCGGCGGCGCCAAGACCGAGGCCGACACGAGCCTCGCCCGCGAGCCGCGCGACACCCTCGTCTGGTCGGGCGCGCCGGTCGTCGCGGCGGCGCCGCTCCGCGGGCGTCTCGGCCCGCGGCCGGCGTGGGCGGGCGGGGCGCTGGTGCGCTCGGCGCAGATGGCGGGCGGGCTCGAGTTCCTGCTCGCCCAGTCGGTGCGGTACGTGACCGAGCGCAAGCAGTTCGGCCGGCCGCTCGCCGCGTTCCAAGCCATCCAGCAGAACCTCGCCCTCCTGGCCGGGCACACCGCGGCGGCGGGGATGGCCGCGCAGCAGGCCTTCCACGTGGTGGACCGCACCGGCGAGGGTGGCGACGCCTCGTTCGAGATCGCGGTGGCCAAGGTGCGCACCGGCGAGGCCGCCGGCCTGGGAGCCGGGATCGCCCACCAGGCGCACGGAGCCATCGGCTTCACCTACGAGCACTCTCTGCACTTCGTGACGCGACGGCTGTGGTCCTGGCGGGCCGAGTTCGGCGCGGAGAGCCACTGGTCGGTGGCGCTCGGCCGGGAGGTGGCCGCCCGCGGGGCGGACGCGCTCTGGCCGCACATGGCGGGACGCTAGGAGAGCACATGCACACCCTCACGCTCGGTGACGTCAGCATCTCTCGAATCGTCGAGATCGGCCGCTCGTCGTTCCCCACCGCCCAGATGCTGCCCGAGTCGGACGCGGGGCGGATCACCTCGCACCATCGCTGGCTCAAGCCGCACTTCTTCGACGAGGCGACCGGGGACATGGGCTCGCGGATCCAGACCTGGATCGTGCGGACGCCCGAGCACACCGTCCTCGTCGACACCGGCGTCGGCAACGACAAGGAGCGTGGCGACAACGCGCTCTGGAACCGGCGGAGCGGCGGCTTCCTCGACGACCTGCGCGCGGCCGGGGTCACCCCCGAGCAGGTGGACCTGATCCTGTGCACGCATCTGCACGTCGATCACGTGGGCTGGAACACGCGGCTCGTGAACGGCCGCTGGGTGCCCACGTTCCCGCGCGCCAAGTACGTCTTTCCGGGCGAGGAGTGGGAGTTCTGGAAGTACGAGGAGCAGGCCGGCCGCGAGAAGTCGGGCTGCATCGCGGACAGCGTGGTGCCGGTGGTGGAGGCGGGGCAGGCGGTCATGGTGAGCAGCACGCATCAGATCGACCCGTGGCTCGCGTACGAGCCGTGGATCGGGCACACCCCGGGGCACGCGGCGGTGCGAGCGCACACGAGCGCGGGCGACGCGGTCTTCTCCGGCGACCTCATGCACCGCGTGGTGCAGGTGGCCGAGCCGCAGTGGAGCAGCATCTTCTGCTACGACGGGCGCCAGGCCGCGGTGACCCGCAAGGCCTTCGTCGAGCGGCACACCGCCTCCGGCGACCTGGTCCTCGCGGCGCACTTTCCGCATCCGGGCCGCATCGTGCGCGACGGGGGGAGCCACCGCTTCGAGCCGGTCATGCTCGATCCGATCGCGGCGGCGCGGGCGTGAGCGCGGCCCCGGTGCTGCCGCTCGAGGGCATTCGCGTCGTCGAGATCGCGCAGAACCTCGCCGGCCCCATGGCCGCCGAGATCCTGGCCCACATGGGCGCCGACGTCGTCAAGGTGGAGCGGCCCGAGGGCGACGACGCGCGCAAGTGGGGCCCGCCGTTCTGGAAGGGCGTCTCCCCGGGCTTCCTCGCGGTCAACGCCAACAAGCGCGGGATCACGCTCGACCTGAAGGATCCGCCGGCGGTCGCCTGGCTCATGGACTACCTCGGCGGCGCCGACGTGCTGGTCCAGAACCTGCGGCCGGGCTCGCTGGAGGAGCTGGGGCTCGGGCCCCAGGTGCTGCTCGCGCGCCACCCGCGGCTCGTCTACTGCTCGGTGTGGGCGTTCGGGAGCACCGGGCCGCTCAAGCTCAAGCCTGGTTTCGAGCCGATGGTGCAGGCCTTCTCGGGGCTCATGATGATGAACGGCGACGAGGGCGGCCCGCCCACCCGCATCGGCACGTCGATCCTCGACTACGGCACCGGCATGTGGGCCGCGATGGGCGCGCTCGCCGGGCTCGTGCAGCGGCAGCGCACCGGGCGCGGCTGCGTGGTGGACACCTCCCTCTACGAGACCGGGCTCGCGTGGCTCAAGGGCCACTTCGCGAGCTTCCGCGCCTCCGGCGAGGTGCCGGAGCGCCACCGCACCGGCAGCCAGCGCGTGGTGCCGTTCCAGGGCTTCGAGACCAAGACCGGCACCATCATCGTGGCCGCGGGCAACGACCGGCTCTTCGCCAAGCTCGCCGCGGTGGTGGGCCACCCGGAGTGGGCGCAGGAGGAGCGCTTCGCCACCAACGCGGCACGCGTGGCCAACAAGCCCGCGCTGCTCGCCCGGCTGGAGGCGATCTTCCTCACCCGCACCAAGGGCGAGTGGATCGATCTGCTGGAGGCGGGCGGCGTGCCCTGCGGCCCGATCCACAGCCTGCCCGAGGCGGTGGCCCAGCCGCAGGCTGACGCCATCGGCATCATCCAGCGCCTGCCCGGCGACGACTACGACGTGGTCTCGCTGCCCATCTCCTTCGATGGCCGGCGCCCCCCGATTCGTCGCGCCCCGCCACGCCTGGGCGAGCACAACGCGGAGATCCGCTGACCGCCTCCTACCGCAGTGCGGTGTAGAGCATGGTGAGGCCGGAGAGGAGCATCAGGCCGTCCATCAGCAAGCGGAAGCGGTCGGGGTGCAGGCGAAGGACGAAGCGCTTGGCGATCCAGGCGCCCACCATCAGCGAGGCGCCCGCGGTGAGGCCCTGCACGATCACCGGCAGCGGCAGCGCGCCGAAGCGACGGAACACCGCGGCCTTGCTCAGGTAGACCGCGAGCGAGCCGGCGGCCTCGGTGGCGATGAACGCGCCCTTCACGAGCCCGTAGGAGAGGAAGATCGGCGCGGTGATCGGCCCGGTGGTCACCACGATGCCGGTGAGGAAGCCCACCACCGCTCCGATCACCAGCAGGTGCCGCGGCCGCAGGCTGATCCCTCGCGAGGCGAGCCAGCGCCGCGCCGGGATCATGCCGAGGAAGAAGAGTCCGAGCGCGCCCTCGATCAGGCGCGGAGGGAGGGCCAGCAGGGTACGCGCCCCCAGCGCCGCCGCGGGCACCCCGGTGACCGAGTAGGCCGCGACCGCGCGCCAGTCCACCTCGCGCCACCAGATGACCACCCGCGAGAGGTTGGCCAGGATCGCGGCGATCGCCATGATCGGCACCGCGTGGAGCGGGCCGTAGGCGATCACCAGCACCGGCATCAGCATGATCGTCGACCCGAAGCCGACGATGCCGCTGATGGTGCCGGCGGCCAGACCGACCGCGAGCACCACCAGGACCTCCACGCGCTGGGCCGGCGCTATGCGAGCAGGCGGACGAGCGAGTCGAGGTTGCGGGCCGACGGGGTGAGCGCGCCCACTGGGTAGGCGTGGAAGGCGTCGACCACCGCGTCGTTGAACGGCGTGACGACGCCGACCGCGCGTCCCTCCGCGGCCACGAAGCCGTTCAGGTAGTCGATCTCGGTGCGCCGCCCCTTCATCACGTCCTGCAGCATGGATGGGCGGCCCCCGCTCCGGCTGCCCGCGTCGGCCGCGATCTCCTTGCCGAGGACGTCGATGGCCCCTCCGTCGGCGGCGTCCGCGAAGCGCTGGGCCGGAATGCCCAGGATGGGCTCGATGCGGTGGCCGAGCGCGCTGCCCACCCGCACCACCTCGGCGCCGAGGTGGGCGGCGAGGCGGCGGGTCAGCGGCTCCGATCGCACCTCGGCGGTGCCGAGGCCGCTCAGGCCGGCGAGCGGGTTCAGCATGCAGTTGAGCGCGAGCTTCGACCACCGCTCACCCCAGAGGTTCGTGGTCACCACCGCGGGCGCCACGTCGCTCATGATCGCGGCCACCCGCCGCGCGCGCGGCGAGTCGCTGCCGTCGTGCTCCCCGATCTTGAACGCGGCACTGCCCCGGTCGGTGCGGATGGCGTGGGCCGCCTCGTACATGCCCGCGCTGATGAGGATCACGCAGCCGAGGGTTCGCTCGCGCCCGGCCACGTGAGCCACCCGGTGGTCGTTGATGCCGTTCTGGAAGTCGACGACGACGCCGTCGGGCCGGCGCAGGTGGTCCAGCGCGAGCTGGGTGGCCCACTCGGTGTCGTAGGACTTCACCGCCACGAAGACGAGCTCGAACGGGACGCGCACCGTGGCCAGCTCGTGCAGGTGGAGCGCGGGGATCGCGACCACGTGCTCGCCGCAGCTGCCGGACAGGCGCAGGCCCGCCGCCTTGATCTGCTCCACGTGCTCGGGCCACGGATCGACCAGCGTCACGTCGTGCCCGGCCCGCGCGAGCAGCCCGCCCACCACGCAGCCGATCGCGCCCGCGCCGACGATTCCGATCCGTGCCCGCTCCGCGCTCATGTGCTCTCCTCGTCCGCCCTCGATTTCGCGACGCCGCGGGTAGGCTACCGGAGTGGCGAGCGGGCGCGCAAGGGGCGCGCGCTCAGCGGCGGCGGCGCATGATCCATCGCTCGCGGGCGAGCCAGCCCCACGCGGCGAGGATAACCACCACCACCGCGACGATCAGCCAGGCCACATCGCGCATCGTTTCCATCCTTTCCTCGCGCCGCACGGGGGCGTCGGCCTTACCGGGTCAGGTTTACCCGACGAGCCCGGCCGCCACCGGCCGCGATTTCCATTCCCGCCGCCAAATCAATCGGTTGGGTGGGAGGCCCCTCCGGCACATCGATTGCTCCACCAACCACGCTCGGGCCGCGCGCGGAGTATGATACGGCCCACCTCGCTGTGTCTGACTCTGGCACGTACCCGGCGAAATCCCTGACGCGCTACGCCGCCGCCGTTCTCGCGGTGGCCGTCGCCTTCGCCTGCACCGTGTTCGCGCTGCCCCTGAGCGAGCGCTCGCAGCTCTTCCTCTTCCTGGCCGCCGTGGTCCTCAGCGCCTGGTACGGCGGGTCGGGCCCCGGTCTCGTTGCCACCGGGCTCGCGGCGGTGGCCCAGCTCGCATTCGTCGAGCCGCCGTACGGCGACGACGTGGTGCGCACGCTGCTCTTCCTGGTGATCGCGGCGGGCATCTGCGTGGCGGCCGCGGGCCGCCGACGCGCCGAGGACCGCACGCGAGGGCACGCCGAGGAGCTGGCGGTCACCCTCGCCAGCATCGGCGACGCGGTGGTGGTCGCGGACGAGGCCGGGCACGTCACCTTCATGAACGCGGCCGCCGAGCGTCTCACCGGCTGGCCCGCCGGCGAGGCGCGCGGGCGGGTCCTGACCGAGGTCTGCCCCCTGGTCGACGAGACCACGCGTGCCCCGGTGGAGAGCCCGGCGATGCGGGTGATCCGCGACGGCGCCCTGCCCGAGCGGCCGGGTACCGTGCTGGTGCGGCGCGACGGCTCCGAGCGCGCCATCGACGAGAGCGGCGCTCCGGTGCGCGACCCCCGGGGCCAGGTCACGGGGGCGGTGCTCGTGCTCCGCGACCTCACCGAGCGGCGCCGCATCGAGCGGGACCAGGCGGCGGTGATCGCGCGCGAGCAGGCCGCGCGCCGGGACGCGGCCGCGCTCTCCGCGGTGGGCCGGGCCCTGGTCCAGTCCCTCGACAGCGCGAGCGTGGGCCGTCACATCGTGGAGGGCATCCGCACCTTGCTGGGCGGCAGCCTCTCGGTCCTTTGGGAGCTGGACGCGACCTCCTCGCGGCTGGTGGCGGTGGCCGCCGCCGGCTCGAGCGACGCCTTCGCCCCGGGCACCGCGATTCCGGTCGACGAGGCGGTGGCGGGGCTCGCGGTGCGCGAGCGGGCACCGGTCGACACGTCGGACGTCCTCGCCGATCCCCGCGTGGTGCTCAACGCGGAGACGCGGGCGCTGGTCGAGAAGTCGGGGCACGGCTCGGTCCTCGCGGTGCCGCTCGCCATCGGCGGGCGGGTGACCGGGGCGCTCGCGGTCGGCGACGTCACCGGCCGGGCCTTCGGCGCGGAGGAGATCCGCCGGCTGCAGGACTTCGCCAACCAGGCCGCCATCGCGCTGGAGAACGCGCGCCTCTTCGCGCTCGAGGCCACCCGGCGCGCGCATCTCGAGGACCTCGCGGCGGTCCAGCGGGACATGAGCGCCGAGCTCGACCTGGACCGGCTGCTGCAGCTGATCATCGAGCGCGCGGGCCGGCTCTTCTCGGGCGGCTGCTTCGCTTACCTGGTCGACGAGGACAGCGACGCCTTCGGCAGCCGCGCCTGGGGCCGCAGCGAGCCGGCGGCGGAAGCGCCGGTGCCGGCCGCGGGCGGCCTGGTGACGAGCTGCGCGGCGGCCCGGCACGGCCTGCTCGGCAACGACTATCCCGACTCGCCCTACGCGCTGCCCGCGGTGGTGCGGCTCGGAGTCCGCCACGCGATGGCGGTGCCGCTCGTGAGTCGCGGCCGCCTTCTCGGGGTGCTGGTGCTCGCCCGCCGCGAAGTCGACGCGCGCTTCTCTCGTGAGGACCTCGTCGCGTTCGAGGGGCTCGCGGTGCAGGCCGCGGTCGCGGTCGACAACGCGGCGCTCTTCGTGGAGGCGGGCCGGCGCCGGCGGGAGGCGGAGGTGCTCGCCGAGCTGGCCCGCTCGATCAACGCGGCCCACGACGTGGGCACCGTGCTCCAGCGGGTCGTCGACGGGGCCAAGGAGCTGTGCGGGTGCGATCTCACCAGCGTGGCCCTGCGCGAGACCGACAGCGGCGAGGTGGTCATGCGCAATCGGGCCGGCGAGTATCGTGGCCCCCAGGACCGACTCGTCATCGAGCCGGGCCGCGGCGCGGGCGGGCTGGTGCTGCGCTCCGGCGAGCCGTTCCGCAGCGACGACCTCGGCCGGGACAGCCGGATCGCCCGGGAGCAGGAGCCGCTCATCGAGGTCGAGGGCCTCGCGGCCACCTTGATCGTGCCGATCATGGTGGAGGGACGGGTGGAGGGGCTGCTCTACGTGCACCGGCGCACGCCGCGGCCCTTCCCCGATCGCAGCGAGACGATCCTGCGCCTGCTCGCGGAGTACGCGAGCATCGCGATCCACAACATGCGGATGCTCGCGCACGAGTACCAGATGCGAGCGGAGGCGGAGGGCGCGAGCCGCATGAAGGACGAGTTCCTCGCCACCATCTCCCACGAGCTGCGCAGCCCGCTGCAACCCCTGCTCAACTGGGCCTACCTGCTCCGCTCGCCCAACCTCGACCCCGCGAGCGCGGAGCGCGCCCTCGACGCCATCGAGCGGAGCACCAAGACCCTCGGCCAGCTCATCGAGGACCTCCTCGACGTCTCCCGCATCGTCACCGGCAAGCTGCGCCTGCAGGCCCGGCCGGTGCGCCTGCCCGCGGTGATCCGGTCCGCGATCGAGGCGGTGGAGGCGGCCGCGCTCGCCAAGGCGGTGGCCCTCGAGGCGCGGATCGATCCGGACCTCCCGGTGGTACTAGGCGATCCCGATCGCCTCCAGCAGGTGCTGTGGAACCTGCTCTCCAACGGCATCAAGTTCACCCCGCGCGGCGGGCGCGTCATGGTGACGGTGACCGGCGGCGCGGACGAGGTGCTGATCACGGTGGCCGACACCGGCGCCGGCATCAAGCCCGAGTTCCTCCCGCACGTGTTCGAGCGCTTCCGCCAGGCGGAGAGCAGCACCAACCGCGCCTACGGTGGCCTCGGGCTCGGCCTCGCCATCGTCCGGCACCTGGTCGAGCTGCACGGCGGGAGCGTATCGGTCGCCAGCGAGGGCGAGGGGCGCGGGTCCACCTTCACGGTGCGGCTGCCGGTCGCCTCCGCGGTGCGGTTGCCCGCCGAGCGCGCGCCGGTCGCGGTCACGAGCGACACGCCCGCGGGGCCGAGCCTGACCGGGCTCCACATCCTGGTGGTCGACGACGAGGCCGACGCCCGCGAGGTCATGCGCTTCATGCTCGAGCGCGGGGGCGCCCGCGTGCGCATCGCCGACTCCGCCGCCGCCGCGCTCGACGCGGTTCGCGAGGAGCGGCCCGACCTGGTCATCAGCGACATCGGCATGCCGATCGAGGACGGCTACGTGATGGTGCGGCGGCTCCGGGCGATGGAGGACGGGGCCCGCCGCGTGCCCGCGATCGCCCTCACCGCCTACGCCAGCGAGGAGGATTCGCGCCGGGCGCGCGTGGCCGGCTTCGACGCGCATCTGTCCAAGCCGGTGGACCCGGCCCGCCTCATCGAGATCGCGGTCGACCTCGCGGGCCCGCGCCGCGGCGGCTGAGCGCAGGCGCGGGTTCACGGCCGGCCCGGCTCAGCGGGCCCCCGCGGGGCGGGCCGGCCCGCGCGGGCTCACCGTCTCGACGCGCCAGATGGGCCCGCCGGTGTAGAGCGGCCCGTCGAGGGCCACGAAGGCGGGCGCGCCGGTGGTGACCACCCAGCAGTGATAGGGGGCCGGCGTCTTGCCGAGCAGCGCGGCGGCCGCCCCGCGCACCACCCCGAGCTTAGGCGTCATGACGTAGTGGGTGGCCGGCAGTCGCCGCTCGCCGGCGATGATCGTGTCCTCGCCCACCGGGGCCAGCTCGAGCTGCACGAGCATCGGCTTCGGGGTGAAGACGAGCACGTGGACCGTCTCCACCGCGTCCTTGGCGAGGTTCTTCAACAGCGTGGTCATCATGCCGTTGTACGTGTCGGGCGGCAGCGCCACCTCGCCCGATATGGTCTCGGGCTCCGCGCCGTGCTTGCCGGATCGCACCTGGTAGGTGCCGCGCTCCCGCGTGAGGCTGACCTCGATCTCCGCGGGGAACGCGGGTCCGCGCTGGACGAGGCGGTAGCTCTGCAGGGTGAAGACCTTCTGCTGCGTGAAGACCGCCGTCTCGTCGTAGAGCGAGCCATCGCGGAAGCGGAGCAGGAGGCGCGAGTCGACGCCCTCTGGCCGCACGATCTGGAGGAGATCGCCGTCCGCGAGGACTTCTCCGCTCGCGGCGCGCAGCGCCAGGAAACCGTGGGTGACGCCCTCGAGGTAGCGCACCGCGATCGGGTCCGCGGGCGCGCTCGCGGCCCCGACCCCGAGCAGCGCGGCGAGGCCCACCGCGGCGGCGCCGAGCCGGCGACCGACGAGACGAGCGAGCGGACGCCGACCCGCGAGCCGTCGCATGATCCGATTGGGACTGCAAGCGGGCTGCCACCGATTCGCGGCGCATATGCGCGGGTTCACTCGCGGCCCCTCCGCGCGCATCCCGGCGCGAGGCGAAAGTACCCGGTAAGACGTACCGTCGCGCTCGATCGCCGGCGCGCGCGATCCGGATATCGCCGAGCCCAGGCGACGTTGCACCGGGCATGGCGGTTGCACCCTCCACTTTCCCTATGACCCAGTCGATCCGCGTCGCCGCGGTTGGAGATCTGCATTGCACGCGCACCTCGGAAGGCGCGTTCCAGGCGCTGTTCGCCCGGATCGCGGAGACCGCGGACGTGCTCGTCCTGTGCGGCGACCTCACCGACTACGGCACCGCCGAGGAAGCGCGGGTGCTCGCCAAGGAGCTCGCCGCCGCCAAGCTGCCGAAGCTCGCGGTGCTCGGCAACCACGACTTCGAGTCCAACGCGGCGGCCGAGGTGACGCAGATCCTCGCCGACGCGGCGGGCGTCACCATGCTCGACGGTACCGCGACCGAGGTGCTCGGAGTGGGCTTCGCGGGGGTGAAGGGCTTCGCGGGCGGCTTCGGCGAGCGCGCGCTGCAGGCGTGGGGCGAGGAGCCGATCAAGGCCTTCGTGAAGGCCGCGCTCGACGAGGCCCTCAAGCTCGAGTCGGCCCTCGCGCGCCTGCGCACGCCGGGTCGCGTGGCGGTGCTGCACTACGCGCCCATCGTCGCGACGGCGGGCGGGGAGCCGACCGAGATCTTCCCGTTCCTCGGCTCGAGCCGGCTGGAGGAGCCGCTCAACCGCTACCGGCCGAGCGTGGTGTTCCACGGTCACGCGCATCGCGGACAGCCGGAGGGCGCCACCTCGACCGGGGTGCCGGTCTACAACGTCGCGCTGCCGCTCCTGCGCCGGCTGGACCCGGACCGGCCGTTCCGGGTGGTGGAGGTGCGGCGGGCGGAGGCCCCCGCCCCCGAGACCGTCGCCGCCGACGCGCGGCCGAGCGCCACGCTCGCGCGCCCCGGTGAGCCCACCGCGCCGGCGCGGCCGGTGTCGGCATGAGCCCCGCGGTGTCGCCGGCGGCGCCGGGCCGGGTCCGGGCCCGATCGGACGGACCGTCCGCGGTCACCGCCCGCTTCTACCGCCGCGTGCTCGCGGAGCTGAATACGGGCGGTGTCGAGTTCCTGGTGGGCGGCGGGCACGCGCTCGAGTGCTACCTCGGGATCGGCCGCTCGGTGAAGGACCTCGACCTCTTCATGCGCGAGCGCGACGTGCCCACCGCGCTCGCGCTCGTGGAGGAGCGGCTCGGCCACGCCTCCGAGGTGACGTTCCCGCACTGGCTCGCCAAGATCAAGCGGTCGGAGCACGACCACATCGACGTCATCTTCAACTCCGGCAACGGGGTGTGCGCGGTGGACGACGACTGGTTCCGTCACGCGGTGCCCTCGACCGTGATGGGACAGCCGGTCGCCCTCTGCCCGGCCGAGGAGACGATCTGGTCGAAGGCCTTCGTCATGGAGCGCGAGCGCTACGACGGCGCCGACATCGCCCACCTGATCCACGCGCGGGCGGAGGCCCTCGACTGGGGCCGGCTGGCCCGGCGCTTCGGCCGGCACTGGCGCGTGCTCCTGAGCCACCTCGTCCTCTTCGGCTTCATCTATCCGTCCGAGCGCACCCGCGTGCCCGAGCCCCTGATGCGCCGCTGTCTGCAGCTCCTCGAGGAGGAGATGGGGCACGCGCCCGCCCGCCGGATCTGTCGCGGTCCGATGACCTCGCGCGCCCAGTACCTGGTGGACGTCCAGCTGTGGGGCTACGAGGACGCGCGGCTCCTCCCGCACGGGAGCATGACCGAGAACGAGGCGTCGATCTGGACGGCCGCCATCGACGAGGCGGCGAGCCGACCGGTGGGCGCCGATGCCCTCGGCGAAGCCGGGGCCTGAGACGAGGCCTCCCGTGCCTCTTCTCCTCGCGCGACCGCCCGCGGGGGGACAGCGCCCCGTCGCGGCGCGCCGCCCCCTCGGATGGCCCCTGGCCGTCGCGGGCGCGCTGATCCTCGCGCTCGTGGTGGTGGCCCGCACGGTGGACGTGGCCGCCTACCTCGAGGCCGCCCGGACCTGGGTCGAGCCGCTCGGCGCGCTGGCGCCGGTGGCGTTCGTACTGGTCTATGTGGTGGCCACACTCCTCGGAGTGCCGGGCATGCTGTTCACCCTGCTCTCGCCGCTTCTCTTCGGGCCGTGGCCCGCGGTGGCGGTGATGATCGTGGCGAGCGGGGGCTCCGCCGCGGCCGCGTTCCTCATCGCGCGCTATCTCGCCCGTGACGCCTTCGTGGCGCGCCTGTCCGGGACTCCCGGCTTCGCCCGCCTCTCCGCGCTGGTCGAGGCGCACGACTGGGTGGTGATCCCGCTGCTGCGCATTCTGCCGCTCGCCCCCTTCGCGGTCGTCAACTACGGCTTCGGGCTCACCGCGGTCACGTTCGGCCGCTACCTCGCATGGTCGCTCGCCGGCATGATCCCGATGAACGTGGTCCTCGTCCTCGGCGCCGACCTCTTCTACACCGCGGCCACGCGGGGCAACGTGCCCTGGCCGCTCTTGGCCGGCGCGATCGCGGCCGCCCTCCTGCTCGCCGGCCTGGCCGCGGCCGGCCGCCGGGCCTTCGCCCGGTCGTGACGCCGTGGAATCCCTGGTGCTGCGCGGGCAGGGCCTGGTGGATCGGTGGAGCCGCTGGATGCGGCTCTCCCCGCCGGCCACCGAGACGTCCCGCCGTCGCTTCCTGATCGTCCAGATCGACGGCCTCTCGCGCCCGCTCCTCGAGCGCGCGCTCTCGGGCAGGAGCCTGCGCGGCCTCCGGCGCCTGCTCGACTCGGGCCGCCTCGTGCGGCGCGACCTTTCGGTGGGGCTGCCCTCCTCCACGCCCACGGTCCAGGCCGCGATCATGTACGGGGGCCGGCCCGACATCCCCGGCTTCCACTTCTACGACAAGCGGGCGGGCCGGGAGCTGCACTTCCCGAAGCGCGGCGTCGCCCATCTCGTCGAGCACCGCCACGCCGGCGGCCGCGCCGGGATACTCGAGGGCGGCTCCTGCTACGGCTGCATCTTCACCGGCGGCGCGGACGACAGCCTGTGGACCTTCGCGCGCCTCAAGCATCTGGCCCGGGCCGGTCGCGGGCTCCGTCGCACCGCGCTCTCCGGGCTGCTCCTCGCGTGGGTGGCGCTCAAGGGCATGGGCCTCACCGCGGTCACCGTCGCGCGGTTCGCCGGGCGCGCGGGGCTGGCCCTCACGTCGGGCCGGGCCAACCTCCGCCGGTCGATCGAGGTGCTGCTGCTCGACGTCGGGGTCGGCATCTGGGCCCGCGAGCTCTTCACGCTCCTCGTCTCGGCGGACCTCTACCGCGGCATCCCGGCGATCTACGTCAACTTCCTCGACTACGACGTGTTCGCCCACGCCTACGGGCCGGAGGACCGTCTCGCTTTCCGCGCGCTGCGGCGGGTGGACCGCTCGATCCAGCAGCTCGCCCGCATCCTGCGACGGCTGCCCGAGCTCCACTACGACCTCTACGTGCTCTCCGACCACGGCCAGGTCGCGACCCGGTCCTTCACCGCGGTCGCGGAGGGTGCCACCCTCGAGCAGGTGGTGGCCTCCGCGCTCGGCGCGCCCGCGCCCGACCTGCGCGTCATCGCGGCCGGGCCCAACGCCTTCGTCTACTTCACCGATCGTCCGGAGCCGCTGCTCGCCGACGAGATCGAGACGCGCTACCCGCGCGCGATGGTGCGGCTCTCCGGCCATCCGGGGATCGGCCTGGTCCTGGCCCGTGGCGTGCGCGGGCCAGAGTGCTGGTGGCGCGGTCACCGGGTGCGGCTCGGCGCGTGCCCCGACCCCGCCGCGCGCGATCCGTTCGCGCGGCGCCCCGACCGGGACGTGGTGCTCGCGGGCCTGCGCGATCTCATGGCGATGCCGAGCGCGGGCGACATCGTGCTGTACGGGACCGGAGCGCCCGGCGGCGCGGTCAGCTTCGTCGACGAGCCCGGCTCGCACGCGGGGCCGTCGGAGGAGGAGCTGCACGCCTTCATCCTGCATCCGCCCGCGGTGCTCCTGCCCGAGGGCGCGCTCACCCATCCCCGGCAGCTCTATCCCCATTTCATGGCCTATCGCGAGGCGGCGACGGACGCGGGTGGCGGGCCGCCGGCGGCGAGGCGCGCGGCATGCGCCGCCCGCTGATCCCCTCGCGCCTCTCGCTGCGCGCGTACCTCGTCCTCCTGGTGGGGGGCGCGGTGCTGCCGATGGCCCTGTTCGTGGCCTGGCTGGCGGTCAGCGCCGCGCACGAGCAGCGCACCGCCCAGCGCGGCCGCATGGAGGACACCGCGCGGGCGGTGGCGGGGGCGATCGAGCACGACCTGCTCGACGACGTGCACGCGATGCAGGTGATGGCCGCGTCACCCGCGCTCGACGGCGGAGATCCCGAGGCGGCCCGCGCCGAGCTGAGGCGGGTGGCGGCCGGCCAGCGGGAGTGGCTCGCCATCACCCTGCACACCCCCGACGGGCGCTGCGTCCTCGACACCGCGCGCCCGGCCGGCGGCG
>Ga0307479_10001885_pt1 | contig 19156 bp, 18 predicted proteins | sample atmos_gasesECM4C_FD_203743 | JGI IMG/M metagenome (GOLD analysis project Ga0307479, IMG submission 203743) | Hardwood forest soil microbial communities from Morgan-Monroe State Forest, Indiana, United States - atmos_gasesECM4C_515 | ecosystem: Environmental > Terrestrial > Soil > Temperate... | reverse complement strand
CAAATACAAAGCAGCGCGACGCATCAACTACCTGATCGACAAGAGCGGCAAAGTGGTGGAGATGCAGATCGACAGCGAAGCGATAGACCCGACGAAGATCGTGACGCTGTGCGAACGGCGCAAATCGGAGAGTTAAGAGGGCCGCGAAGATGGAGCCGTTCAATTCGGTTTGGTCCGCCCAGCGCCTAAGGCGCTAAACTTGCGCGAGCAGAGAGCTGACCTGTTCATTTCGCGGCGTAAAGGGTTCCGGTGTAAAGGGCCTTAGCACCGCAGCCGAGGCTGTGCAAAGAAGCCGACAGTGTCGCCTCAGCGTCAGGTAAAGACCCTATTCCTGCCTCCGTTGATAGCCCAATTGCAACATACGCGATGGTTAAAATACTCTCTGATTGACGTAACCTCGTGCAGTCCGCATGTCATCCGTTCGTGCGCCTGCGGTCGGGGGGTCCCGCCCATCCCCCAGAGGGGAGAGCGTGTCCAAGTGGCGACTAACAGCAACAGAAATCAGAAACGTACGTCCGCTTCTGTGACCTTGCAAATCATAAGTTCGAGACAGCCGTTCGTCCCGGAATTGGCATTCACTGAAAACATCAGCCTGCACGGCTTGCGGATCGTAACCGAACGCGCCTGGGAGCCCGAAGAGCGCGTGATTCTAAGGTCCTACGGCGGGACCGTCCGAACACGGGCGCGAGTGATCTATTGTCATCCTATGTCAGACACGCGATATGCCGTTGGTCTGGAATTGTTTTCAGCCGTTGAGACGTGGGTGGACAATTCGCTGCTGGCACCCATGCCGAAGCAAGCCGGCGCGTGAATTTGGAAGACGGACAGCAGTCAACGGCAACCCTGTACTGAAGCCAAGATTCCCACTGGGACTTCGCATTTGCTCTCCACGCCATCAGTGTTAAAATCTGAGGAGAATGCCCACACCTCCTAAGACGTTGTACGAGAAAATCTGGGAAAACCACGTTGTTTGGGAAGAGCCGGGGAAGCCCGCGCTCCTTTACATCGACCGCCATTTGATCCACGAAGGCACTTCGCCGCAGGCCTTCGCGGGCTTGCGCGCCGAAGGGCGCAAGGTGCGGCGGCCCGACCTGACGTTTGCGGTGATGGACCACTCGGTTCCCACGACGGACCGCACGCTGCCTATTCTCGATAACGATGCCAAGCTGCAGTTCGATGCGCTGGAGAAAAACTGCCGCGACTCCGGAGTGCGGCTGTTCGACATGAACAGCCGGAACCAAGGGATTGTGCACATCATCGGGCCGGAGCTGGGCATCACGCAGCCCGGGCAGACCATCGTTTGCGGGGACAGCCATACTTCGACGCACGGGGCGTTCGGCACGCTGGCGTTCGGTATCGGCACCAGTGAGGTGGAGCACGTGCTGGCCACGCAGTGCCTGGTGCAGGCGCGGTCGAAAACGCTGCACCTTTTGGTGAACGGCAAGCGGCCCAAGGGCGTCACCGCCAAAGACATCATCCTGGCGATCATCGGGAAGATCGGCATCGGCGGCGGTACCGGGCATGTGGCCGAGTATGGCGGCGAAGCCATCCGCGCGCTCTCAATGGACGGCCGCATGACGGTGTGCAACATGACCATCGAAGGCGGCGCGCGCGCGGGCATGGTGGCGGCGGACGAAACCACATTTGCGTACCTGGAAGGGCGGCCGTTTGTGCCGCGCGGCAAGGCGTTTCAGGAGGCGGTCGAGCGCTGGAAGCAGTTGCGCACCGACGAGGGCGCGAAGTTCGATATGACCGTGGAACTGCAAGCCGAGAAAATTGCGCCGCAAGTGACCTGGGGCACGAACCCGGGCATGGTGACCAGCGTGACGGCGCGCGTGCCGGACCCGCACGACTTCAAGGATCCCAACGATCAGAAGGCGACGGAAAGCGCGCTGAAATATATGGGATTGAAGCCTGGCACGCCCATCGTGGATATTCCCGTGGACCGCGTGTTTATCGGGTCGTGCACGAATTCGCGGCTCGACGATTTGCGCGCTGCGGCGCATCTGGTGGCCGGGAAGCACGTGGCGAAGAGCATTAAACAGGCGCTGATCGTGCCGGGTTCGCGCGGGATCAAATCGCAGGCGGAGAAAGAAGGCCTGGACAAGGTGTTTACCGCGGCGGGCTTCGAGTGGCGCGACGCGGGCTGCAGCATGTGCATCGGCATGAACGCGGACGTGCTGCCGCCGCACGAGCGGAGCGCCAGCACCTCGAACCGAAATTTTGAGGGCCGCCAAGGCAAGGACAGCCGCACGCACCTGGTGAGCCCGGTGATGGCCGCGGCGGCGGCGATAGCGGGGCATTTTGTGGATGTGCGGCAGTTTGACGTGGCCAACGTGGAGTGAAATCAAGGACAGAGCGAGAATTGGAGCGGGGATTGAATGGAACCATTTAGCACGCACACGGGACTCGTGGCGCCGCTGGATCGGGTCAACGTGGACACTGACCAGATGGTGCCGAAGCAATTCCTGAAGGCGCTGACGCGCGAAGGCTTCGGGCGAATCCTTTTTTATGACTGGCGCTACCTTCCTGGCGAAAAACCGAATCCGGAGTTCGTGCTGAATTTTCCGCGCTACAAAAGAGCGTCGGTCTTGCTAACGCGCGCGAATTTCGGGTGCGGCTCGAGCCGCGAACATGCTCCCTGGGGCGTAAAGGACTACGGCTTCCGCGTCATCATCGCGCCGAGCTACGCCGATATTTTCTACAACAACTGCTTCAAGAACGGGATTCTTCCGGCGACTTTAAGCGAGGAGCTGATTGAGGAGCTTTTCCAGCGCACGGAAAAAGAAGAAGGCTATTCGCTGACCGTGAATCTGCCGAACCAAACCATCGCCGACAAACAGGGCCTGATGTTCCGGTTTGAAATTGCGCCCGCGCGAAAAGAAGTCTTGCTCAAAGGCTTGGACGACATTGGCACGTCGCTGCAACACGCCGGCGCCATCGACGCTTACGAAAAGGCTCACGCAGCGACAGCAACCATGTTCGACCCCGTGGACGTGAAGTACTACTCGAACGGCCACTAAAGCACGGAGCCGCAAACGCCGCGGCCCCATGCTCCAGCAAGAACAGGCTGCCTAAAGTGGGTGTTACTGCTGCGCTTTCAGGACGCCGGCAACGATGCGTTGCGTGCCGGAATTGTTGCTGTTGGCGAAGAACGCAAGCTGAGGACTCGCGAAATACACCACAAAGTTGATGGGCGCAGCCCCGTTGAGGTTGATGGTCATGGTGTTGCGCATAGCGCTGCTACCTGTACCATCTCCCCCCAAGGTGATGCTGCCGCCGAGGCCAAAATCCGTCCGCGGCGCTCCATTGGTGAATTGAAAGATGTCTGCCGTGCCGGTCAAGTTGAGGCTTGAGAGGCTCGCCTGACCAAGGAAGTCCTCTTCGTCCTGAGTCGCGAAGCCGCTACCATTCTGAACGCTGAGTCCGCTCCAATTCAATCCGTAGGCCCCACTGATGGTGCTACTCGAGAATGTGCCCGTCTGCGCCAGGATGGAGCCGTCGGCGACGTCGACTAGGCCGTTTGCCGCAGACTGGCTTTGCTCCTGGATTACGCCGCTAGTCGGAGAGCTAAAATAAAAAACAAACGTAAAGGGAACGCTCAGGTTGGGATCCTTGAAGGTGACAGTGCCGCGCCCAGGGTTCGCCGAATCGAGCGTGATACTCGCGTTTTGCCCGGAGTTGGTCGGCGTGAAGATTCCAGCGTTATTTGTGTCCATGAGGACGTTGCTGACGCTCCCACTATTCGCCGTGAAACGGCCGACGCGAGTGACCCCGCCGTTGCCGGAAGTACCAGCAACAATAAACGCGAAGCCCCCGCTCGGGGTTAGGACGCCGGACTGTGCAACGGCATCGCCGGTAAGCATGGGCGTAGTTGTGGCCCCAGTGCCAATACTGATGAGCCTCACGCGGTTGGAATCCACAATGTAGAAGGCATAGGTTTCTCCCGCGATGGTGGCCAGACCGCGCCCGGAACTTGCCAGGCTGCCTGGATTTGATGGATCGGAGATGAAAGATCCGGTGCCGGTGGGCCCACTGGTCAATGCGAAGTTATCGTTAGCGTCTTCAAACCCGCCAGTGATCGCTCCAGAGGTAGCCGAGAATTCGCCGACAATGGATACCGCAGCGTTCGGATCGAGGCCAGAAAAATCGAAGACGTACTCGCCGTTGACTGCGGAAGTTTGAAATAGAGCGGTATTTTGTAAGACGAAGTTACCGCTGCCGGTAGAAGCCTGGTTGGTGGTGGACGTTTCGTCGATCATGAGTCCATCAGTGGCCGCAGAAGTGCCGCTGCTGCCGGAGGTGAGGACGATGGCAAAATTGATGGTGAAGGGAATGCCATTGGATGTTCCACTGAGAATCAATGTGCCGCGCCCATCTTGATTGATGGAGTAGCTGCTGCCGGTACTGTTGATCACGACTGCAGGTGACACTGTGCCATCAGCATTCACATCTTCGATGCCTCCGGATATGCCGCCTTTGCCGTCGGCGATGAAGCTGCCCACACGGGACATCGGCGTAGCCGTGAGAGAGTTAGCGGTGAAAACTTCGCCGCTGGTCATGAAAGCGTAGGTACCACTCAGGCTGGCCAAAGTGAAATTGCCGACAGGGGGAGGCGGTTGAACACTGGAACCGCTGCCGCCGCAGGCGGCAAGCCAGAGTGCAGCGGCTGCGACAAGCCCTGTTGCGAGGCGGTTCATCACCTTATTCATCGCGCACCTCGCAGGGCTTCCTTCTGCGCGGCCGTCATGGCTGACGCCGGCGTGAGCGGAAAGCCTTTAGCGTTGCGCACGGCGACGGCTTGCAGGCCCTTCTGGACGATGCGCGCGGCAAAGTAGGTGCCATCGCCGAGAGTCATAGGCTCACACACGATGCGAATGTTGTCACCGGCGTTCAGCTGCAAATGGCTGGCCTGGAGCAGCTTGGCGTTGCCGAGGTGGACGTCCACCTGGCCTGAGGCCGTCTGGAGAGTGACATGCGCACCCATGGGCGGCATGGCCGAAGCCGTTTCATATTTCACGACGGTGCCGACAACCGAAATTTCGCGATTAGCGTTGTAGGTTTGGAGCAATTGCGTATCCGAAGGTATAGCTTGCTGCGCGCCAGCGGAAAGGCACAGCGCCAGCGAGCCTGCGAGCATGAAAGTTAGAAACAATTGTCGAACTGTCGATTTCATTGGCCCTTTCCCACCTCTGAGAGTTCCGCGAAGAACTTTTTTGCGTTGCGGCGACAAACCAAAAGCCATTTCCCGCGGAAAGCGAAGGCTTCCATTCCGTTAGATAGCAAAACAAACAGCAAAGGTTTCACAGGGAAACCGTGAAGTTCCAACGCTGCAACAAAATGCAGACCGCTTGACGTCACAAAGTATTCCCTGCTTACCTCAAACCCGTTCCCGAAGAAAAAGTTTCGCGGGCGGAGAGAAGGAATAATGCGTTCCCGCGCGCGTTGACTTGGCTTTCTGCGCTGCCAACATTTCGTCTGGCCGAAAAAGAGTTGATTTGACAGGAGCGCGGGGAGCGAAGATAATTGTTTGTACGTCAATCCTGCGGAGGGCAGACAAGCCCGGGACGCAAGCCGCAGCAGGCAAGTCTGCTAGGGCAGGCGCGGGCTACAAGGATGGCGCCAAAATATATCTTTGTTACCGGCGGAGTTGTATCCTCACTCGGAAAAGGCGTAGCAGCCTCCTCGATTGGTTGTCTCCTCGAAAGCCGCGGCTTCAAAGTCACACTGCAAAAATGCGACCCGTACCTGAACGTGGATCCCGGCACGATGAGCCCGTTCCAGCACGGCGAAGTGTTCGTGACCGAAGACGGCGCGGAGACGGACCTGGACCTGGGGCACTACGAGCGCTTCACGCACGCGAAGCTTTCCCGCGACAATAACTGGACCAGCGGGCGCATCTACGAAACGATCCTGACGAAAGAGCGGCGCGGCGATTACCTGGGGAAAACCGTGCAGGTGATCCCGCACGTCACCGACGAGATCAAGGCGAGCATCCGGAAAGTGTCAGATGGAGTGGACGTGGTGATCGTGGAGATAGGCGGAACGGTGGGCGATATCGAGTCGCTTCCCTTCCTCGAAGCCATCCGGCAGATGCGGTTGGAGATGGGTGCAGAGAATACGCTGTTTGTGCACGTAACGCTGGTGCCGTTCATTCCCGCGGCGGGGGAGCTGAAGACCAAGCCGACGCAGCATTCGGTGAAAGAGATGCTGGGAATCGGAATTCAGCCTGACATTTTGCTGTGCCGGAGCGACCGGCACATTCCGTCGGAGCTGAAGAAAAAGATTGCGCTGTTTTGCAATGTGGTGGAGTCCTGCGTGATTTCGGTGGAGGACGTGGACACGATTTACGCGGTGCCCGCGGAGATGAGCCGGGAAGGCCTGGACCAGCAAATCCTGCGGCTGCTGAAGCTGGAGGCGCGGCCTTCGGACATGAAGCCGTGGATTGACCTTGTAAACCGCATGCACCATCCGGCAGGCGAAGTGCGCATCGCGGTGGTTGGGAAGTACGTCCAGCTCGAAGACGCTTATAAGAGCTTGCGCGAAGCGCTGCTACACGGCGGCCTGGCGCACAATCACAAGACCGCCCTCGAGTGGGTGGAGGCGGAGGATATTGATTCCGCGGAAACTGCGGCGCGGCGTCTGCACGGCTACGACGGCATTCTGGTGCCGGGCGGATTCGGGAAGCGCGGAATTCAGGGAATGGTGCACACCATTCAGTACGCGCGCGAGCGCAAAGTGCCGTTCTTCGGGATTTGCCTGGGAATGCAGTGCGCGACGATTGAATATGCGCGGGACGTCGCGGGGCTGAAACAGGCGGACAGTACGGAGTTCGACCCGCAAACGCCCTACCGCGTGATTTACAAATTGCGCGAGCTGCTGGGTGTGGACGAAATGGGCGGCACCATGCGGCTCGGCGCGTGGACCTGCAGACTGGTGCCGTGCTCGTTCGCCCACAAAGCGTATGGCAAGCTGGAGATCAGCGAGCGGCATCGCCACCGCTACGAATTCAACCGCGACTTCGAGAAAACGCTGGTGGCCGCGGGATTGAAGATTACGGGACGCACACCGGATGAAAATTACGTGGAGATTGTCGAGGCTCCGGAACACCCGTGGTTCCTGGGCTGCCAGTTCCACCCGGAATTCAAGTCCAAGCCGCTCGAGCCGCATCCCCTGTTTGCAGCGTTCATCGGGGCGGCGATCGAACACAAGAAGCAGCGGTCGCGCACCGCGACAGCGAGCACCGCTGAGCATCAGCCTACCTCAGTCTTGCGGGCGGCGCCAAGCGCGACTGCCTGAGCGAGATCAATATTTGGTTGGCATTCCGGGGGCTGGACGTCAGTGTCCCGGATAGTTGGACTTGTCCTTCAACGCCCTGGCAACGTCCAAAATGCCTCAGCGTGTGTGGTATCTTCATTAGCTCCATGACCGTCCCTCGCGAAATCGAGCTCGGGAAGCTGCGGCTGGGCGGCGGAAATCCGTTGTTCCTGATCGCCGGGCCGTGCGTGATTGAAAGCGAGGCGCACGCGCGCCGCACGGCGGAAAAAATCGTGAAAATTGCCTCGAATGCGGGCGTGCCGTACATTTTCAAGGCCTCGTACGACAAAGCGAATCGTTCGTCGCTGAAAACTTTTCGTGGACCAGGGCCGAAGGAAGGGCTGCGCATTCTTGGAAAAATCAAGAAGGAATTGAAGCTGCCGGTGTTAACCGACATTCACGAGGCGTCACAAGCAGAGCCTGCGGCGGAAGTTTGCGACGTCTTGCAGATCCCCGCATTCTTGTCGCGGCAAACCGATTTGCTGCTTGCGGCGGCCAAGACTGGCTGCATCATAAACATCAAGAAAGGGCAGTTTCTTTCGCCGTGGGAAATGGGGAACGTGGCGGAGAAGGTGGCAAGCACGGGGAATACGAAACTTTTGCTGACGGAACGCGGTGCGTCGTTCGGCTATCAGAATCTGGTCGTGGATATGCGGTCGTTCCCGGTGATGCAAAAGCTGGGCTACCCCGTCGTCTACGACGCGACGCATTCGATTCAGATTCCCGGCGGGCTTGGGCACGCGAGCGGAGGCCAGCCGGAGTTCATTGAGCCGCTGGCGTGCGCTGCGGTGGCCGCCGGCGTGGATGGAATCTTTCTGGAGACGCACGACAATCCCGCGGCGGCGCTGTCGGATGGACCGAACGCCTTACCTATGGGGCAGCTCCCTGCCCTGCTGGCCAAACTAAAAGAATTGGGCGCATTGGTGCGCGGGTGGAGAGCGGAATGAGCCTGGAGACGGCGCGGCGCGTGCTGAAAATCGAGGCGCAGGCCATTCAGGACGTCCTGGCGCGGCTCGACGCCAGCTTCGAAAAAGCCGTAGACATTTTGTTTGGCTGCAAAGGCCGCGTCGCCGTCAGCGGGATGGGCAAGTCTGGGCTGATTGGACGAAAGATTTCCGCGACGTTTTCCAGCACCGGGACGCCATCGTTTTTTCTGCATCCAGCAGAGGCGCTGCATGGCGACCTGGGAATGCTGGCGCGCGGCGACGCTATGATGGCGGTTTCCTACGGCGGAGAAACCGAGGAGATCATCCAGTTGCTGGAGGCGCTGAGGCGGCTCGAGATGCCGCTGGTCACGCTGACGGGCAAGGCGCAATCGACGCTAGCGCAGGCAAGCGATGTGGCGCTGGACGTCAGCGTGAAGGAAGAAGCCTGTTCGCTGAATCTTGCGCCGACCGCGAGCACCACGGTGGCTATGGCGGTGGGCGATGCGCTGGCCATCGCGCTCCTGGAGCGGCGCAATTTCCGGCATGACGATTTTGCCGCGCTGCATCCCGCGGGGAGGCTGGGCAAAAAGCTGCTGCGCGTCGAACATTTGATGCATTCCGGCAAAGCGATGCCGAAAGTCGCGCTGCATGCGGCCATGCCGGACGTTTTTCACGAAATGAGCGCCAAGGGGTTGGGCATGACCACGGTGGTCGAGGCCGATGGACGTCTGGCGGGAGTTCTCACGGACGGCGACTTGCGACGGTTGATGGAAAAGCATCGCGGCGCAGCTCTGGAAATGCGCGCCGCGGAGGGCATGACCAAAGCGCCACAAACCATTGGGCCGCACGTGCTGGCTAGCGAAGCGCTTAACCTGATGGAGAAGAAAAAGATTACCTCGGTCGTGGTTGTTGATGACGCCAGGCGCGCGCTGGGGGTCGTGCATTTGCACGATTTATGGACGCTGGAGCTGATGTAGTCATTCCGCAGCAGAAAAAATTCAAGACAAGTCACAGAGGCCACAAAGCACTCCGAGAAAGGGAGAACACCTTGGCGCGAGGCATGAAGATACCGGCGAAGCTGGCAAAGAAGGCCAGGCAGATTCTGGTGGTGCTCATGGACGTGGACGGCACGCTCACGGACGGCAGCGTCACACTGGCGTCGCAGTCCGACGGCAGCGCGCTCGAAATCAAAACGTTCGACGCGCACGACGGGCAGGGACTCACGCTTGCGGTGACCGCGGGCCTGCGCACCGGAGTCATCACCGGGCGAGGCAGCGCGGCGCTACGCCGCCGATGTAAAGAGTTGGATGTCGAATTCGTGTACGAAAAGCAAGGACACAAGGTCGCCGCTTACGAGGACATTTTGCGCAAGACCGGCGCGAAGGAATCCGAGGTAGCCTATCTCGGCGACGACCTGCCGGACCTGACCATCATGCGCCGCGTGGGGCTTTCCGCCGCTGTGGCCAACGCCACTGCCGAAGTGCGGCGGGCTGTGGATTACCGCACGAAAGCGCCCGGCGGCAAGGGAGCCGCGCGCGAACTTGTCGAGCTGATTCTCAGGTCCAAGGGCATCTGGGAAGAGATGATTGATAAAGCCCGAGCGTAAGCTTGGCGGTAAAGAGCCTGCCCTTGTTTTGCTCCGACTCCCAGTATATCTTCCGGCGCTAAGGGGGGTGCCCATGGCCCAGCCCAGAAGTTCCCGGGCGCAAATCGCCATCTATCTGGTGCTGGTTTTCGCGTTCAGTTCCTTTTTCTACTTCCTGGTGCTTCACTCGGGCAGCCTCGGCAATGGGCGCGGCCTGTACGTCTTGGGCCTGATGTGGTGCCCGGCGCTCGCAGGAATGCTCACTTTGCGGCTCAATGGGCGCAGCATCTCGGAACTCGGCTGGAAATGGGGCGAAACAAAATACCAGCTACAAAGCTGGTTTATCCCTCTACTGTACGCCTCGATCGCTTACGTTATCGTGTGGATCGCCGGATTGGGCGGGTTCGGCAATAAAGAGAACCTCGACGGACTCATCAAGCAGATGCATCTTGGCGGCCCGCCGTGGGTTTCGATCGCATTGGGCATTTTTCTTACCGGCACATTTGGATTGGTCCGCGGCGTTTCGAGCGCGCTTGGCGAAGAGATTGGCTGGCGCGGTTTTCTGGTGCCGGAGCTTTCCAAGACGACTTCCTTCACGCTGACATCGCTCATCAGCGGGATCGTGTGGTCGCTGTGGCACTATCCCGTCCTGATTTACGGGGACTACAACGCGGGCACACCCACGTGGTACGGGCTGACGTGCTTCACGGTCATGGTCGTTTCCGGCAGCTTTATCTTTGCGTGGATGCGTCTCAAGTCCGGCAGCCTTTGGACCGGAGCGATCCTACACGCCAGCCACAATCTCTACATTCAAGCAATCTTCACGCCGTTGACGTGCAACACGGGCAAAACCGCCTGGTATATCGACGAGTTCGGCTGCGTCTTGCCACTGGTCACGATTGTCTTCGCCGTGTATTTCTGGAGCAGGCGGCGCGAGCTGCCGGGTACAGTGGCAAAGGAATGGGAATCCTTGGTGGATTTGCTGCTAAAATCGGATCCGCGTCAGCGGAGAATGCCTTGAAGTGGTTCCTCAAATGGTTCGGTGGAATTCTGGCAGTGCTGCTGTTTGGGGCACTCGGTGGGCTCTCCTACCTGGCCGGCAGCCCGAAAGACGCCTACGGCATGGTGCGCTACGCGCTGCCGCACATGCACCGCGGCACATTGCGAGTCGGCAGCGATGCGCCGGACGTACGCCTGCTGGGGCTGGACGGCGCCAGCCATTTTCATCTTCGCGAACGGATCGGCGCGCGGCCGCTGGTGCTCGTTTTCGGCAGTTTTACTTGACCGCCGTTCCGCCGCCAGGTTGGCGACGTCATTCAGATTTACAACGACTACAAAGAACGTGCGGATTTTCTGACCGTGTACGTGCGCGAAGCGCATCCCACCGACGAATGGCAGATGAAATCCAACGTCAAGGACGACGTTTGCTACGCACAGCCGAAGACACTGAGCCAGCGCGTGGCCATCGCTCAGGATTTCACAAAGCGCTTCAAATTTCCGCTGCCTTTCGGCATCGATGACATGAGCAATGCGGCCGACCAGGCATACGCGGCCTGGCCGGAGCGTCTGTACATCATCGACGAGAGCGGGCACATCGTCTATCGGGGTGGCATAGGCCCCTTCGACTACAAGCCCGCCGAGGTGCGCGATTGGCTGGCGGCAAAGTATGGCGCGGTCAAACACGAGACACCCGCGGCGGCGCCGAGAGGATGAAAATTGTAATGACGTTCGTACGCCGATCTCCCTCTGCCTGGTAAGAAATTCAGGCTAGAATCTCTTCTGTGAAGCGGCCTTTTGCAAAAACCACCAAATACATTTCCAAAGGCGGTAAATCGAAAAAGACGGGGTTGGCGCGGGCATTGTCGAAACTCGGCTATTGCTCGCGCTCGCAAGCCGGAGAGTTGATCCGCACGGGCCGGGTGGCATTGAACGGCACGGTGCGCCGCGACCCGGAAACACCCGTTCATGCCGGCACGGACCGCATTGAAGTGGACGGAGCGCCGCTCGCCCCAAGCGCAAGAATTTACCTGGCGCTCAACAAACCGCGCGGCGTGGTGACCACAGCTTCGGATGAAAAAGGCCGCGAAACCGTTTACGCGTACTTGCCGAGACACCTGCCGTGGCTCGCGCCCGTCGGGAGGCTCGACAAGGCCAGCGAAGGTTTGCTGCTCTTCACCAACGATTCGGCTTGGGCTGCGCGCATCACCGCGCCGGAAACACACGTTGACAAGAGCTATCACGTGCAAGTCGGCGCAATAGCTGGTGAGGCCTTGCTGCGCGCCTTGCGTGACGGAATCCGGGCGAAGGGTGGTGAATTTCTTCGCGTTAAACACGCGCACGTTCTTAGGGAAGGCGAACGCAATGCCTGGCTTGAAATCGTACTCGATGAAGGGAAAAACCGCCATATTCGCCGCATGCTCGAACATCTGAATGTGGAAGTGTTGCGGCTCGTGCGGGTGGCTATCGGGCCCCTGGCGCTTGGTGATTTGGCCAAAGGCGCAGCGCGCCACCTGGTCCGCGAAGAGAAGCAGGCCCTGGATCGCGCTATGGAAGGGCGTGCGCCGGGGAAACCGCCGCGCAAGTCCGATTGACAGCCATCCCGCGCTTGTATAACTTGCCCGCATGTCTGCGCGAACCGCATCGGTGCGTCCCAACCCAGCCGTGGCAACGGGCGTAGTAATCGAGCGAACTGAAGACGTCCTGACGTTTACGCTCGACAACCCCAGCCATGGCAACGAAGTAACCGGGACGATGCTCGACGCCATGCTGGCCGAGTTGCGCTCGGAAGCTGCGGCCCAAGTTGCGCGCGTCCTGCGCGTACGGGCACGCGGTAAAGTGTTTTGTACGGGACGCGAACGCGCCGGACGCGACGCAAAGTCCCTGCGCGCCGAGGCCCGCCGCATCATCGAATTCAAGCGCGCCTTGCGTACTTCGCCGCTTATTAGCGTCGCCGAAGTGCAGGGTGACGCATTTGGGTTCGGCTTCGGCTTGGCCATTGTCTGTGACTTCGTGCTGGTGGCGGAAAACGCTTCGCTCGCGTTCCCCGAGATGCGCTCGGGCCTCCCGCCTTCGGCGATTATGGCGTATCTTGGCGAATACGCGCTCCCACGCGCAGCGTTTCCCCTGGTGTTATTCGGTGACCCCATCAGCCCACATAGCGCGCTGCACATTGGACTAATCTCTCACGTTTGCCCGCCGGAACTGCTGGCGGCCGAGGCCGACGCTCTGGTCGCCCGGATTCTACGCCTTGACCGGGCGGCGGCAAGGCGTTGCAAGGAGTTTTTCCTTGCGGCGCAGCAAAACTACTACGACGAGAACTGCCGGCGCGCGATCGGAGCGCTTACCGAAGGCAGCCTGGCAGTGCTCAACAGGCAGAAATGAGCGCCACTTGGCCGTAAACGCGGGCGCGCGCCTGGACCGCCTTCCCCTCTCTTCCTTTCACCGCCGCATCCTCCTGCTTATCGGCGTGGGCATGTTCTTTGACGGCTTCGACGTATACGTGGCCGCCACCGTGCTCGGCGCCACGCTCAAGACCGGATTCTCCTCCCTGTCGCAAAACGCCCAGTTTGTTTCCGCAACTTTCGTAGGGATGATGCTGGGGTCCTTCATCACCGGTTTCCTGGGGGATCGCTACGGCCGGCGGTTCACCTACCAGGCCAACCTCATCATTTTTGGACTGGCCTCCGTTGCGGGGGCGTTCGCACCGTCGATGCCGGTATTAATCGCGCTTCGCGGAGTGATGGGGCTGGGGCTGGGCGCCGAACTCGTCGTGGGCTACGCTGCGATGACGGAGTTTGTTCCTCCGCAAGCGCGCGGAAAATGGGTGGGCACTCTTTCGGTTTTCGTGGTGACCAGCTTGCCGGTCAGCGCCCTTGCCAGCACGGTGATCATTCCGCGTTCGAGCTGGCGCGCCATGTTTGTCCTGGCCGGACTGGGCGGGCTCATCGTTTGGTATTTGCGCAAAGCGCTCCCGGAATCGCCGCGCTGGCTTGAGTCCATCGGGCGCGCCGCCGAGGCGGAAGCGATCATGAAGTCGATCGAAGAGGAAGTCGCGCGCGAGCACGGGGCGCTGCCCCCGCCCATTATGCTGGCGCAAACGCCGCGCACTCGGGCGTGGACTGCGTTGCTGAGTCCGGCGCTCTTTCCGCGGCTTGCCGTGGGTATGGTCACGCTGATTGTGGCGAACACGCTGATCTACGGGTTCGTCACCTGGCTGCCGACGTTTTTCATAGCCGAAGGGCGCAGCATTGCGCGCTCGTTTCTGTATTCCTTCATTATGTCCGCGGGCGCACCCGTCGGCTCGGCCATTGGCGCGCTCACCGCCGATTCCTGGGGCCGCAAGCCCATGATTATCGGCGCTTCGCTAATGACCATCGGGATAGGCGGAATTTATCCGTTCGTGCAGAATCCCGCGGCGCTGCTGGCCGTGGGATTCCTCCTGGTCGTGTCCATCTACGTGCAGGTGACACTGCTTTTCGCCATCTATATTCCTGAGCTGTTTCCGACCGACGTACGCATGCGCGCCGCGGGAATCTGCAATACGGCGGGCCGGGGAGCGACGATGGTAACGCCATTCTTCGTGGTGGCGCTGCTCGGCGCCCACGGCATCGGCGGGGTGTTGGCGATGATTACCGGGCTGCTGATGGCGCAGATTGTCGTGGTGCTGCTCTTTGGGGTCGAGCCCAGGAATCTCCGTCTCGAGGAAATGGATTCCGATCCTGCGCTTGTACCTTGACCTTCGGTGTTTCGGCTTAAATGAGGACTTGGGCAGCCAGTAAGAGCGGAGAGCTTCAGCGGGACTTGCTGAGCTGTTCCACCCAGCGGAACAACACGCCGTAGTGCGGTTGCTCGACATCGAGAAACTCGATGCCCATGCCCACGCGCGGCTTCACAAGGCGCACCGTCCCGAGGGCCTCCATCTGCTGGCCTTTCCTTGTCAGCGTGATCCGCACGCGCGTGTTGCAGGGCAGCGGCTTGCTGGTGCAAACAAAAAGGCCGCCCATAGACAAGTCGGAAGTCACACCCTCAACGTTTGTCCCGGCTTCCAAGTCCTGCACCACGGCGTCAGCCGCAAAAGGATAGCGGACACAATAGCGGCGGTCCCGGACGGCGGAACCTCGGGATTTGCCGTTCGATTTACGATCATCCATGAAGATAACGTCGCCCAAGGCAACTCACGCTGGTTTTGAAAAATGCCGTACGGCGGGACTTTCAACCCTGCCAGTACCTTACAGTGTGCACGAAAACGCTTTCGCGCGGGGCTTCCCGAGGAGTAAGCATGCGAAAAAGGCAATACGATAGGCTTCTCCTAGCGGGAGAAATCGTCCGCTGGAGTTATTGCTTGGAACGACAAATGCCCCAATCACCGCACGATGGCGCGTTTTTCCACGTGTTAGCCTGAAAATTCAAGCTTTTCGCTGATCGAACGATGAGCACACTGTCCGACGGGCTCCGACAAAGCGACCGCGTGGCTTTCCGCATGCCCGTAGAGGCATCCTGGTCCACGGTTGAGGGAACCGCGTTCACGCAGACGGCAGAAACTCTGCTGGTTAGCCGCAACGGCGGCGTTCTGCGCCTCACCGATAAGCTGCAAGCCGGGCAGGAGTTGCACCTACGCCGCCACCTGGACGGCGACCATTGGCGTAACACACGCGCGCGTGTGATGGCGGAAATCGACCAGGATTCCCAGGGCTTTCTCTACGCCATTCAGCTGGTCGACCCGCGTTGCGATTTCTGGGACATCGACTTCCCCGCCCCGCACAAAGCCGAGGAAGCCCTGGCGCGCATGCTCATGGAATGCAGTTTCTGCCAGCGCCGTGAGGTCGTATACCTCAACGAACAGCAATTGAAGTCCTTCGAAGTTCGCAAATGCGTGGCGCGCCTATGCGCGCAGTGCGACTCGCCGTCCATTTGGGTCGAATCGCAGTCCGAAGTTAAACCCCCGGAGAAGGGCCGGCGCGAACCTGTCGAGGAGCGTATCATTCCGCGGCGCAATCGCACGCGCATCAAAGCCCGCGTGCTCGCGTGTGTCCGCCGGCGCGGCTTCGCGGAAGAGGTGGTGGTTTGCGAAGACCTGTCGAAGGGCGGGCTGAGCTTCCGCAGCCGCAATCAGTACGCGGAAAACTCGCGCGTCGAAGTGGCTGTGCCCTTCACCCCCGGCACCGGCGCGATATTTGTGCCCATCCGCATTGTCTTCTCCCAAGCCATTCCCAGCGCCGGCCTGTTCCGCCACGGCGCGACCTACATCAAGCCGCCTCTCGACGCCTAGCGTCGTGCCAGCCTGCGCCCTCAAACTCCAGTTTCCACTATACTGTTGACCGAAGCCCGATAGCCGGGCCCTGGCTTTTCCCGTTTCGGGAGTGAGGCTACTTCACATGAAATTGGTTACTTTCAACTCTGGCAGCCGAGAAAGCCGTATTGGCGCGCTAACCGCCGATGGAGCGATCGTTGATTTGAACGCGGCATACGCACTTTATCTGCGCAACGTGCAGCGCGAGGGCGCGTTTTATGCCCTCGCCGACGCGCGCGTCCCGGCCAACATGCGCGGCCTCTTTGAAAACGGCGATCGCGGACTGGAAGCAGCGCGAACGGCATTGGATCACGTGGTGAAAGAGGGTGCGGAGACGGGACCTTCGGGGGAGCGCCTCCGGTTTCAGAAAGGCTCGGTGCACATCAAAGCGCCCATAGCGCCAAAGAAGTTCTTTCACACCGCGGGAAACTTCCGGGAGCACCACGAAGAGGCGCAGAAATCCGGCTTTTCGCATCCCGTTCTGCCCTGGATCGTCTTCTTCCAAAACGTCGATGCCATCATCGGGCCGGAAGAAAACATCGTATATCCCGAGCATTTGACGCAGGAGCTCGACTACGAACTCGAGCTCGCGCTGGTGCTCAAGAAATCGGGAAAGCACTTCGACGCCGGGCAAGCCGCCGACTACATCGGCGGGTATGTCATTTTCAACGACATCACCGCGCGCGACATCCAGCGTGTGGAGATGAAGTCCGGGGTATTCAGTTTTTGTAAGGGCATCGATACGTTTTGCCCCCTAGGGCCGCACATTGTCACCGCCGACGAAATTCCGCAGCCGAACAACCTCGGGATGCAGCTTCGCGTTAACGGCAAGACGCGGCAGCAATCGCATTCCAGCAAAATGTCGGTGACGGTGCAAGAAATCGTGGCGCATTATTCGCCGATGGGCTACTCCGCCGGCGATGTGCTCTCCACGGGCACGGTTTCCGGGGTGGCTGCCTTCAGCGACGACCCGAAATCGCTGTACCTGAAACCGGGCGACGTGGTGGAATGCGAAATCGATAGAATTGGCGTGCTGCGAAATCCCGTAGTCTCTTTCAAGGAGTTGCACAGCGGAAAAGCGGCTGCGAAAGGCTGATAGAGGCGATGTCGGGAGCTCATTCGCATTCGTACAATGGATTCTGGATCAGCGAGCTGAACCGCCGCCCGGAGGTGCGAAAAGACTTCGCGTGGGGCCGGGCGGTGAAGTTTTATGACACCACGCTACGCGACGGCGAGCAAAGCGTCGGCGTGGTGCTAACGCCCGAGCAGAAACTGGAGATTGCGCGCGCGCTCGATGAACTCGGCGTGGGGCGCATCGAGGCGGGCTTTCCGCGTGTGTCGACCGAGGACGCGGAGGCTTTCCGTTTGATTGCCAACGCCGGACTGAAAGCGGAAGTTTGGGGCTTCGGCCGGGCGCTCAAAGCTGACATCGACGAATTGCTGCGACTGGGTTCGCGCGCCACAGTCATCGAAACGCCCACCAGTGCGATCAAGCTAAAAGCCTACGGCCTTACCGTGGAGGAAGCCAAGCGGCGCGCCGCAGAGGCGATTGCCTACGCGCGGGACCATGGGGTGAAAGTGGCGTTCTTCACGGTGGATGGGACACGCACGGAGCTGGAGACGCTGCGCGGGTTTTATAAGAACGCGTTGGATGCCGGAGCCGAGGAACTTGTGGTGGTGGACACGATTGGGGCCTGCGGACCGGAGGCTGTGGAATTCCTGATGCAGCAAGTTCGCGAGTGGGTCGGGCCGCAGGTGCCATTGCATTTTCACGGGCACAACGATTTCGGGATGGCCACGGCGTGTGCGGTGGCCGCGGTGCGGGCAGGCGCGGACTGGATTCAAGGCACGATTAACGGCATGGGCGAGCGCGCCGGCAACGGCGACATCGGCGAGATCGCTATGGCCCTCCAAGGGCTGTATGGAGTGCCCATCGAGCTGAACCTCAAGAAGATTCGCAGCGTTTCCGTGCTGGTGCGACGGGCCGCCGGGCACCAATTGGAGCCGTGGAAGCCAGTGGTCGGGGAGAATCTCTTTATGCGCGAGAGCGGCGCGGTGGCCAGCCAATTCCATCTCCCGGAGGCGATCGAGCCGTTTTCAGCTGACCTGGTGGGGGCCAAACGCGAGATTGTATTGGGCAAGAAGAGCGGGGTAGACAGCGTGGCTATCAAAGCCAAGGAGTTAGGCATCGCGCTCACAGCCGAGCAACAGCAGGCGGTGCTGGGAGCGGTGAAGCGGGCGGGAGTCGAGAAGCGCGGGCTGGTCACCGACACGGAATTTCGGCTTATTGTGCAGCGTGTTCAGAATGCCGGCTGACGAGCGATTACGTTAAGTAATTATATTGCGATGGAACTGCCCTACCAGGAGAGGGCCGAGCGAAAGAACGAGAGCATGCGGTAGCCGGCAAGGTAGGAGAACGGGAAGAGTTCGAGAGAGTAGTGGCCACAATGGAGTTGCAGGGTGCGCGGCGAAGCACCGTGACGGCGGAGCGAATCCAGCATCTGGCGCGTAAGCTCGGGGAGCATGGTTGGATCGTATTTTCCGTAGGCCATAAAGCAGTTGCGGTCCGCGCCCATACCGCGCTCGACGTAGGGCATGGGGCTGATGGGGGCCCAATAGTCGCGAAGCTCGTCGACACGGACGTGATGGCGCAGACTTTCCCAAACGTGGTTGGTGGTCATGCCCTGGCTGACGACATCGGCATAATACGTGGAAACATGAAAGAAGCCGCCGGCGCGAACGGCGGGGTCGTGCGCCAGCGTTATGTAGCCAACGGACGAGCCGATACTGGTGCCGAGGATCCCAAGCCGTGAGTAGCCCTGCTGCTCCAGCCAGCGCAGGCAGCGGCGGGCGTCCAGAACGGCTTGGCGGTTGGCCTGCAGCGTGAGGCCGATGTTGGGGCCACAAATCTGGTCGGCGCGCTCGTGGCCGCGGACCATGCGACGATTGTGGTAGGGCAGGCTCATCTTCAGGGCAGTGATGCCGAAGCGGGCAATCCATTCGCAGAGGCCATCCTGGCCATGCCATTTGGCATTCCAG
>Ga0307479_10001884_pt1 | contig 19159 bp, 11 predicted proteins | sample atmos_gasesECM4C_FD_203743 | JGI IMG/M metagenome (GOLD analysis project Ga0307479, IMG submission 203743) | Hardwood forest soil microbial communities from Morgan-Monroe State Forest, Indiana, United States - atmos_gasesECM4C_515 | ecosystem: Environmental > Terrestrial > Soil > Temperate... | reverse complement strand
AGTCACGCCCTTCAATACCTTCAATGCGCCGTCATCCATCAGCGTGCGCATTCCTTTGCTGCTCACGGCAGCCTTCTTGATGGTGCCGCTATCTACGTTTTTCAAAATCAGCTGCCGGACCTCGTCGTCGATGAGCATCATCTCGTAGATTCCGCTGCGGCCGCGGTAGCCGGTGCCGTTGCACGCGTCGCAGCCGGCCGGCTTGTAGAGCATGCCGCCGCTCGACTCCCGCACCTGCGCGGGAGTGAGCCCGATCTCCTTCAGCTCCTCTGGCGTGGGGAAGTACGGCATGCGGCAATCCTTGCAAAGCACGCGCACCAGGCGCTGCGCCAGCACTCCCATCAAGGAAGAGGCGACGAGAAATGGCTCGACGCCCATATCTACCAGGCGGGTAATCGCTCCCGCAGCGTCGTTGGTATGGACGGTGGAGAACACCAGGTGGCCGGTGAGCGAAGCCTGGATGGCAATCTCCGCCGTCTCCAGATCGCGGATTTCGCCGACCATGATCACGTCGGGGTCCTGCCGCAGGAAGCTGCGCAACCCATTGGCAAAGGTCAATTCAATCTTTGCATTGACCGGAGTCTGCGAGATTCCCTTCAGTTGATACTCGACCGGATCTTCAATGGTCATGATGTTGAGATCGGGCCGATTGATCTTGCTCAACGCCGCGTAGAGGGTCGTCGTCTTGCCGGAGCCGGTCGGGCCGGTGACCAGGATGATCCCGTGCGACCGGTGGATGATCGACTCCATGGTGTGGAGCTGATCCTTGTCCATTCCGATCTCGACCAGGTCGAGCAGCACCGTGCTCTTGTCGAGCAAGCGCATCACCACCCGCTCGCCATAGACGGTGGGAGTGGTCGAGAGGCGGATATCGATGTCGCGGCCGGCGAGCTTGACGCGGATGCGGCCGTCCTGCGGCAGCCGCTTCTCGGCGATGTTGAGCCCGCCCATGATCTTCACGCGCGAGATGATCGAATTCTGGAACCGCTTCGGCGGGCGGATGACTTCCTGCAAGACGCCGTCGACGCGGAAGCGGACACAGATGTCTTTCTCCTGCGGCTCGATATGGATATCGGAGGCGCGCTCCTTGGCGGCGCGGAAGAGGAGTGAGTTCACCAGGCGGATGATGGGCGCCTCATCACTGGAGTCCAGCAGGTCTTGTGGTTCTTCGAGCTCGTGCGCGACGGTGTCGAGATCGCCGGCCTCCAGATCGCCCACCAGCTGCTCCGCCTCGTTCTTGGCGCGGTCGTAGACGGAGTTGATGCAATCGAGGATCGATTGCGTCGGCACCAATAGAGGCGATACCGAGGCGCCCAACAATTGCCGCACGCTGTCCACCGCGCCGGTGTCGAGCGGATCGGCCATGGCCACCACCACCTGATCGCCCTGGCTGTGATCGAAGCGCAGCGGCAATAGCCGCGCCTGCTTGGCGAAGTTGATGGGCACCTTGGCCACCAGCTCCTGCGAGATCTCGTCGGGGGCCAGCCGCATCTGGTAGGGCAGCTCGAGCTGCGCGGCCAGGGCCTTGAGCACCTGCTCCTCCGAGCACGCCTTCAGCGAGATGAGCACTTCGCCCAGCCGGCCGCCTCGCTCCGCCTGCGCAGCGAGAGCCTCGGCAACCTTCTCGCGCGGGACCGCTCCGTGCGCGAGCAGGATTTCGCCCAGCGGCAATCCGGCGAGCGAGCGCGCGGGCGCCGAAGTCATGCGCGCTGTGCTCAAAGGGTCCATCGAACCTCAACGATCTGGCGCTTGCTTTTCTTCCGATTCGGGAACGGGCGCCTGCGTGCCCGGCGGGGGCTCCTTCTTGGGCTCGGGCGGCAGCGGGGCCGGCGAGGGAGCGGCCGGCGCGGTACCGCCCTTGTCGAGCTGCGGCGGAGAATAACGCTGGCTGGGACCGATCACCTTCTCCGCCGCTGTCCCGGGTCCGCCGTTTTCCACCTTCTCCATTTCCTTGTTCACGCCGCGCCGCACGCGCGAGAGCGGGCCGAGCTTGCGCTCGTAGTCGATGGCGCTCTGGTATCCCGACTCGTCGCCATAGAAGCGCTTCACGAACTCGGCCCGCTCGGCCATCTTGCGCTCGAAGATCCTCCGGTAATCGCCCTGGTCGCGGATGATGTACGGCGTGAGGAACAACAACAGATTCGTCTTCTGCCGCTTGGTGCTCTCGTTGCGAAAGAGCCACCCCACCACCGGCAGCGACCCCAGCACCGGAATCTTCTGCACGCTCTTGGTGCTGCGATCCTGGATCAGCCCGCCGATGACCACCGTCTCCTGATCCTTGGCCACCACCGTGGTCTTCGCCGAGCGCTTGGAGGTGGTCGGTCCCAGCGTCTTGTCCACGCTGGCGATCTCCTCCGTCTGCTCGTCGATCTCGAGGCGCACGTAATCGCTCTCGTTGATCTGCGGCTTGATGCGCAGCCGCAGCTCGACGTTCTGGCGTTGGATGGGCGCGTAGAGCGAGCCGAGCCCGCCCAGGCCGAGCAAGGGAGAGATGGCGCCGGTGGCCCCGGCGGTGGTGCCGGCAGTGGTTCCGGTTGCGCCCGTGGCCAGCGAAGCCAGCCCGCTCAGCTGCGGCGAATAGCCGGCCTGGAAAGGCACGTTCTGGCCGACGGTGATCTCACCCTCGGTATTGTCGGTCATGATCACGTGCGGCGTGCTGATGACATTGACGTCGCTGCTGCTTTGCAAAGCATTCAATAGGATTGCAAACGACGGCAAAGAGATATTGAGCCCCGGTACGGTAATCGGCGGGCCCTGCAGTCCCGCGAGAAAGCCGCCCAGCGATCCCAGCGACGCCACGCCTCCCAACGACGACAGCCCGCCCAACTCGCTGCCCAGTACCAGAGGCGCCGGGCCCTTGGTGCCGCGGAAGCTGACGTCGTTGATGATGGTGCCGCCGTGCGCCGAGACGCCCAGGTCGAGGTCGTTCTCGAGATTCACCTCCATGATCACCGCCTCGACGAAGACCTGGCGACGGCGGATGTCGAGGCGCTCGACGACCTTGACCAGGTTCCGGTAATCGGCCTGCGAGGCAATGACGACGAGTGAGTTGGTGTTTTTATCGGCGGTAATCTTCACCTGGCCGCTGAAGAGATCGGCGCTGGTGGCGCCGGCCGCTCCGGTGGTCGGCGCCGTCGCGCCCGGCCCGGTCCCGCCGGCGCGGTGCTGCGCGGAGATTCCCTGCGCCAGCGCTTGCAGCGTGGAGGCGATGTCTTCCGCCTTGGCGTTCTCCAGATAGTAGACGTGGACGCCGCCTTCGCCGGAGGGCACGTCGAGCTGGCGGATGAGCTCCAGCACGCGCGTGAACGACTTTCCGCCGGCGATGACGATGAGCTTGTTGGTGCGCTCCTCGGGAATGATCTTGCTCACCTGCACCGGGCCAGAGGCGGACGCGGCCATGGGCTGGCCCGGCTGCGGAATGGCCAGCGGCTGCCCCGGCTGCACCGGCTCGGCCACGCCGATCTGGCGCGAGCTGCCTGGTTTGCCGCCCGCCGTGCTCTGCGCCTGGAAGATCTCGGTCAGCTTCTGGGCCAGCTCCTGCGCGCCGGCATACTGCACCGGCACGATGTGGATCTCCTCCGAGCCGCCGGGCTGGTCGAGCTGCTCCACCAGCTTCTCCAGCCGGCGCATGTTGAGTCCCAGGTCGCTGATGATCAGCGAGTCGGGCGGGAAGATCTGGAAATCCGAATCGCGCGAGGTGAACTGGTTGAGCACGTTGCGCATCTGGTCCGCTTCGACGTAGCGAAGCTTGAACAGCTTGGTGACCATCTGCTCGGTGGGCGGCGCCTCCTGGCCGCTCTCGAGATAGATGGGAATGTTGGCGCGCGAGGATTGCTTCTTCTCCACCAGCTTCCAGTAATGCCCCACCGGATAGACGGCCCAGTTGTTGGCGTCGAGGGCGGCGACGAAGACGTTCCAGATCTCGTCGGCGGGAATGGGCGCGTTGGAGAGGATGGTGATCTTTCCCGAGACGCGCTCGGGGAGGATGAAGTTGCGCTGCGTGTACTGGCTGACGAACTGGATCACCTCCGCCAGATCGCGCTTGTCGAAGGACAGCAAATACGTGCGGGCGTTGTTGTGCGCCTGCGTCTTGTCGATGGCCGGCCCGGCGGCCGGCTCGGTGGCGGCGGTGGCCGCGGGCGCGGCCGGCGCTCCCGGCGCACCCGGCGGCGCGATGGTGTTCGGATAGGGAGCAGCCGGCGGCTTGCGCTCGGGGAGCGGCGGCTTCAACGGCGGCGCCGGCTTCTGCGGCGGCGTCATCACTCCCGACGGCCGCTGCCCGGGCTTGATGAACTGCCCGCGCCCCGGCGGCAAGGGCGGCTTCTTGGGCGGCTGCGCGTCGCCCTCGATCTCCGCATCCTCCTGCGCGCGCGCCGGCGCGACAGCCAGCGCGACCGCGGCGGCGAGCGAAAGCATTCCGAGCCGGCGCGCGATGCAGGGCTTGCGCACGAAGATCTCCTGGTTCACTCGATGGAGTAGGACTTGCGGAGGGTCTCGCCGCGCCGCTCGATCTCGATTTCGATGCGGCTGGCGTCGCGCAGCTTCTGGTAGATCTCCAGCGCCTTGTCGGGGCTGTTCATTTCGTAGCCGTTGATGCGCCGGATGACGTCGCCGTTCTGGATACCAATCTTCGAATAAAGACTGTCCGGCACTATGGAAAACAATTTGAATCCGTTGGCGACGCCGTTCTTGAAGGAAGGGACGATGCGCGCCTTGGTGGCCAGGTCGGAGAGGTTGGTGAGCGCGTTGTTGATCTCGCTCTTGGCCACCACGTACTGGTTGTCCGAGATCTGCTTGACGCTGCCGTCGCTGGGCTGGCCCGGCTGCGCCACCGGGGCGACCCCGATGTTGGCCGGCGCGGCCGCGCTGTCGTCGATGTATTCGTTGCTGCCGTTGTTGTCGATGAGGACGCGCTTCTGCTCCACCGCGTAGATGCGCGCGCCCTGGTACTTCTCGCCGATGGCGTAGACCTGCGTCTCGTTGAGGTCGGGGTTGGTGATCTGGCAGAGCGAATAGCGGGGCGGGTCGGCGATGGCGGTCCCCACCAAGGTGCCGTGCAAGGACGATCGCGTGGGCACCGGGTTCCACCCGGCGTGCGTCGTGCTCTCGGCGGGAGCGGACTCGGCGCCCGGCACGGCCGGCTTGGGGAGCGGCACGTCGAAGAGCCGGGCCACCTTGTCCGCGTCCAGCTCGATGCGCAGCGGGCCGGCGCTGGCCTGCGGCGCGACCGCGCTCGCCTGCTGCAACAAAGACGGCTTGGGCGCGATGGCGCCCGCGGCCAGCGTGTTCACGGTGCGCGCCGCGAGATACGAGCCGAGCAGCACCGCCGCCACGTTCAGGGCCCACGAGTAGCGCTGGAGAAGCATCTCCACGAGAACGCGCCAAGAGCAAGGCGCATGCCACGGGAATCGGCCTGGAAAGTCCCGCGCGCGCACGGCCGGAGTGCGAGCGAGCGACATCCTGGCAATCGCCGGCGCGCTGCCTCTGCCAAAATGTCAGCGAGGCATCTACTCCTTGTCGAGCTTGCGGTAGATGGTGCGCGCCGCGATGCCGAGCAGCTGCGCGGCGAGGTTCTTGTCGCCCTTGGTCTGCCGCAGCGTCTCGCGGATCACGCGCAGCTCGATCTCGTCCATGGTGGTGCCCAGCGGCACCGTCAGCGTGCGGCCCTCCACCGCGCCCGGCAGTCCCGCGGCGCGCGCGGCCTGCGAGCTGCGCACCGGCTCGGGAAGATCGTCGCGCTCGATCTCGGCGCCGCGCGAAAGCACCACCGCGCGCTCGATGGCGTGCTCCAATTCGCGCACGTTGCCGGGCCAGGGATACGACTCCAGCGCGGCGAGCGCCTCGGCGGTGAGCCCGCGGATGGGCTTTCCGTTCTTGGCGGCGTAGCGCGCGATGAAGTGGTCGGCGAGCAGCGGCACGTCCTCGACCCGGTCGCGCAGCGGCGGCAGCGTGACCTGGATGACGTTGAGCCGGTAGAAAAGATCGTCGCGGAACTTCCCCTCGCGCACGCGGGTTGCGAGGTCCTGGTTGCTGGCGGCGACGACACGGCAGTCCACCTTGATGGCGCCGCTGCCGCCGAGCCGTTCAATCTCCCCCTCCTGCAGGAAGCGCAAGAGCTTCACCTGCACGGCCGGCGTCAGCTCGCCCACCTCGTCGAGGAAGAGGGTGCCGCCTTGCGCGCGCTCGATGCGGCCCTCCTTGCGCTGCACCGCGCCGGTGAAGGCGCCGCGCTCGTAACCGAACAGCTCGGACTCGAGAATGGTCTCCGGGATCGCGGCGCAATTGATGGGCACGAAGGGGCCGCCGCTTCGTGAAGAATGCTCGTGCAGCGCGCGCGCGAACAGCTCCTTGCCGGTGCCGCTCTCTCCGAGCAGCAGCACGGTGGCGCTGGAGGGCGCGGCCTGGCCAATGACCTCGAGCGTGGCGCGCAACGACGGGCTCTGCCCCACGATGGGCTGCTCCGCTCCGGCCAGGCGCGCGCGCAGCTGCTTGTTCTCCTGCACCAGCCGGCGCTTCTCCAGCGCCTGCGTCACGCTCTTGAGCACGGCGTGGCGTTTCAAAGGCTTGGTGAGGAAGTCGTAGGCGCCGTCCTTCATCGCGTCGACCGCGGCCTCCACCGTCCCGTAGGCGGTCATCAGCACCACCTGCACGTCGGGCGCGACGGCGGACACCGCGCGGAGCAGCTCCTGGCCGCTCATGCCCGGCATCATCAGATCGGTCAGCACCACGTCCACTGGCTCGCCGCGCAAGGTCTCCAGCGCCTTCTCGCCGCTTCCCGCGCGCAAGAACTTCCAGCCCTCGCGGGCGAAGATGCGCTCCAGCGAGTCGAGGTTCGCCTGGTCGTCGTCGACGCCGAGGACGGTGCCCTGCATGGCGGGACTATATACTGAGGGGCGCGCATGCCCACCGCGCTCATCGGCCACGGCGGATTCATCGGCGCGAACCTCGCGGCGCAGGCACACTTCGACGAGAAGGTCGACGCGCGCGGCGTGGAGAGCATCCGCGGCAAGAGCTTCCGGCTGCTGGTCTGCGCGCCGGACCCGGCGGCCGACCGCGAGGAGCTGCAGCGGCTGGCAGCGTCGCTGCGGGAGGTGAAGGCGGAGAAGCTGCTGCTCGTCTCCACGGTGGACGTCTATCCGCGGCCGGAGGCGGTCGACGAGGATTCGCCCATCGATCTCAGCGCGACCGCGACGCCGCGAGGCCGGCACCTTCGCGAGCTGGAGCTGTCCTGCGCGGAGCACTTTTCCGCGACGGTGCTGCGGCTGCCGCTGCTCTTCGGTCCGGGCCTGGAGCGCAACCTGCTCCTCGACCTGCTCTCCGATCGCGAGGTCGAGAACATCCATCCCGACGGCGTGTTCCAGTACTACGCCGTCGCGCACCTCTGGCGCGACGCCAACATCGCGCTCGAACGCGGGCTGCCGCTCTTGAACCTGGCCGCCGAGCCGATTCCGACGCGGGAGCTGGCGCTGCGCTGCTTCGGCCGGGAGCTGACGGCCTATCCCGCCTCGGCGCCGGCGGTGTCCGACGTGCGCTCCAAGCACGCGCCGCTGTGGGGCGGCGAGAGGTATCTCTATTCGAAGGAGCGCGTGCTGCAGGAGATCGCCGACTTCGTCGAGAAGGAACGCGCCCTCTGAAGAGCGAGATTTTGCTTTTTCTATTCGGCGAACAGCGCGGCGACGAATTCGTGCGGGTCGAATTCCTTCAAGTCGGCCACCTTCTCGCCCACGCCGACGTAGCGCACGGGAATCTTCAGCTCGTCGCAGATGCCGATGATCACCCCGCCCTTGGCGGTGCCGTCGAGCTTGGTGAGCACGAACCCCGTCACTCGCAGCGCCTCGTGGAACTGCCGCGCCTGCTGGATGGCGTTCTGGCCGTTGGTCGCGTCCACCACCAGCAGCACTTCGTGCGGCGCGCCGGCGTGCGCCTTTTCCAGCGTGCGCTCGAGGCGCTTCAGCTCCTCCATCAGATTGGTCTTGGTGTGCAGGCGCCCCGCCGTGTCGCAGAGCACGACGTCGAGCTTCTCGCTCTTGGCGCGCGTGACGGCGTCGAAGAGCACCGCGCCCGGATCGCTGCCGTCCTTGCCGCGCACGATGGGCACCTGCGCGCGGTCGGCCCACACGTCGAGCTGCTCGCCGGCCGCGGCGCGGAAAGTGTCGCCCGCGCCCAGGATCACCGTCTTGCCCGCCGCCCGCAGCTTGGCCGCCAGCTTCCCGATGGTGGTCGTCTTCCCGGTGCCGTTGACGCCCACCACCATCACCACCTGCGGCGGCGCGCTCGCGGGCGGCAGGTCGGGCAGGCCGCCGTGCGCGCCCGCCGCCTGCGAGAGGATGCGCTCGATCTCCTCGCGCAGCGCCGCCTTGATGCGCGTCAGGTCCGACAGCTCCTTGCGCTTGAGCCGCTCGCGCACAGAATCCAGCAGCGCCGTCGCGGTGCGAACGCCCACGTCGGCGGAGAAGAGGATCTCCTCCAGCTCCGCCAGCGCGGCATCGTCCAGCTCGCGCGAGGCGCCCACCAGCGCGTTGAGCCGCGCCATGAATCCGCCGCGCGTCTTGGCCAGGCCCTCCGCCAGCGTGCGGCCGGCCTCTTGCGCGATCAGCTTGCGGCGCGTCTCCTCTTCAGCGCGGCGCTGCTCCTCGGCGCGAGCGGCCTCCTCGGCGCGGGCGCGGGCCTGGGCCTCTTCGCGCGCTGCCGCCTCGGCCTGACGCTGCGCCCTCTCCTGCGCCTCCTGCGTCTTGCGCGCCTCGTAGTCGACCTTGCGGGTCAGGTCCGCGAGGGCGCGCTGGTAGCGATCGACTTCGGCCTTGGCCGCCGCCGACGAGGGCTCGCGCAAAAGCGCCTCGCGGGCCGCGGCCAGGAGCTCCTCGGTTTCCGCCAGCTCCTGGCGCACTCTCTCCTCGCGCGCCACTCGCTCCGCCGGCGGCGCGACGGGCGCCACCTCGATCTTGGGCAGCTCCAGAGTCTCGCGCTTCGCCTCCGGCGGCAGCGGCTTGGGCTTGCGCGAAACCGCCGCCCGCGAGAGCAGCGCCAGCGCCAGCGCCGCCGCCACCAGGACGAGGACCGCGACGACCAGCGGAGAGAAGGCAAGGGCGAGCACGAAAGTTGCTTTTGCAACTATTGCTTTGGCAACTACTCCGGCAGCGAGGGAGGCGCCTTGGCGCTGACCACGTCGAGCGGCAGCGGCTGCGCGCCGCCCGGATTGGGCGCGACGGCGGTGGCGTGCCACTTGCGCTTGCTACCCGTGTCCACCGCGCAGCGCGTGGCATCGGCGTCGCAGGCCACGATCTGGTAGAAGACCGCGCCCTCGTCCTGCGCCGGAAGCTCGACCTTGTAGCCGCCCAGGCCGCCGGTGTCGTCGCGCACCATCTCGGTCATCTGGTCCTGCGCGTCGTTGCCGCGCCAGAGCACGGCCACGCGATCGGGCGCCTGCCCGTCGTCGGTCGAGGGCACCACCTGCGCGCGCAGCAGCACCGGCTTCCCCGGCGGGACGCGGACCGGCGGCAGGTCGGTGAACGCGTACGCCGGAGTCCCGGTCGGGCCCGCCGCAGCGGGCGCGGCAGCCGCAGCCGAAGCCGCAGCTGCCGGAGCGGCCGAGGCCGTGGCCGTCGAAGCCGCCGCAGCGCCCGCCGAAGGCCTGAAGGTCACCACGTACGGCGTCTTCGCGTCGCCGTCTCCCTGGCGCGTCATCGAGCCGGCCTGGTTCTTGGCTGCGATGTAGTACTCGACGCTGCCGTGCGCCAGCGCGGCGGGGATCTGCGCCTCGTAGCTGTCGCCCTCGGTGTTGGTCACCGCGACGTTGCTGAAGCTGCCCCCTCCCTGCGGCTTGGCCTGCAGGATGGCCACCGCCACCGGCGACTCGGACTTGATCTTCATCCGCAGCGTGAAGTCGCGCCCCTCGGGCGGCTGCACGCTGGGCTTGCGGTGCTCGATCACTGGAGCCTCGGCCGCCTTGGCCACCTTGTGCGGGCGCTCCTTGGGCGGCTCCGCGGCGGCGGGCGGCTCTTCCTTGGCGGGAGGCGGCTCTTCCGCCTTGGGCGGCGGCTCGTTCTTCGCCACCGTGGTGGTCTTGGCGCCGCCGGCGCTCGGTTTGCCTCCGGCCGCCATCGGCTTGCTCGACGTTCCGTAGGTGGAGGGGCCGTTGCCCAGCAGGTCGCTCGACTCGATCCAGTACTCGGTGTCGCTGCCGCCCGGAAAGGTGGCCTTGAAGACGTCATCGTAGTCGTTCTTGACCATGTTCTGGTCTTCCACCTTTCCGCCGGGGCTGCGGTGGTGGACGATGGCCGAGAGCACGCCGGTCTCGTCGGTGATGCGCGCCTCGACGGTGACCTTGCCGCTCTTGGCCGACGCTTTCACGTCGGAAATCTGCGGAGGCTTGGTGTCCTCGGCGCGGGCGGAAGTGGCGAGGCAGATCGCTGCGAACGCTGCAAGGATGCTGGTGCGCATGGGCGGCAGATTACTCCAAGGCATTCGAGAATCAACGATCGTTGGTGCTGAAAGGATCTACGCTGCGGCGGTGGCGCCCTGCGGAGAGAGCTTGACCGAGACGGTCTTGGAGATGCCCGGCTCCTCCATGGTCACTCCGTAGAGCGAGTCCGCCACCTCCATGGTGCGCTTGTTGTGGGTGATGACGATGAACTGCGAGGCGCGGCTCAGCTCGCGCACCATCTCGTTGTAGCGGCCGACGTTGGCCTCGTCGAGCGGCGCGTCCACCTCGTCGAGCAGGCAGAAGGGCGTGGGCCGGATGAGAAATATAGCAAATATAAGACTAACCGCGGTGAGCGCCTTCTCGCCGCCGGAGAGCAGATTCACGCTGGTGAGCTTCTTCCCCGGCGGCTGCGCCACGATTTCCACCCCGGGCTCGCCGGCGGGATTGGCCGGGTCGGGGACCAGCTGCAGCTCGGCCAGGCCGCCGCGGAAGAGCCGCGGGAACACCTGCTGGAAGCGCTGGTTGACCAGCTCGAACGTCTCCTTGAACCGCTCCTGCGAGGCCTTGTCGATGCGGCTGATCGCGGAGCGCAGCTTGACGATGCTCTCCTCCAGGTCGCTCCTCTGCGCGGTGAGGAAGGCGTGCCGCTCGCCCACCTCGCGCGCCTCGTCGATGGCCGTCAACGAGACCTCGCCGAGCGCGTCGATCTTCTCGCGCAGCGCGAGCATGCGGGCCTCCGCCTCGGCGGTGTCGAGCTGCGCGGCCTGTTCGGCGCGCGCGGAGGCCACGTCGGCCAGCTCCATCAGATTGCGCTCGCGCACTCCCTGCTCCAGATGCTGCGACTCGAGCCGGGTGCCCTGCAACGCGAGCTCCGCCCGGCCGCGCCGCTCGCCGATCTCGGCCGCCTGTCCGCGCGCCTGCTTCACTTCCTCGTCGCCGCCGCGCAGGCGGGCCTGCGCCTGCTCGAGCTGCGCCCGGGCGCGGCCCAGCTCGCCGCGGATGCGCTCCGAGTCCTTGAGCAGCTCGCCCAGCTCGCGCTGCGCCATCTCGCTCTTGGCCTGCAGCGCGGCGTCGCGCTCCTTGCCCTGCGCGATCTCGGCGAGCAGCTTCTCGCGCCGGCCTCCGACCTCGCCGCGCTGCTCCTCCAGCCGCTGCAGCGAGCGCGCCACGCCCTCGCGCCGCTCGGCCACCGCGGCGGCGCTCACCTTGCGCCGGGTCACCTCGCCCTGGACCGCCTCGGCCCGCTCGCGCGCCGAGAGCAAATCGGCCTGCAGCGCGCGCAGCCGCGCCTCGCGCTCGCCCTGCTCGCCCTCGCCGGCCGCCACCGCCTCGCGCGAGGCCTGCTCCTCGCGCTCCACTTCTTTCAGAGCATTCTGAAGATTCTCAATCTCGTGATGCAGCACCTGGTCGCGCTGGGCGATGCGCGAGAGCTCCTCTTGCAGCCGCCCCACGTCGCGCTCGAGACGGAGCTGCGCCAGCTCCTCCTCGCGCTCCTCGTGCAAGAGCCGCTTGGCTTGCGTGTCGGCCGCCTGCACCCGCGCGGCCAGCTGCTGCACGCGGTCGGAAGCGAGATGGAGCCGCGCCTCCAGCTCCTGCACCGTCTCGGCCAGCTCCAGCACCTCGCGCCGCTTGTGCAAGAGGCCGTCGGCCACGCCCTCCAGCGCGCCGCCGGAGACGATGCCTTCCTTGTCCACCACCTCGCCGTCGGTGGAGACGAAGGTGCGCAGGCCGGGGTTGCGCGCCCAGAAGGAGAGCGCGTCGGCCAGCGTTTCGCAGATGAAGACGTCGGACAAGAGATAGCTGCGCAGCCGCTCGTGCTCCGGCGCGCAGTCGACCACCTCGGTGGCCTTGACCGTGCCTTCGGGCGTGCCCAGGTCCCAGGCCTCGCGCGTGAGCGGAAGCTGCTCCATCTCGGTGAGCGGAACGAAGCTGGCGCGGCCCTGCGCCGCCTTGCGCAGGTAGTCCACCGCGCGCAGCCCGGCGGCGTGGCTTTCGACGAGGATGAGCTGCAGCCGCTCGCCCAGCACCGCCTCCACCGCGCGCTCGTAGCGCGGCTCGACGCGCAACACGTCGGCGAGCAGGCCGTAGATGCCGTCGCGCCGCCGCTCCTCCTCCTCGCGCAGCATGATCGCTTTCACGCCGCGGCCGTAGCCTTCGAAGTTCTTCTGCAGCTCGAGCAAGGAAGTGAGCCGGCTGCGCCGGTCGGCCAGCTCCTCGCGCAGCTTGATGAGCAGCGCCTCGGTCTCGCGCTGCTCGGCGCGACCGTGGGCCAGCTCCTGCTCGGTGGCGAGCTTGCTCTGGTGCAGGGCCTGCCGCTTCTCCTGCGTCTCGAGCAGCTTGCGCGCCAGCTGGTCGCGCTCGCGGGCAATCTCTTGCGCCCGCGCCTCGAGCTGCTCCTTCTCGGCCACGGTCTTGGCGGTGCGCGACCCGAGATCGACCCTTCGCCGCTCGAGGTTGACCAGGTTGGTGCGGTGGTTGGCCAGCCGGGTGAGCACGCTCACCGCTTCGTGGCGCTCGGCCTCCACCGCGTGCTGCGCTTTCTGGATCTCGCCCATCGAGGCGGCGAGGTGCTCCTCCGCCTGCCGCTGCCGCGCCTGGTCCTCGGCGGAGGCATCGGCGAGTTTCTGCTGCTCGCCGCGCAGCGACTCCTCCTCGCGGCCGAGCGCCTCGAGCCGCACGCCGAGCAGCGCCACCTCCTCCTCGTGCTGGGTGCGCCGCGCCGCAATCGCTTCGCGCTCGCGCGCCGCGAACTGGAGCTCCTGCTCGTCGAGCCGCAGCTGCTTGTCGATGCGGTGCGAGTGCTCGGCCAGATCCTGCGCCACCTTCTCGTCCTCGAGCAGCTGCAGCCGCTCGGCGGAGAGGCCTGCCTCCAGCCCGGCCACCTGCGCCTGCGCCACCTTCTCGGCCTCGCCCGCATCCTGCAGCTCGCGGGCCTGCGCCGCCTCCGATGCTTTGAGCTGCAACCAATTGCGGCAGGCCGAGAGCAGCTCCAGCTCGCGCAGCTCGCCTCGCAGCTCGCGGAACTTCTCGGCCTTCTTGGCGGCGCGCTCCAGCGACGAGAGCTGCGCGCGCACTTCGCCCACCACGTCGGAGAGCCGGAGGAGGTTCTGTTCGGTGGCCTCGAGCTTGCGCTCCGCCTGCTTGCGGCGAGATTTATACTTGGTAACACCTGCTGCTTCCTCGATGATGGCGCGGCGGTCCTCGGGCTTGGCGCTGACGATGAGGCCGATGCGCCCCTGCTCGATGATGGAGTACGCGCGCGTGCCCACGCCCGTGCCGAGGAAGAGCTCGGTCACGTCGAGCAGGCGGCAGGGGGTCTTGTTGATCTCGTATTCGCTCTCGCCGCTGCGGAAGAGCCGGCGCGTGACGGTGATCTCGCCGAAGCCCGCGTACTGCTGAGGCACCAGGCGGCCGTCGTTCTGGAAGGTCAATGCGACTTCCGCCATGCCGGTGGCGGGGCGCGATTCCGAGCCGGCGAAGATGACGTCCTCCATGGCCCGGCCGCGCAGGTGCTTGGCGCTCTGCTCGCCCATGGCCCAGCGGATGGCGTCGACCACGTTGCTCTTGCCGCAGCCGTTGGGGCCCACCACGCCGGTGATGCCGTCGTCGAAGGAGAAGACGACCCGATCGGCGAACGACTTGAAGCCGGTGATCTCCAGGCGCCGGATTTTCACGGCGGCGAGGATCAGCACGATCGCGATCGATTCTCAAGCTTGATTCTCGCGACGAGATTTGCCTCCAGCCGCGCCCGCCGAAGGCGGGTTAGCGGCTGCGTTTGTGGCCGTTACATTGCCGTTTTCGAAATCATTCTAGACTGCGCGGCGTGAGCGTCCCCGCCTGGTCCGCCATCCTCGAAGTGCAGGACCCCGACGGCACGCGCACGCGGCATCCCTTCCGCCATCCGCGGGTGACGGTGGGCCGCCGCCGCGACAACGACCTCACGCTCGCCGACGAAGGGGTGAGCCACCGCCATTGCGAGTTCGTCTCCGAGCAGGGGTTCTTCCTGGTGCGCGATCTGGGATCGCACAACGGCACCTTCGTCAATGACCAGCGGGTGGGCGAGGCGCGGCTGCGCGACGGCGACGAGGTCCGCATCGGCGGGACGCGCATCCAGATCGCGCTGCAGGGCAAGGTCCGCACCCCGCCGTCCAAGGCGCGCTGGACGCGGGTCGTCCTGCCGCTCGTGCTCCTGGCGCTGGCCGCGGCCGGCGGCTGGCGGTTCGTCGAGCGGGAGCGCGAGCTGCGGGCGCGCTATCTGTCGTCGCTGCGCCAGCACCTGGCGCTCGATCCGTGCGCGGCTCCGCAGAGCGCGGAGCTTCTGGCGGTGGACGCGCAGTTTGCCGGGCGCAGCCTGGCCATCGGACGCATCTCCAGGAGCGACGAAGAGGCGGACCGGCAGCTGCTCGAGCTCTATCGCAAGAAGCTCGGCGTCTATCCCAAGCTGCTCGGGGCGCTCTCGCAGTCGCGGCAAGAGCAGAGCGAGTCGGCCGAGCGCATCGCGCGGCTCGGCCAGCGATTCGCCTCGGCGCGCGACCGCAAGCTCGCGCAGTGGGCGGAGGGCGTGCTGCAGGATCGGGCCCGGGCCGCCGACGATCTCGTCCAGGGCGTGCGCGTGCTCGGCGCCCAGACGCAGAAGCTGGTGGAGCTGATCGAGTCGGTGGTGGTGCGGCACGAGGCTGCGCGCGCGGCCGAGCTGGCGCAGTTCCACTTCGGGAGCGACCTGCGCTCGCTGCAGAAGACCTGTCGCGACCAGGTGGATCGCGCCGCCGCGGCCGCCGCCGGCGCGCTCAGCGCGCTCGCCGAGTGAAGCGCCAGCGGACGAAGAGCCCTCCCGCCAGAGCGCCTACGGCGAAGACGAGCGCCGCCGCCCCAGCCACGAAGCGGAAGATGCGGTGCGTGACGGTGGGGATGGCCACCCGCGCCGGCGCCCCCGCGTGCGGCGAGACGACCAGGTATCCGCGCATCGCGCCCGCGTCGGGATCGAATGTCTTCATCGCGCGGAACAGGTCCTCGGCCTTGGCCCAGTAGGGCGGATAGCGGATGCGGTTCACGTCCAGTACCAAGAAGCGATCGGTCGCGGCGCTGTACGCGCCGAGCGGCGACCAGTGCGCGCCGAAGTCCTGGCCCAGCTCGGTGCGGAGGAAATCGACCAGCACGAAGGTGTCGGGCGCGGCCAGCGTGCGGGCGGCGTCCGCGCGAAAGGCGTCGAGCGAGGTGTCGCCCGCGTGCACCGCGCGCGCGTCGACGCCCGCGGAGCGCAGGTACGAGGCGAGCTGCTCGACGGTCGCGCCGCCCTTGCCCACCGCCTGCAGCGCCTGCGGCTCGAAGACGTTGGCCTGCGTGAAAGCGCGGAAGGGCGCCATGTGCGGGACCTCGGGCGCTTCGAGCGGCATGGCGTTGAGCACCGTCGCGCTCGAGGCCACCGCGCAGAACGGCTGCGATTCCTGCTGCTGGAAAGTGCCCACCAGCGCGAAGAAGGCGCGGTTCGCCGAGGACTCGGTGAGCAGCTTGCGCCCCTCGTCGGAATCGAGCGCGACCAGCTGCGGCGGCAGCGTCTGCAGCTGCGCGAGCAAGGCGAGCGCGAGAAGCATGCCTACGTAGAGCCTCGCATATTGAGGGCCCAGCAGCCAGGGGGCTGGACACCAGCCCCGGGGCTGACGGAAAGTTTCATGGCTGATTTGGGGGAACCGTGCGCGCCCGGAATGCCCTCTTCCTCATCTTCCTCGCGCTCGTCGCATGTCGTAGGAGCGACCCGGGAACGCAGTGCCGGATCGTCTACGACTGCCCGGCCGGACATTACTGCAGCGAAGGCTATTGCCACTCCGACTGCGCGACCGATTCGGACTGCGCGCTCGGCAGCGCCTGCACTCCCACCGGAGAGTGCCTGCGGCTGGACCACTTGCTTTGCGAAGAGGGCAACGTTGCGCTTCCGCCTCAGGTATTGGCGGCCTTCCTGAGCGCCGAGTCGCTGCTGCTGAGCGACTTCGAGACCTTGACGAACAACTGCCAGGCATTTCTCCTGTCGCATCCCGCGGGCGGGGTGATCTTGCGGCCGGCTCCGCCGCCACCTCCTCCGCCACCTCCTCCTCCGCCGCCGCCGCCTCCTCCTCCCCCGTCCGACGCGGGCCCGCCTGCCGACGCCGGCGGCCCCCCTCCACCGCCTCCACCCCCGCCGCCGTCCGATGCGGGACCGCCCGATGACGCTGGCCCGCCGCCGCCTCCTGCTCCGGACGCAGGCGCCCCGCCCCCGCAGGCATTGCTCAGCGACATCACTCGTGCCTGCACCACGGTCCAGGACCTGGTCAATTCTGCGCGCGATCAGGGCGCGCTCGGCCGCCAGATCGCCGACTGCCGGCCGCTCACGCTGTCGTCCAACGGCGCGTCCTGGCACGTCATGCCGAACTACGTCAGCGGGGTCAGACTCGACAGCGCCATGACTGCCCGCTGGGACGGCGGCGCGATGGACTGCGAGGTGGGCCGGCAAGGCGACACGACGGGCGTTCCCAACCCGAGCGAGATCTTCTACCACTGCTCTACCGACGGCGGGAGCGCAGTCGCCGTGCTCGACACGCAGAGGCTCAACGAGATCTACCGGCAGCACGTCTGCGACGGCGGAGACTGCGGGGGCGGCGGCGGCGATTACACCGTGCGCTTCGAGCGGGGCATCGACGAGCGCGGCGCCTGGGTCACACACGACCTCAGCCCCTCTGTCGAGAACGGCATCGTCGGCTACTCGGCGCGCATCCGCCGCTCCTCGGCGGGCTTCTTGATCCGCTATCTCGATGCGACCGGCTACACCTTCCTCCTCCAGATGCGCGCCGACCAGGCCGGCAGGCTCGACGAGACGTCCGCGGGCGGCACGAACTCGACGTTGTGTTGGGACAGGCCGGTCGGGGCCTTGCAGACCACCTTCAGCGCCACTGACGGCGTCGGCAGCGGAGACCCCGCGTCCTGTGTTTTCGAGGAACAGGTGGAGCCATGAGATGGCTGCTCCCGCTCTGCGCATCGGCGCTCTGGGCGTTCGGGGCGCGCGCGCAGCAGACGCTGCCCCAGGGACATTTCCGCGTCCAGCTCTCGCAGGTCTATGTGCAGCAGACCTTGCCCGCCTTCTATCTCCCCCACGTCCTCGACGAACAGTCGGCCAACGCGCTCCTGCAGGCGGCCGGCAACGGGCTCTTCGGCGACGTCAGCCCGCACGATCTCTCGCTGCTCTCTCCGGGCATGTCCTTCTTCGGCGAAGGCGTGGCCACCGTCACCGTCTCGCAGATCGATTACGGCGTCGCCGACTGGCTCACCGTCAGCGCCATCGTCCCCTGGTACGAGGTCGCGCGCGTCCTCCCCTCGGTCACGGCGAACGGCGCCCTGCTCGGCTACAACCTCGACTACGATCCGCGCAAGCCCATCAGCCTCGCCAACTTCCCGCTGGCGGCGCCGCTCAGCGCCTCGGCCGGGCTCGCCTCCCCGTTGCCGACGCGGGCAGTGACCGGGACCGAGGGCGCGCAGCAGATCTTCACCAACGTGCTCGGTTACCACCGCGCCCAGCGCTTCGACAACTACGGCATCGGCGACCCGTACGCCGCGCTCACCTTCTCGCTCTTGCGCCGTCCAGGCCTGCGCGCGGCCGGCAGCATCTACGCCCAGTTCCCGGTGGGGCGGCCGCCGGACCCGGACGATCCTTTCGCCGTTTCCTTCGGCGACGGCCACACCGCGATCGGGGGGCGCTGCGCCCTCGAGGACAGCGAGGCCGGGCCCCTGCGCGTGACGCTCGGAGCGCGCACGCTTTTTCCGCTGCGCGATCATCCGATCTTGCGCGTCTACACCAGCTCACTCATTCCTCTGACCGGTGTCTACGCGCGGGAGCGGGTGAGCCGGCTGGCGGGGCCGCAGCTGGGAGCATTTGCGGGCATCGCGCGACTCATGCTGCAGGACTATCTGAAGCCCTTCCTCAACGTGTCGTACGACCGCAAGTTCCCCGACCACCTGCGCGGATCGCGGCCAGCGTCCGACTACGCCGCCGTCGAAGACAACTCCCGCTGGGGCATGTTCAGCACCGAGGTGGGCCTCGCCTACACGACGGTGGAGCGCTTCCTCGCCGGCGAGTCGACCTTCCCGGGCGAGATCTCGCTCTCCTACTACTACCAGGTGCAGGACCACGGCCTCTTCGGAGGACTGGGCCAGCACCGCCTGTGGCTCACGTTCTCGACGTTCCTCTGACCGACACGTGCGTGCTGCGCGCGTCGAAGAAGCGGAGCGGCTCGGCGGCCCACTGCCCGGCGTAGTCGACGCCGATGCGCGGTCCGCGCGCGATGCGCGGCCGCGGCCCGGAGCGCGGCAGGATGATCAGCTTTCCCGCCGGGTCGCAGAGGTCGGCGCGGTTGTGCCGCATGCCGATGCCGAAGGCCTTGCACAGGTTCCCCGGCCCGCGCGCGCTCGAGTGCAGCCAGGGCAGCGAGCCCGCCGCCGGCTCCGCCGCGCGCAAGAGGACGGCGTTGGCGTCGGCGCCCGGCCCGCAGACGCAGTTGAGCATCTGGTGGATTCCGTATATCAAGTATACATATGCGTGCCCGGGCTCGCCGTACATCACCTGGGTGCGCGCGGTGCGGCCGGCGCGCGAGTGGCAGGCGAGGTCGTGCTCGCCGACGTACGCCTCCGCCTCGACGATTCGTCCCAGGCGCAGTCCGCCGGGGACGCGTCGGACGAGCAGGCAGCCCAGGAGCGCGGGCGCGACGCGCGCGG
>Ga0307479_10001883_pt1 | contig 19161 bp, 18 predicted proteins | sample atmos_gasesECM4C_FD_203743 | JGI IMG/M metagenome (GOLD analysis project Ga0307479, IMG submission 203743) | Hardwood forest soil microbial communities from Morgan-Monroe State Forest, Indiana, United States - atmos_gasesECM4C_515 | ecosystem: Environmental > Terrestrial > Soil > Temperate... | reverse complement strand
GTCCGGGTCCATAGCTCAGCGGTTAGAGCGTCCGGCTCATAACCGGCAGGTCCCTGGTTCGAATCCAGGTGGACCCACTGCGCGCAGGCTCAATCTCTGTTTCCTTGCTGGAGGAGTTGCTGCTATCGATGAACCCCAACCTGGAAACCGTCGTGGAGCTGCAGCAGGCGATCCAGCATCTCCGGGGAGCCGAGCAACGGCTGCATGGCATCCCGGACTGGATGCGCGAGCTGCACGACGCGCACGCCGCGCGCAAGGCCGAGATCGACATGCTGGAGGAGGCGGTCGAGGAGGCGGTCAAGGAACGGCGCGCGGCCGAGGCGGCGGTGGCCGACGCGCAGGAGAAGCTGAAGAAGTTCCAGCAGCAGATCAATCGCGTCAGCACCCAGCGCGAGTACGGCGCCCTGTTGCAGGAGATCGACACCGTCAAGGCGCAGATCGCCGGCTATGAGGAGCAGGCGTTCTCGTCGCTCGAGCGGCACGACCAGCAGCGGCAGGAGCTGCTCGCGAAACGGCAGGAGTTCCAGGAGCTCGACCAGCGCTATGCCGCCGAGCTGGCGCGCTGGGAGGGCGAGAAGCCGGCGATCGCCCAGCAGGTGAGCGCGCTCGGCGAGCAGATCGAGACCCTCCGCGGGAAGCTGCCGCGCCCCGTGCTGGCCCAGTTCGAGCGCATCCTGGAGCGCAATCCGGCGGGCGCCCTGGCGCGGGTGCGCCTGATTGAGCGGCCGGGCCGCGGGCCGCGCGAATGGCACTGCGGCGTCTGCAACTACCGGGTGCGGCCCCAAGTCGTGGTCGAGATCCGCAATGGCGACGGCCTGGTGCAGTGCGACAGCTGCAAGCGCATCCTCTACATCGAGCAGGAGGCCTCCTGAGCTCGCGCCGGCCGTGAACGCGCCCGGCGGCGCCGGTGACGCAGGTGACGCCGGGGACGCCGGCGAGCGCCTGGCGGCCATCCAGCGGCGGATCGCGGCGGCCTGCGCGCGGGCCGGGCGCGATCCCGCGACGGTCACCCTGGTGGGGGCGAGCAAGACCCACGGCGCTCCGGCGCTCGCGCCCTTCGTCGCGGCCGGGCTGCGCGTGCTCGGCGAGAACCGGGTGCAGGAGGCGCAGGCCAAGCGGCGCGAGCTGGCCGCGGTCCAGGGGCTGCCGGCGATCGAGTGGCACCTGATCGGGCCGCTGCAGAGCAACAAGGTGCGGCCGGCGCTCGACCTCTTCAGCTGCGTCCACTCGTTGGACCGGCCGGCGATCGCCGCCGCCATCGACAAGGAGGCGGCGCGGCGCGGCGGTGCCGGCGCGGCCGGCCTGGTGGAGGTCAACCTGGGCGAGGAGCCCAGCAAGCACGGCTTCCCGCCCGGCGGGCTGGCGGCGGCGCTGCGGCCCCTCGCGGCGCTCGGCAACCTGCGCATCCTGGGGCTCATGGCCATCCCGCCGGCGGCCGCCTCCGCCGCGGCGGCGCGCCCCTGGTTCCGGCGGCTGCGCGAGCTGCGCGACGAGCTCGGCAGCCGGCCCGAGTGGGCGGCGTGGCCGGGCTGGCTGTCGATGGGGATGAGCGACGACTTCGAGGTGGCGATCGAGGAGGGCGCGACCCACGTGCGCATCGGCACGGCGCTCTTCGGCCCGCGCGAGGCGGCGCCCCGGTAGCCTCCCCAGCGGGCGCCGCCAGCGGCTGGCGCAGGCGCCAACGCCGCCTTCCCGCCACGAAGGAAAACCCGCCCTCACGGGCCGCCTTGGCGTTGCGACGCCGAGATGTCGCATCGCCTTTAGTCATGCTAAGATAGCCGCCCTTTTCCGGTCGTAGGGCTGACGGCGGCGGCGTGCCGCCCGCGAGGAGGAAGTCCGCGATGGCTCTCACCCCGCTCGAAATCCAAAGGATGCGCTTCCCGCAGCGCATGCGCGGCTGCGACGCCGCCGACGTCGAGAGCTTCCTGGCGCTGGTCGCGGACGAGCTGGCCGGGCGCCTGGCGCAGATCGAGAAGCTCGAGCGCGAGAACCGCTACTACCAGCAGCGGCTCGAGGAGACCGAGAACCGCGAGCATCAGCTGCAGCAGACGCTGCTGCGGGCGCAGAAGGTGTCGGACGAGATCACCGCCAACGCCCGGCGCGAGGCCGAGGTCACCGTCAAGGAGGCGGAGCTGGCGGCCGACCGCATCGTGCAGCAGGCCATCGAGCAGACCGCGCGCTTCGAGGGCAAGATCAACGAGCTGCGCACCCTGCGGCGCGAGCTGCAGGTGAAGTTCAAGAACAACCTCGACCTCTTCCAGCGCATCCTGGAAGCGGAGATGGAGGACGAGCGCAACACCGCCACCGTCCTGACCCTGCCGCGCAAGCGGCGGGAAGCCTGAGCGCGCGCGGCGGCCCCGGCGCGGCGCATGGGCCTGGCCCGCGGGAGCCGGAGCCTCGGCAGGCGCCGGTGCCGCCGGCGGTGAGCGAGCTGCCGGCCGCGGCGCGCCGGCTGTTCGGCGACCCCGCCGCAGCGCCGCCGGCGGTGCCGGCGCTGGACGCCGCGGCCCCGGACCCCTTCGTCATGACGCGCCTGCTCGAGGACGGCGACCGCGCCGATCTGGCCTGGCTCGGGCGCCAGCTGCCGGCGGCCGCCGTCGCCGCCTGGATCGAGCGGCACGGGGCGCGGCGCCTGTCGCGGCGCAGCCTGGCCTTCTGGGCGGCGGCGCTCTCCCGGCCCGACCTCGGGCCGGACCGCCCGGAGCGGCGGCGCGAGCTGGCGCGCCGCGGCGAGCTATGGCCCCTGTAGCGCCGCACGGAGCCCTCGTCCCGCGCCACCGCGAGGCGCTGTCGCCGCGCGCCCAGGCGCTCGCCGGACGCCTCGGCAGTGCGCCCTGGATGCAGGATTTCTACCTCGCCGGCAGCGCGGCGCTGGCGCTCTACCTCGGCCACCGGCCGGTCGCCGACCTCGACCTGATGACCGCGACCAACCGCCTCGCCGGCCCCGAGCGGCGCCGGCTGCTCGAAGCGCTGCTCGCCGCCGCGCCCGACACGCAGGTGGAGACGGCGCGCGACGGCTACCTGTTCGTCCGCGCCGGCGGCGGCGTGCCGCTGCGGCTCTTCTACTACCCCTATCCGCTGGTGGCGCCGGCCGAGGAGCTCGACGGCCTGGCGGTGGCGTCCGCCGCCGACCTGGGACTGATGAAGCTCGCCGCGATCATCAGCCGCGGCGGGCGTCGCGACTTCGTCGACCTCTACCTGCTGTGCCGCGAGCTGCCGCTGGCCGAGCTGCTCGCGCGCGCCGGCGACAAGTTCGGCCACGTGCGCGACTTTCCGCTGCAGGCGTGGAAAGGGCTCGCCGACCTCTCCGAGACCGAGGGCGAGGCGATGCCGCGCCTGGCGGTGGCGGTCGGCTGGGAGGAGGTCGCGGCCTGGGCGCGGGGCGAGGTGCGGGAGGCCGGAAAGCAGCTGTGGCCGAGCTGCTGATCCACGGGCTCGGCGAGCTGGCGACGCCGCTCGGCTCGACGCCGCGGCGCGGCGCCGAGCAGGGCCGGGTGCTGCGGCTGCGCGACGCCGAGGTGCTCTGCCGCGACGGCCGCATCGCCTTCGCCGGCACCGCCGAGGAGCGCCGGCGCAAGCTCGGCGAGCTGCCGGGGGTCGAGCGCCTCGACGGCCGCGGCGGCACCCTGGTGCCGGGCTTCGTCGATCCTCACACCCATCTGCCCTGGGCCGGCAGCCGCGAGGAGGAGTTCGCCGCCCGGCTGGCCGGCAAGACCTACCAGGAGATCGCCGCGGCCGGCGGCGGCATCCTGGCGACGGTCGCCGCCACCCGGCTGGCCGGCGAGGAGGAGCTGGCCGGCGCGGTCGCGCGGCGGCTGGACCTGATGCTGGCCTGGGGCACCACCACCGCCGAGGCCAAGAGCGGCTACGGCCTGTCGCTCGACGGCGAGCTCAAGCAGCTGCGGGCCATCCGGCGCGCCGCCGAGCGGCACGCGGTCGACCTGGTCCCGACCCTGCTGGCGGCGCACGAGGTGCCGCCCGAGGCGCGCCAGGACCGCGGCCGCTTCCTCGACCTGGTCTGCGGCGAGATCATCCCGGCCGCGGCGGCGGCGGGCCTGGCGCGGTTCTGCGACGTCTTCTGCGAGCGCGGGGTGTTCGACGCCGCCGAGTCCCGGCGCGTGCTCGCGGCCGGCGCCCGGCACGGCCTCGCGCCGCGCCTCCACGCCGACGAGTTCGCCGACTCGGGGGGCGCCGAGCTGGCGGCCGAGCTCGGCGCGCTCTCGGCGGACCACCTGATCGCCGTCTCCCCGGCCGGCATCGAGGCGCTGGCCGCGGCCGGCGTCACCGCCGTGCTGCTGCCCGGCACCAGCTTCTTCCTCATGCAGCACCGCTACGCGCCAGCGCGGCGGCTGATCGAGGCCGGCGTGCCGGTCGCCCTGGCCACCGACTGCAACCCCGGCTCCTCGCACACCGAGTCGATGCCGATGGTCGTGGTGCTGGCGGTGTTCGAGCTCGGCATGTCGGTCGAGGAGAGCCTAACGGCGGCGACGCTCAACGCCGCCTGCAGCCTCGGCTTGGGGGGCGAGATCGGCTCGATCGAGGTGGGCAAGCGCGCCGACCTGGCGCTGCTCGCCCTGCCGAACCTCCTCCACCTGGCCTACCACTACGGCATCAACCCGGTGGCGGCGGTGGTCAAGGGCGGCCGTCCGGTGCTGGCGTAGAATCGCGTCCGCTGTTCACCGACGACAAGGAGATCCGCCCATGACCCTCATGCCCTCGCGCGCGCTGCTGACGATCCTCCTGGCTCTGGCGAGCGGAGCGACCGGGGCGGCCGCGCTTTCGACACCAGCCGCCGCAGCCCAGGCCGCGAGCCAGGAAGGCAAAGCCATGGAACCGCACAAGGACGCCGCCGCCAAGGACGCCACCGCCAAGGAGGTGGTCACTCCCACCGGACTGAAGTACGTCGACCTGAAGATCGGCACCGGCGCCGAGGCCAAGGCCGGCAACGTGGTCGAGGTGCACTACACCGGCTGGCTCACGGACGGCACCAAGTTCGATTCCAGCCGCGACCGCAACGAGCCGCTGCGCTTCAAGCTCGGCGTCGGCCAGGTGATCAAGGGCTGGGACGAAGGGGTCGCCGGCATGAAGGTCGGCGGCAAGCGCAAGCTGACCATCCCGCCGGAGCTCGGCTACGGTAAACAGGGAGCCGGCGGCGTGATCCCGCCCGGCGCCACCCTGGTGTTCGAGGTCGAGCTGCTCGGGGTCGGCTGAGGAAAAGCCTCTCTTCCGCCCAGGATCGACCGTCGGGTCCCCCTCCCAGACCGGCGCGCCCAGGAGCTCGGTTCTCAGTAGCGGACCAGCGCCCGGGCGGCCAGCTCGAGCACGCGCTCGCCTTCGAGGAGGCGGGTATGGCGCGGCGAGTCGGCGAGGAACACCAGGGTCGCGCCGGCGCCCCGGGCCGGCTGGTTCGGCGCCTCGGCGGCGAGCAGCGCCGCCAGCTCCGGGGTGAGGTCGGCGGGCTGGTAGATCCAGGTCTCGACGGCGACCAGGCGGGTGTGGACGGAGGGCTGCGCGCTGGGGCGGCCGGGCTCCCAGGAAGGGATGCGGCGCTGCCCGTAGCGCAGCATCGGCGGCGGGCCGAGCAGCACCAGGGCGCGCCCGCGGTCGGTGAGGCTGCCGCGCGTCCGGTCCTCGCCGTAGAGGCGGTCCGCGGCGACGACCCGCTCGTGGAAGAGATGCGCGCACTCGTTGGCGGAGCCCGAGGGGTCGGGATTGCGGCGCCGCCAGAACAGGTCGAGGAAATCGACCGCCTCGCGGCTGGTGCGCAGCTCCCGGGCCTGGCGCGCCTCGTCGGGCAGCATCAGCCAGCGCAGCGGGCCGGAGGTGAGCTCGGCGGCGGGGACGGAGGAGGGGGCCGGCGCGCCGCTGCAGGCGCCGAGCACCGTGCAGCAGGCCAGGGGTAGGGCGCCCAGGGCGCGGTGGTGGGCCCGCACGGTCAGGCCCCCTCGTCGCGAGGCGCCGGGCCCGCCGGCCGTCGCGGGCTAATGGACGCTGCCCTCCGCGATCGGCTCCTCGGCCTCCTGGATGGGGCCGAAGGTCTGCTCGTAGCGCTCGAGGTTCGCGGACAGGGCGCGGATGATGCGCTTCAAGTGACCCGGGCTGGTGAGGATGCGGGCGGTGACGATGCCCTGGGGCGGCAGCAGGTTGATGAAGTCGAGGATGAACTCCTCGCGCGTGTGGGCGATGCGCAGCAGGTTGGAGTAGCGGCCCTTCAGCTCGTCGTCGCTGATCTTGACGTTGAGACCCTCGGCGGGCTCGGCCATGCGGTGCCTCCTTGGGTGTAGGTCAGGGGTCAGGCTCGATCGTACACCCATGCCGGCCGGCCGGCTCACGGGCGGCGGCGCGCGGCGTTGCGTCGCCCAGGGTGATCGACCCAGGCCCGCCGCCGGGGTGCGAGGACCGTGCGAGGGCGCTCAGCGCGGCGCTTGATCGGGCGTGGAGCCCCAGCTGACGGCGCCGTCGAACTCCCAGCGGTGCTCGGGGAAGTAGACGCCGGCCCCCTGGTTCTCGGCGGTGACGGTGAAGCCGAGCACCCGGCGGTGGTAGTCGTAGGGCGCGCCGTCGCGGGCGTGGACGGCGATGTCGACGGCGTACTCGCCGGGCGCCAGGCGCAGGGCCGGGCAGGTCACCCGCACCTGCACCTCGCCGTCGAGGCGCTCGGGGACGAAGCCTTCCATGTCGGTGTTGGTGCCCCAGCACTCGAAGCCGCGCGGGGTGTTGATGGCGATGCCGAAGACGAAGTCGGTGAGCGGCTGCGCGGCGCGGGCGCGGATCTCGAAGACCGCGCGCTCGCCAGATTGCAGGTGGTAGCGCTCGACGCCGTCCGGGCCGAGCAGGCGCACCGCCAGCACCTCCGCTTGCCGCGAGCCCCAGCGCAGCACCTCGGCGGATTCCTCGCCGGAAGCGGCCGCGGCCCCTTCGCCGCCGGGGGCGCCACCGTCGGCCGCGCCTGCCGCCGGCTGCGCCACGCCCGCGCCTGCCGCTGGCGCCGCTGACCCCTCCGTAGCTGACGCCGCCGCCTCGGGCGCCGGCGCCGCGGCAGCGGTCGCCCCGGTCCCGGTCCCCGCCGGTGCCGTCGGCACCGTCGGCGCCGTCGCCACGCCCCCCGGTGCCGCCGTCGCGGTGCCCCCCGGTGCCGCCGTCGCGGTGCCCCCCGATGCCGCCGTCGCGGTGCCCCCCGATGCCGCCGTCGCCGCGCCCGGTGCCGCGGGCGCCGCCCCGGCCGGCGCCGCCTCCGCGGCCAGCAACGCCGCCTCCCGCTGCCGCTTGGCGGCGAAGTGCTCGGCGCCCTCCTGCTCGGCAACCGACTGGCGGTAGGCGTCGATCACCCGCCGCGGGTCGCCGGTCAGGCGCTGGTGGCCGCGGTCCAGCCAGAGGACGCGGTCGCAGAGGTCGGCCACCAGGTCGAGCGAATGACTGACCAGCAGCAGCGTGCGGCCGGACGCCAGGAACTCCTCGAGCCGCCGGATGCAGCGGTGGGCGAAGGCAGCGTCGCCGACCGCCAGCACCTCGTCCACCAGCAGCACCTCCGGGTTGGTGTGGATGGCCACGGCGAACCCCAGGCGCACGTACATGCCCGAGGAGTAGTTCTTGACCGGCTCCTCCATGAAGTCGCTGAGCCCCGAGAACTCCACGATGTCGCGGTAGCGCTTGTCGATCTCGCGGCGCGAGAGGCCGAGGACGGCGCCGTTGATGTAGACGTTCTCGCGCCCCGAGATCTCGGGATGGAAGCCGGCGCCGAGCTCGATCAGCGCCGCCACGCGGCCGCTCACCGCCACCTCGCCGAGGGTCGGGCGCAGCATCCCGGCTACCAGCTTGAGCAGCGTCGACTTGCCGGAGCCGTTGCCGCCGATCAGCCCGAAGCACTCGCCCCGCGCCACCTCGAAGCTCACCTCCTCGAGGGCGACGATGGTCTCGTCGCGCGGCAGGTCGCGGGTGCGGGCGCCGCCAATCAGCGCGCTCTTGAGCGTGCGCAGCCGGTCGCCGGGCTGGGTGCGGCGGAAACGCTTCGCCACCCCTGCGACCCGGATGACCGGCGGCTGCGTGGGCTCCTTCATGCCGTCACGCCGTCTCGACCAGGTTCTCGCGCAGGCGCTCGAAAAGGCCCGCGCCGATGCCCCAGGCGGCCAGGCTGACCAGCGCCATCTGCACCCACAGGGAGGTGGAGGGCGGCCGCCCGAAGAAGAGGATCTGCTGGTAGGCGGAGGTGAAGGGGGTGAACGGGTTGAGCCGCACCAGCCACCAGAAGAACGGCCGGTCCGCGAGCGAGCTCAGCGAGTAGAGGATGGGGGTGACGAAGAACAGCAGGTTGAGGAGGTTGGCCAGCAGGTCGCGGACGTCCTTGAAGTAGACCGTCAGCGCCGCCGCCCCCACCGCCAGGCCGGCGATCATCGGCAGCTGCAGGAGCAGAATGACCGGCAGCAGCAGCGCCGCGGTGCCGCTCACCGGGTAGCCGAGCAGGCGCGCCGTCGCCAGCCCCGCCACCAGGATGGGCATGGCGAGGAGGAGGTGCACGCCGTTCGAGAGCACCGAGACCATCGGCAGCAGCTCGGCGGGGAAGACGGCCTTGCGGATCAGGCCCGAGTTGACGACCAGCGACATCGACCCTTCGAGCGCCGAGCTGGCCAGCCAGATCCAGGGGAACAGGCCGCACACCACGAACAGCGCATAGGGCTCGATGCCCGGTATGCGCGGCTTGAAGATGACGCTGAAGACGAAGGTGTAGATGGCCAGCAGCAGCAGCGGGTTGGCCAGCGACCAGAGGAAGCCCAGCACCGAGCCCCGGTAGCGGGCCTTGAGCTCTCGGGCGGTGAGGATCGCAAGCAGGCCGCGGAAGCGGAGGATCTGGCGGGCGACCCGGAACATCCGCGGCGACTCTGCATCACCCTCCGGCGGGTGTCAAGACGCCTCCGGGGGGCGCCCCCTCCGAGCCGCGAAAGCCGGTAGCCGCTCGGTCGGGAGGAGATCTCGAGTGTGGCGGCGTGGCCGTGCGATTTGGCACGCCCAGACCACCAGGTCGAGTGGCCTGGGCGTGCCAACCCGCCCGGCCCCTCGGAACCTGTGTTGGCTCCCGATGGAAAACAGCCACGCGCGCGGCTCTACCTCCCGCACTCCGGCCACGGAAAAGCAACGGCAACAGCGACGGCAAGAAGCAAGAGCAACGGCAAGAGCAACGGCACGAGCAACAGCAACAGCAACGGCAAGAGCAACGGCAACAGCAACAGCTTTGGGCGTCCCCCGGCCTGCGGCCGGGGTCGCGCTCTTCGCTCCATCTCCTCGGCCGCTGCGCGGCCTCCGGGGATTCCGCTACGATCGCTGACGCGATGGCCGATTGGAGCCCGCTGGACCTCGCGCCGGGCCTTTACGCGGCGGCGCTGGCGCTGACTCTCGCGGGCGTCTTGCGGCGCTGGTACGACCCGGTGCCCGGGAGGGTGCTGGCGGCGTTCGCGGTGGCGCTCGCCGTGCTGTTCGGCGGCGCGCTCTTCGGCGGCCGGGTGCTGCTGCCGCTCGACAACCTGCGCGGCGAGGTGCCGTTCCGGCTGCTGCCGCCCACCCGGCCGCACGGCAACCTGCTGCAGGGCGACCTCATCCAGCTGGTGGTGCCGTCGCTCGCCGCCGCGCGGCGCGGCCTGACCGCCGGGCATTGGCCGTTGTGGAACCCGCGGGTGGGGGCGGGCATGCCGCTGCTCGGCGATCCGCAGGCGCAGGCGCTCGCCCCCCTGGCCGTGCTGGCCCTGCCGTTCTCGCCGGTGCGCGGGGCGGCGGTGATGGCCGCGCTGCGGGTGGTCCTCGCCTTGATCTTCACCTTCCTGCTGCTGCGGCGCCAGGGGCTCGGCGAAGGCCCGGCGCTGGCCGGCGCCCTGGCCTACGGGCTGAGCGGCGTCATGCTGCTCTGGGTGGGCTGGCCGCTCGCCAGCGCCGCGGCGCTGCTGCCGGCCGTGCTCTATGCGCTGGCGCTGGTGGCGGGGCCGGGCCGGCGCCGGGACACGCTGCTGCTCGTGCTGGCGCTCGCGGCCCTGCTGCTCGCCGGCCACCCGGAAACCGAGCTGTACGTCTGCCTGCTGGCCGCCGCCTTCACCGCCGACCTGGTGCGCCGGAGCCCGCCCGGGCGGCGGCTGGCCCTGCTGCGCCGGACCGGCGGCGCCGCGGCGGTGGCGGCGGGCCTGGCGGCGCCGGCGCTGCTGCCGGCGGTCGATTACCTGCCCCAGACCCTCCGTGCCGAGCGGCTGGCTCATCCGGCGCCGGCAGCGCGGGAGGAGACGCCGCCGCCGGACGCGGGCGCCAGCGGACCTGGCGCTGCCGCGGCGCCGGCGGCCACCTCCCGCGCGCCCGGGGCCGGCGGCGGAGACCTCGCCCGGCGGTGGCTGCCGATCGTGGCGCCCAACACCTATGGCAACAGCCGGTTCGCCGCCTACTGGGGTTTCTCCAACACCAACGAGGACGCGGCGGGATTCGCCGGCACCGCGGCGGCGCTGGCCGCGGCGCTGGCGGTGGCCGTGCCGCGCCGGCGGCGGCTGCCGCAGGAAGGCCTGATGCTGGCGGTGCTCGGGGTCTGCCTGCTGCAGCTGGCCGATCCCGGCTGGCTGCACGCCTTGCTCGCCGCTCTCGCTCCGGCGCTCGCCGGCAGCCGCCGCTGCCTGGTTCTGGTGGCCTTCTGCCTGGCCTACCTCGCTGCCTGTACCTGCGAGCGCCACCGTCGCGGCGAGCTGCGCCGGGTGCCGCTGGTGGCGGCCGCGGTGGCGCTCGGCGCCCTCATCGCCTGGGCCTATCTCGGTCACGCCAGCCTGGGCGACCCCCACCGCCTGGAGGTGTTGAGGCTCGGCTGGCTGCGGTGGCAGGCCCGCTTCCTGGCCGGTGCCACCTTGCTGCTGGCGCTTCCTGCCGCGGTGGGGCCGGCGCGCCGGAGGGCCGGCGGCGCTTTGCTCGGCGCCGCGACCGGCGCCGGGCTGGCGGTTCTCGTGGGCGGCGAGCTGCTGCTCGCTCATCTGCCGGCCAACCCGCCGATGCCCATGCGCCTCGCCTTCCCGCGCCCGCCGCCGCTGGCGATGCTGGCGGGACACCTCGGCGGCGACCGCGTCGCGGCGCTCGGCCGGGCGCTGCCTCCCAATCTCGCCTCGCTGTACGACATGACCGACGCGCGGGTCTACAACCCGATGGCTCCCGCGGCCTATCTCGCGCTGCTCGCCCCGGTGACCGCCGCCTGGTGGGGCGAGATGCCCGAGCTCGGGGCTCCCGGCGACCCTCTGTACCGGCGGCTCGGGGTGGGCTACCTGCTGGTGGCTCCCGGAGAGCGGCTGCCGCCACCCTGGACCCGCCTGCTGGCGGACCCCAGCGGCTGGGTGTACCGCCGGACCGACGTCTGGCCGCGGCTCTACACGGCCACGGCGGCCGGCGGCGAGCCGCGGCAGGACGAGCTGGCCGTCGTCGGCTTCGACGACGACAGGATCGTGGCCCGCGCCAGGCTCGGCCCGGCGGGCGCGGTGCTGGCTGGGAGCGTGTACCAGGACGGCGGTTGGCGCCTGCTCATCGGCAGGCGGCGCGCGCCGGCGCCCCCGGGCCCCGGAGGCCTGCTCGCCGCGCCCTTGCCCCGCATGGCTGCCGGGACCGCCGGTACGGGCCGCGCTGTCGGGGCCGTATCGACCGGTGCGGCTGCCGGGGCCGTCGCGACAGGCGCCGCTGGCGTGGCCGTCCGGACCGGCGGCGGTACCGGGGCGATCCGGGCCGGCGGCACCGGAGCGACGCGGGCCGGCGGGGCAGCCGGGGCGACGCGGGCCGGCGGCGCCGGCGTCGTCACGCCGCTCGACCTGCTCTACCGGCCGCGCGGCTTCGTCGCCGGGATGCTGGCCGCGGCGCTGGCCTGCGCCGCCGTCCTGGCCTGCCTGGCGCCCGGGCCGCCATCCTCGCCGCCGCGGTGACCGCGGTGATCCCGCGGGCGCCTCGCCTCAGGAAGAGGGCTACAATGGGGTCGTGAGCGCGAGCCAGAAGCTGAGCGTCCGCTGCCCGGATTGCGGCTCCGACCTGGTGGTCGACGCCGCGACGGGCGAGGTGCTCTCGCACCGCCGCCCCAAGCAGCCTCCGGCCGGCGGCAAGGATCTCGAGTCCCTGCTCCAGGGGCTCGAGCACGACAAGGCGCGGGCCGAGGACGTGTTCCAGCGCGAGGTGGCGGCGATGAAGGACCGCGACCGCCTGCTGGAGGAGAAGTTCCGCGAGGCGCTCCGCCGGGCCGAGGAGGAGCCCGACGAGGGCCGGCCGCCGCGGCCGTTCGACCTCGACTGAGCGGGCCGGTCCCCCCGGACGCTCAGGAGCGCGTCTTGCCGCCCGCCCCGCCGCCGGGCGAGTACTTCAAGACACGCACCTTCTCCATGGTGACCAGGCCCTCGCCGACCATCTCGTCGAGGATCGGCAGCAGCTTCTCGATCCTCTCGCTCGCATCGACGACCTCGATCAGCACGGGCAGGTCCTGGGACAGGCGGAGGATCTGCGTCGAATGGACGACGCTGTGCGCCCCGAAGCCGGCGGTGCCGCGGAACACGGTGGCGCCGGAGAAGCCTTCCTTGCGCAGGCGCTCGACCAGAGCCGTGGCGAGCGGGCGGTGGTGCCACTGATCGCTCTCGCCGATGAAGATGCGGACCAGGACTCCGTCTCCGTCGAGGGATCTCATGCTTCCTCCGTTGGGGCGGCGTGCGCGTGCCCTCAGCTCCCCGCGAGGAGCCGCCCTGCCCAGATGCCCAGGATGCCGGCTGCCAGGCACCCCAGGACCGTCGCGCCGACGTTGACCGATGCCAGCAGCCAGCTGTCGCTCTGCAGGTAGCGCAGCGTCTCGTAGTTGAAGCTCGAATAGGTGGTGAACCCTCCCAGCAGCCCGGTGGCGAGGGTCAGGCGCACGGTGGGCGGGAGCAGCTCTGTGGCGAGGCCGACCTCCATCACCGCGCCGAGGAGAAACGAACCGACCAGGTTGACGACCAGCGTGCCCCAGGGGAAGGCGGGTCCGGCGAACCGCGACAGCCAGGTCGAGAGGAGGTAGCGGGCGCCCGTGCCGACCGCTCCCGCCCCGCAGATCCACAGGAATCGTGCCATGGCCTCTCCCGGCCCGCCGGCGCCGCGCCGGGCGCGGCGAGCCACCTCGACGAACAACGAGAACGAGTAGGAGTCATTGGCCGCTCCTGCCGGAGCCGCGGTCGACGGCGGACTCCACCGCCGCGTGGACCGAGCATGATATCGAACTCGCCGGCGCCACGGGCAGCACGGGCAACGGGCAGGTGGGCAGCGGCACCGGCGGGCACTGCGGGCACCGCGGGCACCCGGCAACCCCGGCAACCCGGCAAACCAGGCAAACCAGGCACGATCCCCTGGCCGGAGAGGGCTGCAAGTGCTAGAATGACATGTGGTTTGGCCGCTTGCCCCCTCGCCGCTGTGGCCCTCACCCAACCGCCCGCTGCCGTTCCTGCCGAACAGGGCTGTTTCGCGAGTATTTCCGAAGTAACGATATATGGCGAGATCCGACGAGCCCGTGCCGGGCTCGAGAAAGGGAACACATCTTGAGTCCATGGTGGCTACGCCCGACATCCGAGGGCGCCGCGAACGAAGAAGACAAGAATCAGGAACAGAAGCAGGAGCAGCCCCGGCCGTCACCGGCGACCGGTGAAGGGGAGGCCCTCTCCCGCACCGCGCCGGAGAGCGCGGCCGGCTCGGCCGGCGCATCCGAGGTGGATGCCGCTGGCGGAGTCGCCGCGGCCAAGACCGCGACAGGCGGCGCCGCCTCTCCCGCCGCTCGCCCGGCGCCGAGCGCCGAGCGGGGCTCCTCCCAGCCCTCCGCCACCGCGTCGTACCCAGCGTACCCGGCCTTCCCGGCGGGCGTGGCTGGCCCCCCGGCGTCCCCTGAACCCTATCGCTCCTTCTGGCAGCCGCGTGAGGCGGCGCTTCCCGAGGAGAGCGCGGCGCCGCCGGTGCAGCGGGCCGCCTCGACCTCGCCGGCCATGTCCTGGCGCTCGGCTGCGGAGAGCGGCGACGACCGCCTCGCCACCGAGCCGCCCGCGTCGTCGCCGCTGGCGGCCGCCGCCGAGCCGACGCCCTTCGATCAAGGCGACGTCGAGACCGACGCTGCCGACGGGGAGGCCGAGGGCGAGGCCGACGAGAGCGGCGAGGAGAGCCGCCCCGGGCTGAGGAAGAAGCGCTCGCGCCGCAGCCGCGGCGGCCGGCGCAAGAACGGCCGCGCCGCGGCCGCCGGCGGCGCCGCCGGACCCGAGCCGGCCGAGGACGACGACGACGACCTGGCGCCGGAGGAGGCGCCGGCGTCGTTCGCCGCCGCGCCGTTCACGTCCGCGCCGTCCGCCCCGAGCCCGCTCGTCCCGCGCCAGACCCGCTCCGGCGAGAGCTACGTCATCCCGGCCGGCGATTCCGACTCGATGACCCGCGAGATCATCATCTCCGTCCCGGACCGCCAGCGGCCGCAGCACGAGGAGCGCAAGATCGCGGTGTTCTGCGACTTCGAGAACATCGCCCTGGGGGTGCGCGATTCGGAGATCAGCAAGTTCGACATCGGCCTCATCCTCGAGCGCCTGCTCGAGAAGGGCAAGATCATCGTCAAGAAGGCGTACGCCGACTGGGAACGCTACAGCGACTACAAGCGCCCGTTCCACGAAGCGGCGATCGAGCTCATCGACATCCCGCAGAAGTTCTACTCGGGCAAGAACAGCGCCGACATCAAGATGGTGGTCGACGCCATGGACCTGTCGTACTCCAAGGAGCACCTGGACACCTTCGTGATCCTGTCGGGCGACAGCGACTTCTCGCCGCTGGTGTCGAAGCTCAAGGAGAACAACAAGTACGTCATCGGCATCGGCGTCAAGAACTCGTCCTCCAACCTGCTGGTCGACAACTGCGACGAGTTCATCTACTACGAAGACATCTGGCGCGACGCGCAGAAGGGACCGAAGCTCGACGGCCTCAGCAAGAAGACCGCCGAGGCGTTCAGCCTGATGGTCGAGTCGATCCAGGCGCTGGTGCGCGAGAACAAGGACGTGCTCTGGGGCTCGATGATCAAGCAGACCATGCAGCGCAAGAAGCCGTCCTTCAACGAGGGCTATTACGGCTACAGCACGTTCTCCGAGCTGCTCGAGGACGCCGAGCGCAAGAACATCGTCAAGCTGAAGAAGGACCAGCGCTCGGGCACCTACATCGTCACCGGCTTTGCGAAGAGCGGCGATGCCGGACCCGGGCGGCGCCAGGCGTAGCGCGACGGCAGAGTCACCGCCGGCGCCCGCCGGCCCGGCGCGGTCGGCCGGCAAGCCTGCGCGCCGTGCGCCGGCCAAGAGCGCGCCCCGATCGGCGCGGGCGGGCGCGCCGCGGCAAGCGCCCCGCCGGCGCGCGCCAGGAGGTCCCGCCAAGGGCGCGCCGAGCGTCGCGGTCGTGGGCGCCGGCGCCTTCGGCGGCTGGCTGGCGCTGTGGCTGTGCCGCCGCGGCGCCCGCGTGACGCTGGTCGACGCCTGGGGGGCGGGCAACTCGCGCTCGAGCTCCGGCGGCGAGACCCGCGTGCTGCGCGCCGTCTACGGCCGCGACCGCCTCTACACCGAGTGGGTGGCGCGGGCGCTCGAGCTCTGGCTGGATGCCGATGCGCGGTGGGGCCGCCGGCTGTTCCAGCCCACCGGCGCCCTCTGGCTGTTCCAGGGCGACGACACCTACGCGCGCGCTTCCCTGCCCCTCCTCGCGGCCGCCGGCCTGCCCGCCGCCGAGCTCGACCTCGAGACCGCCGCGGCGCGCTTCCCGGAGGTCTCGTTCGCGGGCGTCGGCAGCGTCTTCTACGAGGAGCGGGCCGGGTACCTGGCGGCGCGCCGCGCCTGCCGGGCGGTGGCGGATGCGGTCGCCGCCGCCGGCGGCGAGGTGCGCGAGGCCGCCGTCACCCCGGGCGCGATCTCGCGCCAGGCGCGGGCGGGGCGCGGGGAGATGTCGCCGCTGCGGCTCTCGGACGGGGGCCGTCTCGCCGCCGACCTCTACGTCTTCGCCTGCGGCCCCTGGCTCGGCGGGCTGTTTCCCGAGCTCCTGGGACCGTGCCTGCACGTCACCCGCCAGGAGGTCTTCTACTTCGGCACGCCAGCGGGCGGCGGCGCCCGTTTCGGCGACGCTGCCCTGCCGGTGTGGCTCGACGTCGGCGAGCGCATCTTCTACGGCATCCCGGGCAACCATGCGCGCGGCTTCAAGGTCGCCGACGACACGCGCGGCGAGGCCTTCGATCCCACCGCCGGCGAACGGGTGCCGTCGTCGGCGGCCCTCGAGCGCGCCCGCGGCTACCTCGCCCGCCGCTTTCCCGGCATGGCCGGCGCGCCGCTGCTCGAATCCCGCGTCTGCCAGTACGAGAACAGCCGGGACGGGCAGCTGGTGGTCGACCGCCATCCTGAGGCGGCCAACGTCTGGCTGCTCGGTGGCGGTTCCGGCCACGGCTTCAAGCTGGGGCCGGCCCTGGGCGAGTACGTCGCCGAGCTGATCCTCGCCGGTGGCGATCCGCACCCCGAGCTGGCGCTGGCGCGTTTCGCGAGAGCCGGCGCGGCGGCCCCCACCACGCAGTTCACGGCCGGCGCGCGGCGCCGGTGAGAGCGCCATGACGACCAGGAGGCCATGAGATGAGCCAGCCGTCCCTACGCCATGCCGTACGCGCTGCCCGGGCCGCCGCCGCGCTCCTCTCCCTGCTGGCGCTCCGCGGCCTCGCCGCGGCGGCGCCGCCGCCCGCCGAGACCGGGCCGGCCGCGCCGGCCGCCGCCGGGGGCGCCGCCGCGGAGCTGGCGCGCGTCGCCGACGACTACTGGCAGCACCAGCTGCAGGAGGACCTGTATGCCCGCGTGCGGGAAGGCCTCCAGATGGAGGCTCTCCCCGACCTCTCGATGGCGCACGCTGAGAAGGAAGCGGCGTGGGCGCGGGCGCTGCGCGAGCGCCTGGCGCGCCTCGACGAGGCGGCGCTCACGCATCAGGATTGGCTGACCCTCGCCCTCCTCCGCGACCAGGCCGACGAGGCGATCGTCGTGCCGGAGGCCTACTGGCACCTCTTCCTGGCCACCCCGTACGATGCGCCGTTCCCCTTCGTGCACATCGCTTTCGGCGCCTTCCGCTTCACCTCGCCGGCCGATCTCGCGAGCTACGTCCGCCTGCTCCACGGCTACGCCGCCATGGTCGAGCAGCTGCGCCAGCGCCTCGAGGCCCAGAGCGCCCGCGGCATCCTGCTGCCCAAGGCGGAGGTGGACGTCGTCGCCGCCATGCTGCGCGCCTATGCGGCGCCGCCCCCGGAGAGCGCGCTCGAGGTCGCGGACAGCCGGCTGGCGGCCTTCGCCCCGGCCGCCGTCGCCGCCTTCCACGCCCAGGCGCGCCGCATCGTGGCCGGCGAGATCGACCCGGCCCTGGTGCGCCTCGCCGGCGAGCTCGCCGGCGACTACCGGCAGCGCGCGCCCGACCGCATCGGCGTCGGCCAGTACCCGGGCGGCGCCGCCGCCTACCGCGTCATGGTGCGCCTGCAGACCGGCTTCGACCTCTCCCCCGAGGACATCCACCGCCGCGGCGAGGCCGAGGTCGAGCGCCTGTCGCGGCGCATGGCGGAGGTGCGCCAAAAGCTCGGCTTCCAGGGCACGGCGCGCGAGTTCCATCAGCTGCTGCGCAGCGATCCGCGCTTCCTCGCCCATACGCCCGAGGACGTCGGCGACCGCCTGATGGCGGCGGTGCGCCGCATCGAGCCCAAGATCCCGTCGTGGTTCCTGCGCGTCCCCAAGGCGCCGTACGGCGTCGAGCGGCTGCCGGCGGCCAGCGGCGGCATGACCTTCGGCTACTACCAGGTGCCGACCCCTGCCCACCCGCGCGGCGTCTACCTGTTCAACGCCGGCCAGCTAGATCAGCGGCCGATGGTATGGGCCGCCGCCCTGATCTATCACGAGCTGATCCCGGGCCACCACTTCCAGCTGGCGCTGCAGGCGGAGAACCCGGACCTGCCGATCTTCCGCCGCTACCTCACGCACACCGCCTATGTCGAGGGGTGGGGCGAGTACGCCTCGCAGCTCGGCGAGGAGATGGGCCTCTACGACGACCCCTACTCGCTCTACGGCCGCCTCGCCATGGACATCTTCCTCTCCACGCGCCTGGTGGTGGACACCGGCCTCAACGCCCTCGGCTGGACGCGCCAGCAGGCCGCCGACTACATGCGCGAGCGCCTGCTTCAGTCCGACACCGAGATCGACTCGGAGATCCTTCGCTACGCCATCGCCAGTCCCGCCCAGGCCCTCGCCTACAAGCTGGGCGCCGGCCACATCCAGGACCTGCGCCGCCGCGCCGAAGCCGCCCTGGGCCCCCGCTTCGACGTCCGCCGCTTCCACGACGCCATCCTCGGCAACGGCTCCCTGCCGCCGAAGATCCTCGCCGCGCACGTCGACTGGTGGATCGAGCAGGAAAAGCGCCGCTGACACCCTGCCAAGCCGTTGCGAGTCCGGCCGAGCCAAGATTATGCAATCCTGCATAATGCCGATCGGCATCACGAGGTTCGTGAACCGCGTTGCGCTGATGGAGCGGGCGGAGCGGCAGATGGCCGCGCCGCAAGGAGGCGCGGCCGGCGCGGACTCGAGCGCCGCCGGCTGCGGACCTGGGTTAAGATCGCACCGATGTTGAGCGCCAAGCTGGTCCTCTTCGCCTCGCTCGGGGTGGTCACCGTCGCCTACCTTGCCTTCTGGGTGGCGAGCGAGTGGCGCGCCCGCCGGGGGCCCGCCCCGCCTGGACGCGAGCCACGAGACGGACGGGATGGCGACGACGAGACGGAGAGCCACGTTCCCTCGTGGCTCCTCGGCGGCGTCTCCTTCGTCGTCACCTTCTTCGACACCCTGGGGATCGGCAACTTCGCCACCACGACGTCGTTCTTCAAGCTGCGCCGGGTGGTGCCCGACCGGCTCATCCCGGGGACGCTCAACGTCGGCATCGCCGTGCCGACCGTCGCCCAGGCGCTGATCTACATTTCCATCGTGCGCGCCGACATGCGCACCCTGGTGCTGATGATCGTGGCTTCGGTGGCCGGCGCCTGGCTGGGGGCCGGGGTCGTCGCCGGCTGGCCGCGCCGCAACATCCAGATCGGCATGGGGATCGCGCTGCTGGTCGCGGCGGGCCTGATGCTCGCCACCCAGTTGCAGCTGCTGCCGCTCG
>Ga0307479_10001882_pt1 | contig 19164 bp, 17 predicted proteins | sample atmos_gasesECM4C_FD_203743 | JGI IMG/M metagenome (GOLD analysis project Ga0307479, IMG submission 203743) | Hardwood forest soil microbial communities from Morgan-Monroe State Forest, Indiana, United States - atmos_gasesECM4C_515 | ecosystem: Environmental > Terrestrial > Soil > Temperate... | reverse complement strand
GACGAAGGTGTCTCAGCGTTTCGACGTCTGTCACACCTTTGCGCAGCGGATAGATGTTGAAATCGTAGTCATCTCGCTCGCGGATAGATCACCCCACCCCGCTTGCTTCGTTCGATGCTGCGCATCGCCGAACCAAGCGACCCTCCCCCTCCAGGGGAGGGTAAGTAGAGCGTATCTCTGAATTTGCAGCAAGCGGCGATCAGCCTGTCAGCGTCTGCAGCAGTGCTGCGATCTTGATCGTCGCGAAATTGGAGAAGGTGTCCGACACCGCGTATGGCAGAATGATCGTGTCATTGTGCCGCATCGCGCCGCAGGTATAGACGACGTTGGGGACATATCCTTCGCGCTCGGATGGTTCGGGCCGGAGTAACGGTTCGCGCGAGCGCGCCAGCACCTTGGAAGGGTCGCTCTTGTCGAGCAATGCCGCGCCGATCGAGTATCTGCGGACCGGGCCGACACCGTGAGTCAGCAACAGCCAGCCTTCATCAAGTTCGATCGGCGATCCGCAATTCCCGATCTGGACGAACTCCCAGGGAAATTGCGGTTTCAGAACGGCTTGCCCGGCGTCCCATGTGTACAGGTCGTTCGAATAGATCAGGTACAGGTTCTCATTGTCCTGCCGCGCGATCATGGCGTATTTGCCGCCAATCTTGCGCGGAAATAGCGCCATCCCTTTGTTGCGTGCCGCAGTGCCCCTCAAGGGCGCCAGCCGGAACGACATGAAATCGCCGGTCTCGATCAATTCGGAACGGATCGCCCGTCCACTGTAGGCGGTATAGGTCGCGTAGTAGGTTTTCCGGCCGCCATCGGCGAATTCGACAAAGCGCGCATCCTCAATACCGTTCGATTGGGATTCGGTGACGGGAAAGATGACGCGCTCGCTCAAATCCTCTTCGGGCTTGAAGATCAACTCGACACAGTCGCCGTCCGGCCCGGGTACGCGATGGCAAATCCGGGGAATCGAGGCGAGGCGAGCCGCCGGATCGACGGTCACGCGGTCGTCGGCCGCGATTGTGCCGGTCCGAAACGTCAATGACGACACATGCCCTTCGCCGATGGCGCGGAGACTGAGAATGAAGCGCACGCCGCCTTTCGGCGCATCCGATTGATCGGGATGCGGCACGATGCTGGGGTTGAACAACGCAGAGGCTTCGAACGAATATTCATTGAGAAAATAGGCGCCGACCAGCTGGCGCTGGATCCTGGAAAAGAGTCCATGCTTTGCGAACGCCTCCTCCATTTCATCGGCGCGGGCCTCGAACGTCTCCACCAGGTTGCGATGCCGACCCTCAAAACTATCCAGCACGTCCGCGAGCTGGCCGGCAGCGGTTTCCGAATCGAGCGCGACCACCCGGTCGACGATATGATTTGCCCGCATCTTGTCGGTCGGGTTCAGATCGCGCGGTTCGGTCGCCGGCTTGAACGGCCGCACGATCACCCGCGCGGGATCGGGGCGCAGATGAAGCGCCTGCCGTTTCAGCAAGGTTGCTTGTGACAAGGTATCCTCGGCTCGCCGCATTAGGAGTGAAAATTCAGCCGCCCACGGCACGAAGGGCGGTGGGTTTTGTCAGGCTGGTATTGACGCGTGCAAGCTGGCGAATCTCGGCGAGCCCGAGAAGATAGCACACAACCGACTCGCCGCCGCGATTTTCGTTGGCGCGATCGGGGTGCAATCCATCGCGGCAGCTCCCGGTATTCTGGTCGACCAGCGCCACCGATAGATCGTTGCCGCCGAGGAACCAGGCGAAGGCGCGCCTTGCCATGACTTTCCACTCGGCATCGCCGTCCGCCCGCCATGCCGTAAGGCAGGCAGCGATGGTCGCCGTGGCCTCCACGGGCTGCTGATCGAAGGCACGGGGATGTTGGCGCCGTTCGCCGAAGCCTGAGGTGCCGACGGGGCGGAAATGACCTGCCGAGGTCGTTTGCTGCGTCATCAGCCAGCGCAGGGACCTCAATCCGGCATCGAGGTAATCAGGCATTTGGGTCGCCATGCCTGTTACCATCAACGCCTGCGGCAAGCGCGCGTTGTCGTAAGCGAGCCCCTCCTCGAACCACACCCAGTCCGCCGTCTCGACCAAGGCCAGGCAGGACATCAACCGGTCGGCAAGCGAATGCCGGACTTCCCTGGCGTGGAGATCGTCCGGAGCGACAGCGCAATAAGCGTCCAAACCGAGTAGCGTGAACGCCCACGCCCGGGGTGAGCCAAAGCTCTCCGCGGTCGTCAAGGCCTGGGCGAACAAGGCAGTGGCCCAGCGGCGCCGCGACGGACTTGCGTCTCCGCGCGCGGCCTCACCCAAGGCCCAAAGCGTCCGCCCGTGGCTGTCTTCGGAGCCGCTGTCTTCCAGCCAGGTTCGATTGAAGCCCATGAAGTTGCGAAATCGCCCGGTGTCGGGATTCCACGCATGCTGCACAAAAGCCGCAAAGCGGGCCGTCAAGACCTCCGACAGCCGCTGTTCGCCGGGATTATTGAGGGCGCATGCCAGCAGCAGGGCGCGGGCGTTGTCGTCGACGCAATAACCGTGCAAGCGATCGGGCACCGAATGCACCGCGTGCTGGAACAGGCCGGTATCGTCGCACATCGACAGGAAATGGCCGATTTGCATGTCAGGCGCCGCGGGGCTGCGCGGGGGTGGTGCGCCGGTATCGGAGCGCGCAAGCGCCTTGAGCAAGTGACCTTGCCGTGCGTTCTCGAACACGGACATGTAACGCTCGGCGGTGTGCTCCCATGTCATCGTTCGGCTGACCGCATAAGCGCGCAGACACATCGCCTGCCGGCGCGCGTCGTCGGTGAGCAATTCCGCGATTTCGCCGCCGATCGCCGCCGCGTCGCCGAAAGGTACCAGGACGCCACGGCCATCATTGAGTAGCTCGCGCGCGTGCCAGTAAGGCGTCGAGACGACGGGCTTTCCCAGTCCGAAACTGTAAGCCAACGTTCCCGACGTCATCTGCGCCTCGTTGAGATAGGGCGTGACATAGACGTCGCACATCGAGATGAATTCGAGCAGGGTAGCCTGATCGACGAACCGATCGAGGAACACCACATGGTCCTCGACGCCGAGCTCGCGCACCCGCGCCATCAGGCTCTCGCGATATGTCTCGCCCTGGTCTCGAACCAGATTGGGATGCGTCGCGCCGAGCACGACATACACTGCATCCGGGCGGCGTTGCAGAATCGATGGCATGGCGTCGATCACGACCTCGATGCCCTTGTTGGGGGACAACAGTCCGAATGTCAGAATGACCGACTTGCCTTCAAATCCGAGCCTGGCCTTCGCCGCGTCGGGCCCAATAAAGGCGACGTCGGGAATGCCGTGGGCGATCACCTCGATCTTGTCGTCCGGCACCTGATAGACGCTACGCAGCAGTTCGCGGCCCTTGTTGGCCATCACCACGACCTTCGACGACGCATCGACGATGTGCTCCATCACCGTCCGCTGAATGGCTGTCGGATTGGCCAGCACGGTGTGCAACGTCGTCACCACCGGCATGGTGAGGCGCGACAGCAGCGCGAGGATGTGGGCGCCGGCCTCGTCGCCGAAAATTCCGAATTCGTGCTGCAGGCAGACGGTATCGAACCGGCCGGCAGTCAGGAAGTCCGCTGCACGCTTGTACTCTTCGATATCGCCGTCCTTGATCTGCAAAGCGACGGAGGAGGGATAATCATAGGCCTGACCGCGATCGGTCATCGCCACGATGCAGGTCTCGAGGTTCGGGCGAGAAGTCGATATCGCCTTCTGCAAGTCGGTCGTGAAGGTTGCGATTCCGCAGCGGCGCGGCAGCGAGTTGCCGATAACGGCGATACGGCGCAGCGGCGTCATGATTGTCCTCACCCGTGACGCGCACATCGAAGCGACATGCCGTTCGTCGGTACCGTCAGTCAAGATTTGGCGTGGTTAACGCGTCGTGCCTTGCGGTCGGTCAGAGCGCATCCGATCGTATCACCCCTTCAGATGGTTACTGCGATGCACAATAGCAACCTTTGCGCGCTCATAAAAATTGACGCGCCTCATCTTTGCGAAATGCTTCGTTCAAGTCAGCCGATGGAAGGTCGGGGGCAAAGGCTCGCGCACCAGTTCTGTCAGATCCAGGGCCTCGCCGCTTTCCGCGATGTCGGAGACCAAAACCTCGACAAAGGGATGCTGGCGGTTGAACGCGGCACCCCGCTGGTACTTCGCGTTCACGATCCGCTCGATCGCTGCAAGGTTCAGCTTGCCAAGCGCGTCATATTGACCACGGAACAGACTCTGTCGTCCGCCACGTTGCTCGTGCGAGTCGGCCCAGACGTCCATCACCTTGCGACCTATGAACGCCTCGACCCGCTGCGAACCATCCTGCGCAAAAAGCCGCAGCCCATCCATGTTGTGTGGTCCGTCATCGACGCTGAATTGTGTGAGTGACATGGAGAGTCCTCCTGTTGTCGCGTTTCCTTGGATATGGAGATCAAATGTCCGAACAACGAGCCCCGGGGCGCCAGAAAGAAGATGCCGAATGTGAGCAATATTGACCAGCCATTCGGGGAGCTCGAAGAGCATGATGATTCGATCACCGCGCCCGCGCTCGGTATCTACAGGTGCCTCAGAGCTTTGTGCTCCCGCCTGGTCCAAGGGTGGAATGCCAATGGCCGATTCCGAAGACACCGCCACGATACCGCGGATCGCAGTTGAGAGCGATCCATGTCCGAAATGCCAGGGACCGATGACGCTTGCCCGTATCATGCCGGGACGCATGAATTTTGACGTGCGCACATTCGAGTGCGTCAGATGCGATCACGTTGAAAAAATCCTGGTACCGAGCGACCCGATGAGATCATCCAATGCGCTTGGATGGCTCGTGAGCGAACTTAGGTCGCCAACCTAGGCGCGTGCCTCATCTCGCCCAATGTTCGCCGCGCTGCGCGGGTGTGCGGCGGCGGGCGACGGCCACTCCCAGCAGGAACGCGATCAACAGCGAACCAAGCGGCGCTTCGCGTGCGATATTGCTCAGGATGCTCAACGGCATTCCGGGCTTTCGACCCGCCCTTATCACGCCGCTGACGCGATTGACCGTCCGCTTCACTGCGTCGGAGACTTCCGCGACGGTGGATTTCGGCTCTGGAGCGGGATCCAGGCTTTCGTAGGCGAAAGGGGTCAGCGGGCAGTCGTCACTCACGATCCAATCTCCAAGCCAATAAATGGCCAATCAATCAAGGCGCGAATCGTTCCGATGTGACCATCTCAATATCCCCAGCGCCGCGGCGGTGGGCGGCGCGGCGGGCGCGTCATCAACAGCGCCAACGCGAAGCCGATGCCACCCGCGACCAACATCGAACCGAGCGGATTGTCCTGCACCTTCTTCGCGAGCGCTTGCGAGCTGTTACGGAACGTATCACCGCTGCTGTCATAAGCATCCCTGGCGTAGCCGACGGCGGCATCGGTAGCTTCGCGCGCGGCATCCTTGGCCTGGCCGTATAAGTTCTGTGCCGTGCCTGTCGCCTCGCGAGCGCGGCCTGCTGCCTGGGCCTTTGCGTCGCCGGCGATATCGCCGACGGTGCCCTCGACCTTACCGGTGAAATCCTTCGCCGAACCTGCAATTCGATCCTTGTCCATGGCGCACTCTCCTTGAGATGAAGTCCTGATAAATTGAATTTCTGGAGAGCTAACAGACCATGTCAGTTTCGGTTCCGGTGCGCGCGGAAGCCGATTTGCAAATGTGGTGTGGCCTAAAGCCACACTAGCTGCCCGGCCGCGTCGACGCAGACCGCGATCCATTCGAGACGAACTCCTTCAGCAGTCGCTTGGTATTTGCCGCACAACCCGGGCCATCTGACTTGCCTTCAATCTTTCGGATTAGAGCGCAAAGCTGTCTCTTGCTTTGACCTAGCCGCTTTTCCATTTGTTCGATATCGGCGATCTTGCGACGCAACGCGCCCATCAGTTCGCGACGCCGCCAGTTGCCGAGGTCTGCGGGCAATAGCTGCCTGATCTCATCCAGAGCAAAGCCGGTCCGCTGTGCGCCGATGATGATACCCAGAATCATGAGAGCGTCGGCCGGGTATTCGCGATATCCGTTGGCCTTCCTGGAAACGACATTGAGCAGCCCTTTGGCCTCATAAAAGCGGATGCGTGAGGTACTCAGGCCGCTTCGTCTCGCCAGTTCACCGATTTTCATGGCAGGTCAAGTCGCCCCATTGACATTAAACTTAACTTTAACGTTAGGGTTGGGGCCATTCAACCCCGAATGCGAAGTAGTGATACCCCTCGAACCCGGAGCATGAAGGTCATGCGCGCATACGTTCTCAAGCATTACGGCGGCCCTGAAGGCTCGCTGCTGATGGATGTACCCGCACCTGCGCCGGGACCACGCGATATTCTCGTTGTCGTGCGCGCCGCGGGTCTGAACCCGGTAGATTTCAAGTTCCGACAAGGCAAGCTTCGTGCGATCCTGCGGCCGAAGCTTCCGTTTGTGCTCGGCAACGAGCTTGCGGGGGAAGTCATTGCCATCGGCCGCGACGTCGAACGGTTCCGCGTGGGTGACCGTGTGTTTGCCCGGGTCGCAAAGGACCGGGCTGGCGCATTCGCAGAGCAAGCATGCGTCGACCAGGATCACACTGCGCATATGCCCCGGGATTTGGATTTCACGGCCGCCGCAGCCGTGCCGCTGGCGGCGCTGACTGCCCTGCAGGCATTGAGGGACGAGCTCAGTGTCAAACCAGGACAGAAAGTGTTCATTTCAGGCGGTGCCGGAGGAGTTGGCACCTTTGCAATTCAGATCGCCAAATGGCTAGGCGCACACGTGACGACAACAGCTTCGAAGCGCGGCGAAGCGTTGGTGCGCTCGCTCGGCGGTGATGAGGTGATCGATTATACGTCTCAGAGCATATCCGAAGCGGGACGCAGATTTGATGCTGGGTTTGACCTGATCGGCGGCAAGACCCTGGAGCAAATGTTGGAAATCATGAAGCCGAGAACCAAGATCGTTTCAATAGCCGCTGTTCCGGAGCCGCAAAGTGCGATCAAGGACCTTGACGGCCGCCGGGTTCTTTCCGCCATGTTCTGGATCATCAGCTACGGTATCAGATCGCGAGCTCGGCGCGCAGGGATCAGCTATCGATATCTTTTCATGCATCCGAGCGGTAGCGACCTCGCTCAGCTTGCCGAACTCATCGACCAGGGAAAACTGAAGGTCATCGTCGACAAAGCATATCCGTTTGCGAACATTTCCGAGGCTCTGGCCTACCTCGAAGGTGGACGCGCCAAAGGGAAAGTCGTTGTTACGATGAGTTGATCGCTCGCCTCGACGCGGTAGCCCGGTGCTTATCGGCGATATGCGCGTGCTTGGCCTGCCGCGAACGCGCGCGCGTTCTAAACCGCGCTCTCGCCCTCGTGGGCGAAGCCGAGATAGCTCGCGGCGACGCGCTGGTTGGCGGCGATGTCGTCGGCCGGGCCGCTGAGGATGAACTCGCCGAGCTCCATCACATAGGCGCGGTCGGCGATTTTCAGGGCGGCCTGCGCGTTCTGTTCGACCAGCAGCACCGAGACGCCGCTTGCGCGCAATTCGCCGACGGTCTTGAAAATATCGGCGACGATGATCGGAGCGAGCCCCAGGCTCGGCTCGTCCAGCATCAACAGCTTTGGCGCACCCATCAATGCGCGGCCCATTGCGAGCATCTGCTGTTCGCCGCCCGACAAGGTGCCGGCGAGTTGCTTGCGGCGCTCCTTCAGCCGCGGGAACAGCGCGTAGACGCGCTCGAATGAAGTCTCGGCCTGCGCCTTCGAGACCCGGAAGGCGCCGAGCTGAAGATTGTCCGCGACATTCATACTGGCGAACAGCTCGCGATGTTCGGCGACCAGGCTCAAGCCCGTGCCGACGCGGTCCTCGATCTCGAGCCGCCCCACGTCAACGCCTGCAAACGCAACGCGGCCCTTCAGCGGCAAAATGCCCATGATGGCGTTGAGCAGTGTGGTCTTGCCGGCGCCATTGGCGCCGACGATGGTGACGATCTCGTTGTCGGCGACGTGGAGCGACACCGAACGCACGGCTTCGACCTTGCCGTAGGCGACGTGAGCGTCGGTGACCTCCAGCAGCGCGCTCATGCGGCAACTCCGAGATAGGCCTTGATCACCTCCGGGTTGGACTTGATGGCGTCCGGCGCGCCTTCCGCGATCTTGGTGCCGAAATCGAGCACCACGACGCGGTCGGCGAGATCCATCACAAAGCCCATGTCGTGCTCGACCAGCAGCACCGACATGCCGCCGTCGCGCAACTGCCGCAACAATGCGGCGAGCTGCTGCTTTTCCATGTGCCGCAAGCCCGCGGCCGGCTCGTCGAGCAGCAGCAGCATCGGATCAACGCAGAGCGCGCGCGCGATCTCGACGATGCGCTGCTGGCCGAGCGAGAGCGAGCCGGCGAGCTGGTCGATCTGGCCGGACAGGCCTACCCGGTCGACCTGGCGCGCGGCTTCCGCCAGCAGTCTGGCCTCATCCGCGCGGTCGAGGCGGAACATGCTGGCAAGCGCGCTCGCCTGCCCGCGCAGATGTGCGCCGATCGCGACGTTCTCCAGCACCGTCATGTCAGGCACCAATTTGACATGCTGGAACGTCCTGGAAATGCCGAGCTTCACCACTTCCTGCGGCGGGGCGTTGTGAAGCTTCCTGCCGAGCACCGAGATCGTGCCGCTGGTTGCGGTCAGGACACCGGTGATCAGGTTGAAGGTCGTGCTCTTGCCGGCGCCGTTCGGGCCGATTAGCGCCACGATCTCGCGGGACTGCACGTCGAAGGAGACGTCGTTGACCGCGACCACGCCGCCGAACTGCTTGCGTGCGCTGTCGACTTGCAGCAGCACGTTGGGTTCGCCGGGAGTTCGCGGGCGCGGCGGCAGGGTGAGCGATGTGTCCGGCCGCTTGCCGTCCGGCTTGAACGGCAACAGCGACATCAGCCAGGGCCAGACGCCGGTCGGCGCCAGTTGCAACAGCGCGACCAGAAGGATGCCGAACACGATGGTCTCGAGCTGGCCCTCACCGTGCAACAGCAGCGGCAGATAGCTCTGCAGGATTTCCTTCAGGATGACGACGATCGCGGCGCCCAATACGCCGCCCCAGACATAGCCGGCGCCGCCGACCACCGCGATGAACAGATATTCGATGCCGGCCTGCGCTCCGAACGGGGTCGGATTCACCGCGCGCTCGAAATGCGCATAGAGCCAACCGGACAGTCCGGCCAGCACCGCGGCATAGATGAAGACCAGAAGTTTTGCGCGCGGCGTCTGCACGCCGAAAGCTTCGGCGGCGACATGCCCGCGTCTGAGCGCGCGGATCGCGCGGCCGGTGCGTGAGTCCAGCAGGTTCATCGTCAGAAGTGCGCAAACGAGGACCGCGATCCAGATCGCGTAATAGATCGCGCCGGGGTCGAGCATTTTCAGCGGACCGATCGACAGCGGCGGGATCGCGGAAATGCCGTCATTGCGGCCGAGGAATTCCAGCTTGCTGAACAGATAGAACAGCCCCAGGCCCCAGGCGATGGTGCCGAGCGGCAGATAGTGGCCGGACAGCCGCACCGTAACGAGGCCGAGCAGCACGGCGGCGAGCCCGCTCACCAACAGCGACGCCGGCAGCGACAGCCATGGCGACAGGCCATAGGCGGTCGTCAGCACCGCGCTGGTATAGGCGCCGAAGCCAACGAATGCGGCTTGGCCGAAGGAGGTGAGGCCGCCGACACCGGTCAGGAGCACGAGCCCCATCGCTACCAGCGCGGAGAGGCCGATATTGTCCGATAGCACGATCCAGAACGGCGGCATGCCGGGCAGATGCGGGATTGCCGCCATCACAGCTGCGAACAACAGGATCGGCCACCGCCCCTTCATCGCGCGTCAGTCCTTCTCTTCCTCGACCGCGGGCGCCGCCAGCGATCGCAACAGAAGCATGGGAACCAGCAGCATGAAGACGATGACCTCCTTGAAGTTGCTGGCATAGAACGAGGAGAAGGACTCCACGATCCCGACCATCAGCGCGGCGACCGCGGTGAGCGGATAGCTGACGAGCCCGCCGATGATCGCGGCAATGAAACCCTTGAGGCCGATCAGGAATCCGGTGTCGTAATAGAGCGTGGTGATCGGCACGATCAGGATGCCGGAGAGCGCGCCGATCACGGAGGCGAGCAGGAAGGCGATCTGTCCCGACAGCGAGGTCCGGATGCCGACGAGGCGCGCGCCGAGCCGGTTGACCGCGGTGGCGCGTAGCGCCTTGCCGTAGAGCGTCAGACCGAAGAACAGCCACAGCGCGACGATGAAGGCAACCGTGATGCCATAGACCGCGATGCTCTGACCGGTGAAGCGCAGGGGTCCGGCGCTGAGCGCCGTATCCGCAATCGTCGGGCCGCGCTGGCCTTCGGCGCCGAAGAACAACAGCCCCAACCCCTGCAGCGCCAGATGGCAGCCGACGGAGGCGATCAACAGCACCAGTACCGAGGTGTGCGCCAAGGGCTGGAAGGCGAGGCGATACAGAAACAGCCCGATCGCGGCCACGATCACGAGCGACAGCGCGACGCTGACGAGAGCCGGCGGATGGCGGCTGACGAAGAAGAAGGTCAGCGCCAGCACCGCGCACGGCAGCGCGATATTGACCAGGAATGCGCGGGCAACCCGCGGCCCGTGCAGCGACCGTCGTGCGGCGAACAGGTCGAACGCGAACGCGGCTACCCCCATCGCGACCGCGAGTTTTGCGGTGCCCGGCATCTGGCCCGAGGCCAGCGAGGCGTAGGTCAGCGCGCCGTAGGTGACGAACTCGCCCTGCGGAATCAGGATCACCCGCGTCACGGCGAACACCAGAACCAGCGCCAGCCCGAGCAACGCGTAGATCGCGCCGTTGGTAATGCCGTCCTGGACCAGGAACAGCATGATGGTGGTATTCAAGACCGGACGCTCCCCCTCAAGGCCCGGGCCGATCGAAGGGCCACAACCTCACCGATCGTCCGACGACGGCAGTTGAAATGACCCGCCGATATTTGATATAGTGCATAACAATTATCAATTATAATCTCAAGGGCGGCAGCTTCAGCCGCCTCGAGCCCAGCCGATGAGTGCTTCCAAGACCGCTATGGCGGAAAGTGCCAAGGCCCGCAAGGAGTCGATTGAAGGGGCGGCCGTCGAAGGCGTTGCCCTGCAGATGGGCGAATTGTCGGAACTGCTCGGCTATTCGCTCAAGCGTGCGCAATTGAAGGTATTCGAGGACTTTTTGCGCTGCGTCGCTCCGCTGCAAATGACGCCCGCGCAGTTTTCGGTGCTGCTGCTGCTGGATCGGAACCCGGGCCGGAACCAGACCGAAATCGCCAACACGCTCGGCATCCTCAGGCCGAATTTCGTGGCGATGCTCGATGGGCTCGAAAGCCGCGATCTCTGCGCGCGCATCCGTTCCACCAACGACCGCCGTTCGCACATTCTGGTGCTGACCGACAAGGGACGCGCGGTGCTGGCGCGGGCGAAGAAGCTCGTCGCCTCCAAGCACGAAGCGCGCCTCAACCAGTTGCTGGGCCCGGCCAACCGCCTCGCGCTGCTATCGATGCTGACCAAGATCGCGGAGGAGTTTTGAGGCAGTTCGTTATACCGGGTCCGCGCTGATGCGAGCCCCGGGCCGAAATGACGGCGGCGTTGCCGAGAACCTCACATCCCCTCAACCAGGATCACCCTTATATCGTTGACATTGGTGAGCGTCGGGCCGGTCAGCAGCAGATCGCCGGTCAGGCCAAAGAACGCGGTGGCGTCGTTGTTGTCGAGATAGGTTTGCGGATCGAGGCCGAGCGATTTCATCCTCGCGAAGGTCACAGTATCGATGATGGCGCCGGCGGGATCGCTGGCACTGCCGGCGCCGCCGTCGGCGCCGTCGGTGTCGCCAGCGAGCGCCGAGATGCCGGGCGTGTCCTTCAGCAAAGCAGTTAGCGAAAGCGCATATTCCTGGTTGGGACCGCCGCGGCCGTTGCCGCGCACGGTCACCGTGAGTTCACCGCCCGAGAGGATCGCGACGCGCTTGCCCTCGCTTCGCGCTTTGAGCGCAAGGCGGGCATGATCGGCGGCCACCTCGCGCGCCTCGCCTTCGAGGTCGGCGCCAAGGTCGATGGTCTCAAAGCCCGCCTCGCTCGCCAGCCTGATCGCGGTGTCGAGCGAGGCGCGCGGACGGGCGATCAATTCGAACTGCGCGCGCGTAAAGGCGCTATCGCCCGGCTTGCAGCTTTCGTTCCTGGGATCGTCGAGGGCGCGGCGGATCGCGTCGTCGACCTCGAGCTTGTATTTGGCGACGATGGCGCGGGCGTCCGCGAGCGTGGTCGGGTCGGGCACCGTCGGGCCCGAGGCGATCGCGGAGGGGTCGTCATGCGGCACGTCGGAGATTGCCAGCGTCACGATCTCGGCCAGCTTCCCGGCGCGCGCCAGCCGCCCGCCCTTGATCCGCGACAGATGCTTGCGGACGGTGTTGACCTCGCCGATCGGCGCGCCGGAGCGCAACAGCGCCCGGGTCAAGCTGAGCTTCTGGGCGAAGCTAATTCCCTCGACCGGCGCGATCCAGTTCGCCGACCCGCCGCCCGACAGCAGCACCAGCAGGAGATCGCCCGCTTCTGCCGCCTGCGCCAGGCGCAAGGTTTCGTCCGCGCCCTTGAGCCCGGCTTCGTCGGGCATCGGATGGCCGGCCTCAACCACCCTGATGCGCCGGGTCGGCACGCCGTGGCCGTGGCGGGTGGTGGCGATGCCGGTGAGGCGTTGGGGGTCGAGCCCGAGCGTGTCGAGATAATGCCGCTCGGCCGCGGCGGCCATGGCGGCTGCGCCCTTGCCGGCGGCGAGGCAGATCACGCGGCCTTTGGGGAGCTTTCGAAGATGCGCCGCCAGCACCACGTCGGGATGAGCTGCGGCAACCGCAGCGTCGAAGATGGCGCGGAGCAGGGGACGTCGGTCGGTCATTGTCTGCCGGAGAATGTTGATCGGAACATCGGACGCCGGTTATCCATCCGATTGGCGCAAAAGAAAACCCCCGCAAGACCAGGCTTGCGGGGGCGAAGCTTCTATCCTGAAATCAGGATCAGCCGCCGACGTCGCCGGAGACCACGTCGCCGAACAGTTCCCATTTCTCGCCCTTGAACTTCATCAGCTGAAGCTGGTCGATCGGGGCGAAATCGGTCGGCGAGGTATTGATCTTGATGCCGGGCAACAGCACCTCGGTGCGGAAATCCTTCAGGTTCGCCGCCTGCTTCATGATGTTCTCGCGGGTGAGATCGTCGCCGCACTGCTTGAGCACCTGAACCATGGTTTGGGCGACGCCGTAGCCGACCACGACCGATGCGTCGAGCTTGTTGCCTTCCGGATAATCCTTGGCCAGGAAGGCCAGCAGCTGCTTCATGCCGGGGTCATTCTCCCATTGCGGATCGGACGTGTCCTTCAGGTAGGCCGCGGAAATGATGCCTTGCGAGTTCTCGTAGCCCGCCGGCTTGATGACGGCGCCGACCGAGGCGCCGACGTTGTTGAGAATGTGCAGCGGCTTCCACTCGATCTCGGCGATCTTCTTGATCGCCTGGGCTGCAAACTTCGGCGTGGTGATATCCATGAACACGTCGGCGCCGGTCGATTTCAGCTTGACGATGTGGTTGTCGACCGAGGGCTCGGTGGTCTCATAGCTTTCCTCGGCGACGATCATCGAAGCGGCCTTGGCGCCGAGCCCGTCCTTCAGCCCCTTCAGGTAGTCCTTGCCGTAATCGTCGTTCTGATAGAGCACCGCGATCTTGGCGTCCGGTTTCTCCTTCAACAGATATTTCGCATAGATGTGCGATTCGCTCTGGTAGTTGGGCTGCCAGCCCATCGTCCACGGAAAATCCTTCGGATCGTTCCACTTGGTGGCGCCGGTGGCGACGAACAGTTGCGGGACCTTCTTCGAATTCATGTATTTGTGGATCGCGGAATTCGGCGGCGTGCCCAGCGAATTGAAGATCAGCAGCACCTCGTCGCTCTCGACCAGCTTGCGCGCCTGCTCGACCGTCTTCGGCGGCGAGTAGCCGTCGTCGTAGGAGATGAAATTGATCTTGCGGCCGTTGATGCCGCCGGCGTCGTTGATCATCTTGAAATAGGCGGCTTCGGTCTTGCCGATCACGCCGTAGGCGGAAGCGGGGCCGCTGTAAGGCATGATGTTGCCGATCTTGATTTCGGTGTCGGTGGCGCCGGTGTCGTATTTCTTCTGCGCAAGCGCGCCGCTGGTCGAAGCGGCGAACAAGGCAAGCGCGGCCGAAGCAATTGCCAGCCGCGTGGCGATAACGGACATTATGTCTCTCCCTCTTTTTAAAATGCGTTTGGTGCGCGTCGCGGCTTCCTTGACCGGAAGCTCTTATGACCTGGACTTGGCGCAATCGATATCATTTTGCCGAAACCGTCACAACCGTAAGTCCCTGCGGCAAAAGCCGCAGGGACTGCTGCTTTAGTAGCCAGCCGCCCTGGTAGACAAGGGCCAGGGTTAATCCTTAACCGCCGGCCTCGGCGCTGATGACATCGCCAAAGCGGTGCCAGGTGTCGCCCTCGAATCTCTGGAGCTGCAGCTGTTTGACCGGCGCGAAATCGGTCGCGCCGGTGGAAACCTTGATGCCCGGCAGCAAGCCGTCCAGTTCAAGTCCGTTGATGCTGGCTGCCTGCTTCATGACGTTCTCACGTGTCAGATCGTCGCCGCATGCCTTCAGCACGTGCACGACGTTTTGCGCAACGGTGTAGCCGTAAATCACGTTGGCGTCGGTGCGGTTGGCTTCAGGGTAGTATTTGTCGAGGAACTCGCTCCACGCCTTCAAGCCGGGATCGTCCTTCCATTGCGAGTCTGTCGGATCCTTGAGCCAGGCCGACGAGATGATGCCCTGCGATTGGTCGAATCCGGCCGGCTTCATCGTGGCCCCGATCGAGGCGGACACGTTGTTGAGCAGATGCAGCGGCTTCCACCCGATCTCGGAAACCTTCCTGATCGCCTGCGCGGCAAATTTGGGAATCGCCACATCGAAGAAGACGTCGGCGCCGGTCGACTTCAGCTTGACGATGTGCGAGTCGATGGTCGGCTCGGTGGTCTCGTAGCTTTCTTCGGCTACGATCATCGAGGCGGCCTTGTCGCCGAGGCCGTCTTTCAGGCCCTTGACGTAGTCTTTGCCATAGTCGTCGTTCTGATAAAGGATCGCGATCTTGGCGTTCGGCTGCTTCCGCAGGATGTATTTGGCATAGATGTGGCCCTCGCTCTGGTAGTTCGGTTGAAAGCCCATCGTCCAGGGGAACTCCTTCGGATCGTTCCACTTGGTGGCGCCGGTGGCGACGAACAGCTGCGGCACCTTCTTCGAGTTCATGTACTTCTGGATCGCCGAGTTCGGCGGGGTGCCGAGCGAGTTGAAGATGAACAGCACCTCGTCGCTCTCCACCAGCTTGCGCGCCTGCTCGACCGTCTTCGGCGGCGAGTAGCCGTCGTCGTAGGAGATGAAGTTGATCTTGCGGCCGTTGATGCCGCCCTCGGCATTGATCTTGTTGAAGTAGGCCTGCTCGGTCTTGCCGATCACACCGTAAGAGGAGGCAGGCCCGCTATAGGGCATGATGTTGCCGATCTTGATTTCGGTGTCGGTGGCGCCGACGTCGTATTTCTTTTGCGCCAATGCTGTTGTCGAACTTGCTGCAAGGATTGTGAGGGCAGCCGAAACGACCCCCAATCGCAAATGGATAGCAGGCATTTTGATCTCCCTTGATCTGGTTGACTGTGTCGATTTTTTTGATTGGGAGCGCTTGTTGGCTCCTCGTCGCATTCAATACCCTTCGGAGATTCCCGGCAACAAAAAGCCCCCCGCGAAGCCGTCGCGGAGGGCGTCATTTAGTCGAAGGGGTGCTGCGCGGAGCCGCGAGTCAGGGACTCTCAGTGCTTGCTTGACGTGCGCCCTTCAAGCTCTAGTTGCTCAGATCATCGGTGATGATGGGACCGAACAGGTCCCACTTCTCGCCCTTGAACCGCATCATCTGCAGCTGCTTGATCGGGGCGAAATCGGTCGGCGAGGTGTTGATCTTGATGCCCGGCAGCAACGTGTCGGGCTCGAAATCCTTCAGGCTCGCGGCCTGCTTCATGACGTTGGCGCGCGTCAGGTCGTCGCCGCACATCTGCAGCACTTTCACCAAGGTCTGCGCCGCGCCGTATCCGTACACCACCGAGCCGTCGAGCTTGTTGCCGTCGGGATAATACTTCGCCAGGAAGTCGAGGAATTTCTTCATGCCGGGATCGTCGTCCCACTGCGGATCGGCGCCGTCCTTGGCGTAGGCGGCCGAGAGAATCCCTTGCGAGTTCTCGAAGCCCGCGGGCTTGATCACGCCGCCGACGGAAGCCGAGACGTTGGAGACGATATGCAGCGGGTGCCAGTCGATCTCGGCGAGCTTCTTGATCGCCTGGGCAGCAAACTTCGGCGTGGTGATGGAGATGAAGACGTCGGCGCCGGTGGCCTTCAGCTTGACGATGTGGCCGTCGATCGAGGGTTCCGTGGTCTCGTAGCTTTCCTCGGCCATGATCATCGACGCCTTGGCGCCGAGGCCATCCTTGAGGCCTTTCAGGTAGTCCTTGCCGAAATCGTCGTTCTGAAAGAGCACCGCGATTTTGGCGTCCGGCTTCTCCTTGATCAGGTATTTCGCGTAGATATGCGCTTCGCTTTGATAGGAGGGCTGCCAGCCCATGGTCCACGGAAAATCCTTCGGATCGTTCCACTTGGTGGCGCCGGTGGCGACGAACAGCTGCGGCACCTTCTTGGCGTTGAGATATTTCTGGATCGCCGAATTCGACGGCGTGCCGAGCGGATTGAAGACCACGAGCACCTCGTCGCTCTCGACCAGCTTGCGCGCCTGCTCCACCGCCTTCGGCGGTGAGTAGCCGTCGTCGTAGGAGACGAAGTTGATCTTGCGGCCGTTGATGCCGCCTTCCGCGTTGATCTTGTTGAAGTAGGCCTGCTCCGTCTTGCCGATCACGCCATAGGCGGACGCCGGTCCGCTATACGGCATGATGTTGCCGATCTTGATTTCGGTGTCGGTGGCGCCGGTGTCGTATTTCTTTTGGGCGAGTGCAGTGCCGGAGGTTAAACCAATGACCGCCGTCGCGAGCGCGGCGATACGTAATTGTCGGTACATAATCCAGGTCTCTCCTAGGTTTTTCTTGCTCGGTCTTCTGGCCTCAGTTCTTCTTGAACTTGCCGAGTAGTTGCTGGCTGACGACGGCAATCTGCCTTGCGCCATGCGGCACCAGGAAGATGACCAGGAACAATAGCACGCCGAATACGGCGCCCGAGAGTCCCTTGGATATTCCCTCCGCGATGTTCGGCACGAAGATGATGAAGGCGGAACCGACGATCGATCCCGGCAGCCAGCCGACGCCGCCGACCACCATGCCGAGGAACAGCGAGATCGCAAGCGTAATGGTGTAGCTGTCGGGCGCCACGAACTGTACCGCGATGGCGCCGAGCGCGCCGGCGACGCCGGTGATGCCGGCCGAGACGCCGAAGGCCAGCGTCTTGTACAGCGCGACGTCGATGCCCATGGCGGAGGCCGCGATCTCGTTGTCGCGGATCGCCATGAAGGCGCGCCCCGAACGCGATCTCAGCAGATTGACCGAGAACAGGTAGATCGCAATGGTGACCACCAGCGTGAAGTAATAGAGCCACATGTCCTGCGACATCGGCAGGCCGAACGGCGCGTCCGGCTTGGTCACCACCAGCCCCTGCACGCCGCCGGTCCAGGGTTCGAGGAAATTGAGCTTGAGCAGTTGCGGCATCGCGGTCGCCAGCGCAAAGGTGGCGAGCGCCAGATAGACGCCGGAGAGCCGCAGCGCCGGCTGGCCGAACAGGAAGCCGGCGCCGAAGCAGAGCACGCCGGCGATCGGCAGCGTCAGCGCATAGTTGACGCCGTATTGTTCCATCAGGATCGCGGAAGTGTAGGCGCCGACGGCGTAGAACGCGCTCTGGCCCAGCGAGAACTGGCCGCTGCCGCCGGTCAGGATATTCAGCGCCAGCACGGCCAGGCCGTAGATCAGGAGCATGGTCATCTGGAAGATGATGAAGTTCTTCGCAAACAGCGGAAACGCGACCAGCAGTCCCAGCACCACCAGCGAGGTGCCGGCGCCAAGCGTCATGGCCCGCTTCGGAACGGCCTCGACGGCGGGCGCTTCCGTTACGACTTCTTCAATCGCAGCGCTCATGATCAAACTCGCTTCACAATGGGCCGGCCGAACAGGCCAGCGGGTTTGACGACCAGGACGGAAATAATCAGCGCCAGCGCGATCGGCAGCTTCAGTTCATTGCCGACGCCGGGGATGTAGGTGCCGGCAAGGTTCTCGAAGATGCCGACCAGGAAGCCGCCGATCACGGCGCCGAGCGGACTGGTGAGACCGCCGAGAACAGCTGCCGCGAAGCCGTAGATCAGGACGCCGCCCATCATGTTCGGCTCCAGGAACACCACAGGCGCGATCAGCATGCCGGCGACCGAGCCGATCGCTGCCGCCATGCCCCAGCCGAGCGCGATCATCCAGGAGGTGTTGATGCCGACCAGCCGCGCCGATTCAGGCAGCGAAGCCGCGGCCCGCATCGCAAGCCCCACCCGCGTGTACTGGAAGAAGAAATACAGCCCGGCCAGCATCAACAGGGTGACGCCGATCATGCCGGCCTGGTGGGTCGAGATCAGCTGACTGCCGAGGAACGGCGAGGACCCGAACGGGGTCGGATATTGCTTGATGGTGAAGTCCCAGATCAGGCCGGCGCAGGAGTTGATGATCGAGAACAGCGCGATGAAGCCGGCGACGTTGGTGAGGATCGGCGCCTTTGCCAGCGGCTTGAACAAGATCCGCTCGATGGCGATGCCGCCGGCAAAGGAGAAGGCGATCGTAAGCACGAAGGCGGCCCAGTAGGGAGCGCCCCACTGCATCATCTGCCAGGAGATGAAGGTCGAGAACATCGCCATTTCGCCTTGCGCGAAATTGAGATGGTCGATCGCCTGGTAGATCATGACGACCGCAAGCGCCATGCAGGCATAGATCGCGCCGGTGGAAATGCCGGCCAGGATCTGGTTGGTAAATAGCTCCATTGGCCTACGCTCCCTCAAACATGAAGAGTTCGGATTGAACTGCGACAGCGGCGAAGGTCCACCTCTCCCTTAGGGAGAGGTCGCGCCGAAGGCGCGGG
>Ga0307479_10001881_pt1 | contig 19168 bp, 20 predicted proteins | sample atmos_gasesECM4C_FD_203743 | JGI IMG/M metagenome (GOLD analysis project Ga0307479, IMG submission 203743) | Hardwood forest soil microbial communities from Morgan-Monroe State Forest, Indiana, United States - atmos_gasesECM4C_515 | ecosystem: Environmental > Terrestrial > Soil > Temperate... | reverse complement strand
GCACTGCCAGGGCTAGACCTTGCCAATTGTCAAAGGAGGGATCTTTGATTTTCACTCGGGCGAGTTGACCGTTGGCGTCGGTGAGGAGGAGATGAGCGATTTCGCTGCGATGACCTTCGGTGAGTGCGACGGTGAACGCGTTTTTGGCCAGCTCTTTGAGCGGAGTCTTCGGCTTCGGAGAGGGAGGGTGATCGAGCTGTTCGAAGATGAATAGGACGGAGTTGCGGATGTCCAGCCCGCGGAGTTTTGACCGAGCATATGGTGTCAGAGGATCTCTGCAAAAGCGGCGTCAAAAAGGAAGGAATTCGACCTTGCCAGTATCCAGGTCGTAGCGAGCCGCGACGATCTTGAGTTTCCCAGAATGCACCCGCTCTGCCAGAATGGGTTTCGCGTCGTGCAATTGTTTGGCAACGTCGACCGCTTGAGCGCGCACAGCATTTTCGACCGGATCGCCTGGCTTGCCTTTAGTCTGTTCAACTGCGGGCTCGATGGCTTTTAACACGGCCGCGATGTGTCCGGGTTCTTTGGCGCTGGCCACGGCCGCCGAGACCGCGCCGCAACGCTCGTGACCGAGGACTACAATTAAGGAGCTGCCGAGATGCTCGACAGCGTATTCAATGCTGCCCAAAGCGGTAGCGTCCACTACCTCTCCGGCGGTGCGGACGACAAAGATATCGCCGAGACCTTGGTCGAATACGATCTCGGGCCCGACGCGCGAATCCGAGCAGCCGACAATGATCGCGAAAGGCATTTGGCCTTTTGCAACCCCGCGGCGGGCATCGGCGACGTGTCTGGGAGCAACACGGGTCATGTGGCCGAAGACGAAACGGGCGTTGCCCTGCATGAGGCGTTCGAGCGCTTCGTTCGGACTCACGTTCGATGGGCCGGCGGCGAAGGAACTGGCGAGGTCAAGGAGAAAGGCGAAAGCCGTGATTTGTGCGATGTTAACTTTTCTGATTTTTGGTTTCATGGGTTGTTCCTGACTTTATGAGTTCCAACTAACCGGGTCGCCAGCTTTTGTCGAACCACGGTTCCAGCGGGCCGTATAAGGCAGTCACTCCCACCAAGCCTTGTTAGGTGCTGTTTGCACCCAATTTCTCTCTTGGCCCGCCGGGGCTTTCGGGCTGAGGTAGAGATCTACTGAATCGTCAACATTCTTCTCGATGCCTCTTTGCTGATGGCTGTCAGCCTCGGCCTAAACATAAGGTAGAAACATTGGTATTCGCTGATCTTCTGCGCCATTAGCCGAATGCTTTCGTCCTGAGTGGATGACCCGTCGATGCTGAAAGCCCTCGATCGTTTGCTCTCATCCGCTGGCTTACAAGCACAGTCGTTTACCAGTCGCTCGATTTTCTTTCGTATGATGTTTGGGAAACTTGATTTTGAGTCACAGATCATGGCCGGCGTATGAGAGATCAAAGCTCTTGTTGCATAGCGGAAAATCCGAGACGCCGTTTTCGCGCACCGCGAGCGCGAGGCCGTGCCAGTTGTGAAAGGATGGGTCTTTGATTTTTACCTGCGCAAGCTGACGATTGGCGTCGGTGAGAAGGACGTGAGCGATTTCCCCGCGATGACCTTCAGTAAGTGCAATGGTGAACGTGTTTTTGGCGAGCTCTTTAAGCGGGCTCTTCGGCTTCGGGGCGGGAAGATGATCGAGCTGCTCGAAGATGAATTGAATGGAGTTGTGGATTTCCAGCGCGCGGAGTTTAGCCCGGGCATAAACATCGCCTGAATCAAGCGTCGGCGACGGGACAGAAGAGTAGCGGTATATACCATAGGGACGATCCGCTCGCACATCACAGGCAATGCCAGAGGCCCGCGCAGCGAGTCCGACCAGGCCTATGCCGCGAGCCTGCTCTGGGGTGACAGTACCGATTTCTTCCATGCGGGCGAGCGCGGACGAGGAATTAAGAAACAGGGCGTCGATGTCGGAGAACTTTGTGAGTACTTCACCGAGGGTCCGGCGGGCTTTCTCTATTAGCGGTAGATCAAGGTCGAAGCGGACACCGCCAGGGACAATCCACCCACGCCCAAAGCGGCTACCACAGATACTGGCAGTGAGATTAATCACCGCAGTCCGCAACCCGCCGAATGCCGCCGCCGGCAAAGCGAAACCGATATCGGTTGCGATACCGCTGAGCGTGGCCAGATGCATCGCCACGCGCTCCAGCTCGGCGGCGATGCCACGCACAGCTTGCTCGCGGAGAGAAGGGGTAATGCCGGCGAGCGATTCGATGGCGGAGCAAAACGCCATGGTGTGAGCGATGACGGAGTCCCCAGCGATCGACTCAATGAGCACGAGCTGCTGTGGTCGGTTCTTTTTCGGTAAAAGCTCTTCTACAGCCCGATGTTGGTAACCTAACTGGATTTCCAGATGAAGGATCTCCTCGCCATGGCATTGGAAACGGAAGTGACCGGGCTCGATCACGCCCGCATGCACTGGTCCGACGCCGACTTCATGAACCTCCTCACCTCGGACCGAGTAGAAAGAATAGGGTTCGCCGCCTCTCCGCCAGGCAGCGCCGGTTCGAACCGGGCGCAACCAAGGGTGCCTCTCGGGTTCAATGCCGGTCTGTTCGTAAAGCTCGCACTCAAAATAATTCATGCTGTCGATGTCGTATGAAAGCGCGGCATAGGTTCGGCGGTCCCCTGCGGCAAACACTGTGTTGGTCAAGCAGAGGCGGTCAGTAGAAGCAGGGGCGAGCGCGATCCAGACGCGATCGTATTCGTTGGTCCGCTGGCTGAACATAGAAACGGGCCGGGCGCCGTCAGCGAGCAGCTGGCGCGTGGTGGTCAGCCAGTCAGAAATACTAAGCGGAGGCTCCTTTTCGAAGTCGACGAGCTCGAGAACTTTTATCTGCCGCCAGCTCATAGCTTGACTCCGAAGGCGGCTAGGATGGCATGCAGCGAATCAAATAAGGCGGGCGGTTGGAAAATCGCCAGCGGCACCGAAGCCGCGACCGCGTAGAAACCAAGTGCATGGGATAGGTTCAAGCGTTCTCTGTCCACGACGGCCGGGGCTGAGTTTACACTCGGTGCATGTAACATGCGCAGCACCGCGCGGCTCATGCCGATAAAGATCACCATCAACAGCGCCAGAAAGAGGGAAAGGGAGAGCCAATCTGCGGCGTGGATCATTCCTCTGAGCACGAAGAGCTCACTAAAAAAAATCCCGAACGGTGGCGTTCCGACGATGTAAAGAAACGCGAGCCCCCAGACAAAGGCACTCCAAGGCAGGCGGGGCAGCAGATCGGTGATAGCCCCGATTTCACGCGAACCGTAGCTGCGGTGAATATTCCCGGCCATAAAAAACAACGCGGCTTTTCCAAAAGAGTTAAACAGGAGATGCAACAACGCACCGAGTAGTGCCACGCCGCCAATGCCCACACCGAGCGCGATGATACCGAGGTGCTCGACACTGGAGTAGGCCAGGAGCCGCTTGTAGTTGCGGTTGCGCCAAATGTAGATCGCGCTGACGGCGAGCGATAGCAGGCCCGCAAAAATCAGGAGCTTCTGCGCGAAAGGCTGGATGTCGGTCCGCACGACAACCTCGTAGAACCGCAGCAGAACCAGCACTGCGGTGCTGCGCAGCGAACCGGCCATCAGCGCGGCGACTGGCGCGGGGGCGTTAGAGGTCGCGTCGACGTCACCCGGATGCATCGGCGCGAGGCCAATCTTGGCGCTGAGTCCGACGAGGACAAAAATGAAACTCGCCTTCAGCCACAACGGGTTGAGTTGCGGCGCCGCTTCCGTCATCCGGGCGACAATGAATGCCGTGTAATCGGAAACACCGCGCGCCGAGATACCAAGGAATAGTACACCCACGAACAGGAAGACCAGCCCAAGCGACACGAGAAAGAGATATTTCCAAACGGCTTCAAGGGATTCCTTGGTTCGATAGAAAAAGATGAGCGGCACGAGACTGAACGTCGTTAGCTCCAGGACGACCCAAAGCATGGCGAATTGCTGGACGACCAGAACGAGCGTATTCGCCAGGAGGTAAAAGTTCAGGGCGGGGTAGAACAGGCGCTTCGAATGATCATATTCAGCTCCCTGCGTCCGTTGCAAGAAGCTGGGTGAGTAGAGCACCACCAGGACGAACGTGTGCGACAGAATCGTGAGAAAAAAGCCGCCCAGGGGATCCACGGCAAGCCACCACCACCCGCTTGGAAATGGGTTCTGTTGTGACACGAGGCTGTGCAGGGATGCAAGCAGATGGGCGATGCCTGCCAACAAAGTGACGCGTTGATTGGCTCGAGCCGAAGAACTCCATATTGCAAAAACGGTCGCGATCGGCGGCAGGATAAGGAGAGCGAAAATCGTGATCATTGGTTAGTCCTGCAGCGCCGTTAGCTCTGCGCCATCGGCCTCCGGAAAATGCGATTTGAGCTGGTTAATCGCGATTCCCATGAGGAAGACGAGTACAAACAAGTCGAGTAACCCCGCGACTTCGATCATCCACGGCATTTGGGCTTGAACGCCAATACCGAGTAGGAACAGGCCGTTCTCGATGATGAGAAAGCCGACAATGTGCGCGAGCAGCAGCCGACGGCGCACGATCAGCAGACCGCCCGCTGCAATGCCGGCGACGGCCGCCCCGAAGGGGATAACATTCACTGGCGTGAACCGCGCGAGTTGATGCGAGATAAGGAATGCTCCGACCACCACACCGGCCATCTGGACTAGGAATCCAGGATGGTAGCGCCGCGTGCGATCGCCATGACCCATGTCCAGTTGGCGGATGATTTTCACAATGTAGGCGGGAATCAGAAGTGTGCGGACAAGCAACACGGCCGCCGCCACAATCAGGTGCGACCACGAGAAGTCGCTGAAAAATGCCAGCGCATGAACACCGGCAACCAGCGCTCCTTGCAGGACCAGAATCAGTACGTAGGCCGAGAGCCGCGTGGTAACAGCGAGGTAAATGAGCGTGAGGCAAAAAAGAATCGTCAGGACATTGATCATGGCCGGTGTGAAAAGGTGAAGATCAGGATGTTGAGAATGCCGATCGCGGTTCCGAAGAGGAGAAATTGTGGTACTAGAACCAACCGGAACCGGGCCATCAGCGTCTCAATAGCCGCCAATGCCACCGCCAGTGCCAGAAGCGTCGCGACGAAGACCAGTAGACCAACGGCGGGGCCAAACACGCCAAACGGATTCAATAAGAGCGCCGCCAATGAGCTGTAGAGCAGCAGCTTGAGCGATGCAGCATGTTGATAGAGGGCCAAATCGAAGCCGGAAGCGTCGAGGATCATCACTTCATGGATCATCGTCAGCTCCAGGTGGGTGTTCGGATCATCGACCGGCATCCTGGAGCACTCAGCGCTAACCAGGAAGAAGAGGGCGAGCACACCGACCGACACGAACACAAAAAAGAGTGGATCATGCCAGGAGATCTCGGCGAAAACCGTATCTAACGAATAACACCGCGTGATGATCGCTAGGCTACCGATTGTAAAGAAGAATATTGGTTCGGCAAACACGGCGAAGCGCGCCTCCCGGCTTGCGCCCATGCCTTCGAAACTGCTAGCCACATCAAATGAGGCCAGGATTTGGAAGAAGCGCCCAAGCGCCAGCAAATAGGCGAACAGGATGATGTCGCCCGGAAATGATACAGCAGCCGGCCGTCCGAGCGGAAGGAGCAGGGCCGCGAAGCCCACGGTGCACCAAACCAGCACCGGCGCCACGCGGGAAATGAATCCAGCGCTTGTGCTGTAAACGGTTTCTTTGCGTGCAAGGCGCAGCAGCTCGTAGTAAGGCTGCCACACGGGCGGACCGACCCGCCCTGTAAGCCGTGCTTTGACCTTATTGATGATGCCGCTAAGCAGCGGCGCCGCCGCGAAGAATAGCGCGCACGTCACCCAGGATAAAGGATCGGAGGAGAGTCTCACCATACGAGCGCGCAAAGCAGGTAGAAGATGACGGCAGCGAAGACGTAGAGAACGTAGTGGCGAATATTACCACTTTGAATCCACCTCAGGGCGCCGAGCAAACGGCCGATCCCGGAATTCAACAGTATCCAGCCGTTTTCCATCCGGTCGTTACAGCGCGAATGGAACACCCGTGCAAGGGGTAGAATGCTTTGGAGCGGTGTCCACTGGACAGTGAAAGCGAGCATTGGACGACCAAGTTGCACGAGTTCCGCTGCGAAGCCTGAAGCAGTGTATTGCATGCGCGGAGTTACCGCCGTGTAGCCACAACCCCACGTCTCGCCTAAACGAACGACAGTTCTGCCTTGCAGCCAAACTTTGGCCGCATAGATCACCACGACCAGCGCAAGGAAGAGCAAGAACACAATCTGTAATTGGCCGATCGGTGACGCCCATTGAGCCGAGGTTTGGTTAGTGCCGGTGAGTTCGCCAAGCACGGGCTCAATCAGCCGCAAGCCCGTGCCAGGGAAAATACCAACTACCGCGCAGAAGCTTGCCAAGCCAAGCAGCACGATCGAGGAAGAGACCGGTTCACCTTGCCGACGGAGGGCAACACCAGCGCGGTTGTGTCCGAGGAAGACGATTCCGTAGAGCTTCGTGAAACACGCCACGGCCAGCCCGCCCATGAAAGCGAGTCCGACCGCCGCTAAGAGCAGCAGAAGCGGCGCGTAGCCGTGCAGTAAATCTGCACCGCGAAAGAAACTCTTATAGATAATGAACTCGCTCACAAATCCGTTGAAGGGCGGCAAGCCGCAGATTGAAATCGCGCCGACTAAGAACCCGACGGCGGTCAGCGGAATAACGCGGGCGAATCCGCCCATTTGCTCGATGTTTCCGCCGTGAGCTTGTAGATCGACATTGCCCGCACCAAAGAATAATAGCCCCTTGAAGATTGCGTGGTTGAGTGTGTGAAGGAGCGCGCCCGCGAATCCAAGCACGACGAGCTCGGGCAGCGCGTAGCATCTCCCCAGCCAAGCAACGGACAGGCCGAGTCCGATGATGCCGATATTTTCGACCGAGTGATAGGCGAGTAGCCTCTTAATGTCGTGCTGAGCAAGTGCATACCAAACGCCGAGTACGGCGGAAATGAGCGACACTGCGAGCAGTCCCCAGCCGAAGGAGGCTTCCTGCGCCGGCAAAATCATCATGAGTCGGGCGATGCCGTAGATGCCGGCCTTGATGTTGATCGCTGAGAGCAGTCCGGACACATGCGCGGGCGCAGCGGGATGGGCATTTGGCAGCCAGACGTGGAATGGCATGAACCCGGCCTTGATGCCGAAACCGGCGAAGCCGGTCAGCAAAACGATCGCCAACGTCTTTGAATCGTAGCCTGCATGGCGCGCGAAGTCGTCGAAGTTCCAACTGCCGGTCAGCTCATGCAGAACCAGGAAGGAAACAACAAGGAAAAGCATGCTGGCGTGGGTAGCCACCAGATACCAGAAGCCGCCCTGGCGAACTTCTGCGTTCTGCCGATCGAAGACGATCGAAAAGTAGGCGGCAAGCGCCATGATTTCCCATACGACGAGAAAGATGAGCGCATTTTGGACGACGGCGACAAGCTGCAGTGACAGGATCAGCAGGGTAAAAAAACAGAGGTGGCCACGAACGGAAAGGCCGCGCTCGACGTAGTGCCGCAGGTAACTGACTGCATAGAGGCTCCCTGCGAACGAGAGGAGCTGAAACGTAAACAGAAAGAACAGAGACAGACCGTCAAAGCCGATCACCACTTGTCCGGCGGCCGGGAGTTCAAACCGGTATTCCGTTCGTTGATAAGCCAGCAGAGTACTTAGAGAGAAGCAAAGGCCGCAGACGAGCGCGATGGCGTTGATCAAATTGCCGACAACAGTGAGGCGACGGCTGTCGCGCAACAGAGCTGGCACAACGAGATTCAACCCATGCAGCGCCAAGCCAATGGCGAATAGCGCGATCATCGACGCAGTTTTTTCTCTGGGTTTGCTTCCTTCGGAACTGCGTCCCGGATCCATTTGAGGATTGTTTCCGGTTTCGCGCGCTCCCGCAGCAGGTCGACGAACTCGGGTTGGCGGAACAGAAATGTCAACCGTGCTAGCAGCTCCAAGTGTTGTTTGGGTGCGAGGCTCAACAACAGAAACAGCGTATGCACCGGCCTCCCATCCAGTGCCCCCATGTCGATCGGCTCCCTTGTGCAGAAAATGCTCAGCGCAGGCCTCGACACATTGACAACGACCGGCACGCGAAGATGCGGAATCGCCAGACCATCGCCGATCGCAGTCGTCATGAGCTTCTCGCGGCTGACGAGTAGATCGTAAATGAGTTCCTTATCTTCGGGCGGCAGTTCGAAGATATCCAGCGCCCCACGCAGCACCTCGGCAAAGGTTCGACCTGGCACATCGTAGTGAAACCGCTCCGATGCAAATAGTTCAGCGAGCGGAGGTAAATCTGCAGGTTCAGTTGCAGCAACACCAAGATTTAACGGATGTCCGCGCGCCAGAGCCCATTCCAGGATGGCTTGCCGGTTGAATTGCAGACGGCCGCCCTGCGCGTCAACAATAGGCAGGCGCCCCGAGTACGCCCATTCGCGTACTTCGTGTTCAGGGACACGCAATAGCGCCGCGACTTCATTTGAGTTCAGTTCCATATTGCTCATTAGCGGCCGCTCGGCACCGAACGCGGGAGTTTGCGCAAATAACCCAACAGTCCGCGGATGAAAGTCAGCGGATGCGGGGGGCAGCCAGGGATATAAAGATCAACCTTGTATTTCTCAATGAATTCCCTTGCGAGTTGGTTGGAGCCTTGAAAAATGCCGCCGCTGATTGCGCAAGCGCCAAAGAGAATCAGCAGTTTCGGTCCGGGCACGGCTTGGTAGGTCGCTTCCAACGCGCTTGCCATTGCGTGAGTTGTTGTGCCAGAGATGACGATCCCATCCGCGTGTCGCGGCGAGGCGACAAACTCGATGCCGAAACGGCCCATGTCGAAATTTACATTGCCAAGTGCGTTCAGTTCCAACTCACAACCATTACAGCCGCCTGCCGACACTGAGCGCAGTTTGAGCGAACGCCCGAAAAGTCGACAAATTTCCTGCGCGCAACCTTCTGGCGATATGTCGCCTGCTTCGCGCAATAGCAATCCTCCGCGTGAAGTAGCAGCCATTTTGTAATCGTTGGTGTAAGTAATGACGCCCTCTGGACAGGCCTCGGTGCATAGAGGACAGAAGACGCACGCACCGAGGTCGATGGTCAGAGGGTTTAAAGAAATGGCGCCAGTTGGGCACGCATCGACGCACTCCGAACAACCCTCGGGACAGCGCGAAGAATCGATCTTCGGCTTTCCCCGAAATCTCTCGGGCAAAGTCGCCGCTGCGACATCTTGGATTACTGGCTCTCCTTGAGCCAGGCGTACTGTTACGGCTCTGGAAAGGCGCAAACTCATCGGTATCCGAACGGCTGCGTCATCGGTAATGAGACATTCGGTGGTTTCAGTAGAAGTGAAAAAATCTCAAGCGCCTATGAGCCCTTAGCAGAGGTCCGCTTCGGTTTGAGAGGTTTCGGTACCGGGACTCGGTCCGAACTCGCAACAATTGCTGAGGCTGATCTATCTTCGGCCAAATAGATAAACGCTCCGCAATTGTCACAAACGTTTAGTTCCCCGGGTTTGCGACGGAGATCACTTAGCCGGCCACTCGCCATCGATAGGTGGCAGGCTCCACAAACGCCCCGATGCACTGGCGCGATGGCTAATTTCCCGCGCGCCTTGCGCCCGTCGTAATGGCCCAGAATTGAAGTGGGCAAGAGTGCTCTTAGAGATTCGATTTTATCCTGGGTCTCTCGGTATTCCTCCGTTTGATCAGACAGTTTCCTCAATGCTGCATCAAACTCGTCTAGCTTGCGTAAGCTCTTCAGTATGTCCGCCGCTTGACTCATGACTTTTGAGCTACGTGCAACAATCAGGCCACGAATCAGTCTGTTTGTGTAACTTGCTTATCTATAGATATTTACATTTTAATAAAATCTAAACGTTATCGCGGCTTCAGTTCGTTGAACGCAACAAAGCGCAGAATTTGCGCTGGTTTTGTAGATCCGGTGCATTCAAGGTTCGGTGTGGATGTAGCAAAAATTCATATATTGGTGCTCGATAGAAATTCCAAGTCGGCTCAGTCGATCGGGCAAATACTGAAGTCTATTGGATATCAGGTGTCTGTTACCTCCCATCAGTCCGAGGCGATCGCTTTAGTTGAAAAGGAGCTCTTTAACGTGGTCGTGAAGGTTTTCGATCCCGATGCAGTGGATGCCATCGCTCTCATGGATCGTATTCGGGCAATCACCCCTGATACCCAATTCATCTTCATCAGCGAAAAGGGGTCGATTCAAGTCGCGGTGAACGCCATCCGCAAGGGCGCCTACGACTATTTGTCCAAACCCATTAATCCTGCTCAACTGATTGAATCGGTCCGGAAAGCGCTGGATTTCCAAGCTGTGATTGCGGAGGACCAACGGATTAAAATGCGTCTGCGCAGGCGCTCCGACCTCGACATTTTCGCCGGAAGCAGCAGCATTATGCTAGAAATCGATCAACTCATTCGGCAGATCGCCACAACGGATGTAACCGTTTTGATTGAGGGAGAAAGTGGTACCGGCAAGGAAATTGTCGCTCGAGCCATACACGAGAGGAGCCGCCGAAGCGCGCGGCCTTTCATTGCTGTCAACTGTGCCGCCCTCCACGAGGGCTTATTGGAAGCAGAACTCTTTGGACACGTCCGTGGCGCCTTCACTGGTGCTATTAGCGATCGAAAGGGGCGTTTTCAGTTGGCCCACCAGGGAACTTTGTTTCTTGACGAAATCACTGAGCTATCTCCGAAGGGGCAAGCTGATCTGCTTCGCGTATTGGAGGACGGTGTTTTTCGTCCTCTGGGAAGTCAAAAAGTTGAGCGCGCCGATGCCCGAGTCATCGGGGCAACCAACAAGTCGCTCGAAGTAGAAAGCATGAACGGTCAGTTTAGAGAAGACCTACTGTACAGACTGAATGTAGTGACGATCCAAGTGCCTCCTTTACGCGAGCGGGCGGAAGACATTCCGCAGCTCGTCAAATCGTTCGCTGAACACTACTGCGCCAAGCACCAGCGGCGGAACAAGCGATTCTCACCTGAAGTCGTTAGCCTCCTCCAAACGCTGCCCTGGCCGGGTAACGTACGGCAGCTTCGAAATATCGTTGAACGGCTCGTCGTCACCATTCCGCGGCGGACGATCGGTATTGAAGATCTGCCTTCTGCCCTCGTTGGTTCCTTGCGACCATCGCGGAATTTCTCTGTGCGTCCTGGGATGTCTTTGGCACAAGTGGAGGCGGAGCTAATCCGCCAGACACTGATGAACGTAACGTCGAACCGAACTGAAGCAGCCGAAAAATTAGGCATCAGTCGACGAGCACTGCAGTACAAAATTAAACGGTATGGATTGGCTGGATTCAACAAGACTACGGCAAATCCTAACCAGCGTTAGACGCAAAAGATGAATACGTTCTGGGAAATCGGCCCAGGAGTCATACGCCGCTATTGCAGTAATCAGGAATAGATTTAGTGACGGCGATGGATGCTACAGCGTTGAATGCACTGGAAAGCATTATCGAGCGGTTTCAACGCCATGGTTCAACGGTGATATTGAGCGGTCTTCACCGGCAGCCTTTGGAAATGTTGCGAAAAGCTGGATTCATTGAGGTTATCGGCCGCGACAACCTTTGTGGGCACTTTGATGCTGCGCTGATCCGGGCCCGCGCATTGTTGCCCTAGCCACGTTGGGCCGGCTTACTAAAATAACCGCGAACTGTGAACTGTGAACTGTGAACTGCGAACGACTAACCCACCGGTGAACAACAGACGGCGAATTGTGGCCAAAAGACGTGTGGCCCGGCTCGGAGCATGGACCTACAAAGAGGTATGCAGGTCGATCACAACTTTCCGACTAAACTGTTTACTGTCGACGGTGTGCCAGAGCCATTCCGTGGGACGTTGAAAGACAATCTTTCACCCAATGAACAACTCCTTCTGATTTACTCTCCAGCCTTTTCTACGTTACAAGATCTTCCTGCGGAATCAGCTCCGGTCAACGTCGATAGCGAGCTCAACGGCGCCTCTCCGTCCTTCCGGTGCCATGGCGGCGGCTGGCCGCGGAGCAACAAAATACCGCGTCAAAAAATCGGTGCAGGCAAAGGGAAGGTAAGATCCGACCGAACCACGAAGAGCGTTTCGTTTGGCCCAAGTTACGAATTATCGTATGAACAACGGTGCTGACGTCGTGGACGTGCTCAGCCGATCGCGCGTTTACCAAGATTACCAGGACGCCTTCGGAAAGACAACAAAGTTACCTTTGGAACTCGCATCCATCGGACACGAGTGGGAAATCCACCTCCTTCGGAACAAATATAAAAATTCTTTTTGCGCTATCCTTGCACGGACTAATCAGGCTTGCGCCAGCTGCTTGGAAAGACAGCAGACGCTCGGCCCGGAGATATCGGAAAAACAAACGGCCAAATGCTTCGCTGGACTTACGGTGACCAGCGTACCGGTAAAGCTGAAGGACCGCGTCATCGCGTTTCTGCAGACGGGTCAAGTCTTTCTGCGAGCTCCGAATCCAAGCCGCTTCAAGAAGATCGCTACGCGTTTAGTTAGTCTAGGTACGAACGTGAACTTGGCGCGCCTGAAAACTGCTTATTTGGGCTCCCGAGTAGTTTCATCCAGTCTATATAACGGAGCAGTACAACTTTTGGGGATTTTCTCTGAACATTTGGCATTGGTGGCCAACCAGATTTCGCTTCAGCAAGCCAATGTCGATTCGCCACTGGTTACTCGCGCCAAAGATTATGTGGCGATTCATCACTCTGAACCGATTAGGCTTGAACAGATTGCTCAGGCCCTCAATGTCAGCGAGTTTCATTTTTGCAGGACATTCAAGCAGGGAACTAGTCTAACCTTCATGGACTACTTGAGCCGTGTCCGGATTGAGAAAGCGAAAGTCTTGTTGTCTGACAAGAGACTGCGTGTCAGCGAGATAGCCTACGAGACAGGTTTCCAAACGATTACTCACTTTAACCGGATCTTTCGCAAGCTGGTCGGCTTCTCTCCGACAGAATACCGGTCTAGATTGCCTGAGATCACCTGAATCGGCGAGCAGCGAACTGAGGTGAAGGTTCGAGGGCCGGAGTTTCTTCATTCTGGATCATGCACAAGGCCCATCTGTGCCGGCCGAGATTTTATCGAATCGCGGGAAAATAGCAGGGAATGCGGGTCATCGCAGGCTCACGCGCCTTGAGGTTTTCGTTTAAGCAAGAAAAGCCAAGAAAAAGGCAATTCGGGTGGAGTACAAAACCCGAAAAATTGTCAAAGTCGGTTCCGTTAGGGACAACAGGGAATTTCCCCGTTAGCCCACGAGGGGCGATACCACCCTGCACCCGATGCGGGGTCGTCTTGCCTGGACACGAAGAACGACTCTAGCCCTAATGAAAACCCTGAAGCACGTTGGTTCATTCAAGCCTCGGCTCTTGGCTATCGGCCTTGCAATATTTGCTGGAGCAACTTGGGTAGTGAACAGCCCTATCGTTTCTGCGGGACCGCGAGCCGCGCCGGAAAAGCCGGTGGTACAGACGTCTCGGTCAGGTTCCGAATTGTATGCGGTTCACTGTAGTCGGTGCCATACGGAACGATATGCCACTGAATTTACAGCGGGGCAGTGGCAAACCATCATGATTCACATGCGCGTCAGGGCAAACCTGACGGCGGAGGACGCGAGGGAGATCCTAAAATACCTGCAGGAGAACAGCGGGCATTAGAGGGAAACCGGTGCAAGCTATGACCATCCGCCCAAATTTTCTGGCGCTAGTGGCAACCGGACTTGTGATGGGGATTGGTGTCGAATCCCGGGTGGCCGCAGAGATAAGCGATGACGATTTCAATACCCTGAAGCAGCAGGTCCAACAGCTAAGTGACAAGCTGCAGAAGCTGGAGCAGATGCACGACCAGGATCAACAGACTCATCAGCAAGACCAAGCGAAGATCCAAGAACTGCAACAACAGTTAGGAAAAACGCAGCAGACGGCGGCCGACGCCCAACAGAAAGCGAGAGCTGCAGCCCAGGTGCAGAAGAAGGTTCAACAGTTACAAGAGCAAGTCAGTGAAACCCAAAAGGCGACTAGCGAAGGGAAAGGTGTGGCCGCGGCTCAAGTGCAACCGGTCGCTCCGGTCCCGGAAGGGCCGCTCGCGCTGCATAACTTCGCCATCGTAGGAGATGCTGAGATCCAATTCGGGAAGACCTACGGCAGCCACAGTGCGTTTACCGAGGCCGATTTTGCTCCAATCTTTCTGTTCCGGGCGAATGACAATATCCTATTCGAGGCTGGGTTCGATGTGAAATTGCAGAATGCCGGGGTGACCCTAGCGAACGGCAACACTGGGAATAGCGGAACTACCACCGCGATTGACCTGAGTTTCGCGACCTTGGACTATATGCTGAACGATTATGTGACGATCGTCGCGGGCGACATGTTGCTGCCTCTTGGTACCTATGCTGAACGCTCAGCGGGTTGGCTGAATAAGATACCGGATGACCCCCTTCCACGCAGTGTTTTGCCGGGTACTGGCATCGGTGTGCAGTTGCGCGGGGCGGTTCCGATCGGGCAGAGTGGCCAGCAAGTTACCTATTCTTTCTATGTAGCGAATGGGCCGGGATCAGTCGACGGGACCGGGAACGCCATCTTCACGGACAGTAGCGGCAACGTTTTGCCAAATCTTGACTTTGGTAATGTCGGCATCCAATCGAATGGTAATACCGGCAATGAGCACTCATCACCCGGCGGCGGTGGCCGGATCGGATGGTTTTTCCCGCTGAAGCCGCATTATGATCTGGAGCTAGGCATTTCAGGTCAAACGGGTCCCTGGGACGCCTCGGGTAACAGGCTCTGGTCGGCTGCGGTGTTTGACGCGGCCTTGCATATCAGCCCCTTTTTCGAACTCAAAGGGGAATACATCAACACCTGGTGGGACACTGTAGACAGGGGTACCCTTAATCCTCGAGGTTGGTGGATTCAGGGAGGTTATAAGCTGGCAGGCTTGAATCTGGATCTCCCATTCATCAACAACCTCGAATTGGTTAGTCGCTACGACCAAGTGTACGACGGTCTAGGCTCGAGGACTCGCCGTGAAACAGTCGGTTACGTCTATTACCTGACTAACACGCTTTGGTTTGAGGGTGACTACGAATTCCTTCAAAGCAGGGGCCCGAGTTTGATGCCGTCTGGGAAGTGGGTATTTCAGCTTTCTTACGGATTTTAGACAAACAGATAGATCAACACATTATGCCGATGAAAATCAAACTCTCCGCGGTCCTCCTAACCGGGGCTGCAGTCGCCGTGATCGGGGCGGGCTTCGCGCTCGCTCAAGCGGATGCTCGAATGGAACAGTTCGACAAAGGTCCGGCGACGATAAACATTTCCAAATACCCGGCGGCCATCCAACAAGACTACGCGGTGTTTGCCCAGAAGTGCACCCAGTGCCATAAGCTGAGCCGCCCGATTAACTCTGATTTTGTGCTGCCAGACGAGTGGTCGCGCTACATCCACCGCATGATGAGCAAGCCGGGCTCGGGAATTGACGGTGGCACAGGCGCTAAGATTTACGACTTCGTCGTTTACGACTCCAGTGTCCGCAAGAAATCGATGCTTGATGCGAAACTTGCTTCGCTTTCAGCTGGGGACAAGGCCGCTGCGGAAGCCAAGATCAAGGCGGTCGTGGACAAGTACAAGTAACGAACGCCTGCTCCGTGGAAGAACCGGCTTCATCGGAAGTGGCCGCGGGCTCGCGCCGCGATTTCATAGCCAATATCGTTCTCGGCACAGGAACGGTGCTAGGCGTGGGGAGCTTGGCTTATCGGTTCCTGGAATACCTTTATCCGGTCATCCCGGCCATCAGACTGGTTGAGGTGCCCGCAGGAAAACCCGAGGATATTCCAGCTGACGGCGTTCGCCTCGTCCAGTTGCCGGCGGGCCCGGTGATTTTAGAGAAAGCAGACAACGAAGTTCACGCCTTTTCGGCTGTTTGCACCCACCTAGGCTGCACCGTCCAATGGCATCCGGAGGACAAGAGATTCGTCTGTCCGTGCCATCAAGGGATTTACGATTTGAAAGGCAATGTCGTTTCCGGTCCACCGCCGCGTCCATTGGAAAAGCTTCAGGTTACGCTACGCGACGGCCAGCTTTTTGTGCTCATGAATTCGCCCAAGGGGGAACAGGCGTGAAGCGTGTGCTCCGTTGGATTGCGGAACGGGTGCCGGTGGATCAGGAGCTCGTCCGAAAGGCGCTGCGCGAACCGCTGCCCGTTCATATGAAAAACTGGGTTTTTTGCCTGGGTGGAACGCCGGCCCTGCTCTTCTGTATCCTCGCAGTTACGGGAATTTTACTAACTTTTTACTATGTACCATCTCCAAGCCATGCTTACGCTAGCGTCAGCAACATCACCTTCAAGGTGCGGATGGGTTGGTTTATTCGCGGTATCCATCAAGGCGCCTCCCAGTTGATGATTGTAACGGTGCTGCTGCACATGATCCGCGTCTTCTTCACGCGCGCTTACCGCAATCCGCGGGAGCTGAACTGGATGTTTGGTGTCGCGCTGTTCATGATCACTCTGACGTTCGCGTTTACCGGTTACTCGCTCGTTTATGACCAGCTTTCGTACTGGGCCACCACGATCGGCACGAACATGATTGCGGCCGTGCCAGTGATCGGTGAGCCGCTGCTCTACCTGCTGCGCGGCGGGCCCGACGTAAATCCGAACACACTCAGCCGATTTTACGATTTCCATATCGGTGTGCTGCCCACTATGATGACGCTGCTGATTGTCGCTCACGTGCTCCTGGTGCGTTTGCACGGCGTGGCTCCGCTGCCAAGCGATCCACGCCGAGAAACCTATCCGTTCTTTCCCGATCATATGCTGCGGGAAATGATTGTCGGCCTAGTCATTCTGATCGCGCTGGTCAATTTCGTTATGTTCTTTCCGCCGACTGTCGGCGCGCCGGCAACGCCGGGCAATACTCCCGGGCACATTCGTCCGGAGTGGTACTTCTTTCCTACCTATCGCTGGTTAAAGTTAACCTCACTCTCTGTGGGAATCTGGGGAAGTATGCTTTTCGTAGCCGGCCTGTTTCTCTGGCCGTTCATTGACGCGATCCTGGAAAAAATCGCGCCTCGAAGACATTTGTGGGTGATCGTCGGGACGTCGTGCTTTCTGATGACGATCGTGTTCATGCTTTGGGAGGCGATAGTCGGCTGAACCGGAACTCAAGCATGAGCATCAATGCGCAAAAATATCTGGTTGGGATTATGGGATTGATCCTGGTCGGGTCCGTTATCGCAACTGGCTACCTCGATACTCAACGCCGGAAAAAGGAAAATGTCCCGCCCAGCGCGAAAGCCTCGGCCTCGGCCTCGGCGGCGCCGCTAAGTCGGGAGCTGCAACGTGGATTAAAGATTTACCAAGAATTGAGCTGCGAGACTTGCCACGGACCGGGCGGCAAAGGTGGTGTGCATAATTTTAATGCGCAATCGGGACAGGAAGTTCCCCCACTTAACAAGGTTGCCGAGGGCTATACTAAACCCGAACTAATCGAAAAAATTAAAGTCGGTGTTCCTGACGAGCCGAAACTCGATCCGAATGGCCCGGCGCCGCCACTGCACATGCCGGGTTTCAAGGATATGCTTACTGACGACCAGGTGAACGATCTCGTCGCTTACCTCATCAGTCTGAAACCGAAAGGAGAGGACTCCGGTTTCTAGCGCAATCCTGGGCTGTTAGGCCCAGGAAATGGATTTCCAAAAGGTCGTCCAGCACCGAAAGCGCGGCGGAATCAACGGTTGTTCAAGCCGAAGAAAACATTTGCCCAGACGCTCGACGACGGCTCGATTTCCCGATCCGAACACCGAATGCTGATGCAACGATTATCCGGCGCGCTTTCAGCGCTCATCGCCTTGGGGTAACCTTTTCCTGGACCTAGCAGCCCAGGCTAAAATCTGGCCATGCCTTCGCGCCTCACGCAACTAACCGCGAACCGTGAACTGTGAACTGTGAACGGCGAACCCACCCGTGAACAACAGACGGCGAATTGTGGCCAAAAGACGCGTGGCCCGGCTAGGAGCGTGGACCTACAAAGAGGTATGCAGGTCGATAACAACTTTCCGACTAAACTGTTCACTGTCGACCATGTGTCAGAGCCATTCCGTGGGACGTTGAAAGACAATCTTTCACCCAATGAACAAGTCCTTCTGATTTACTCTCCAGCCTTTTCTACCTTACACGATCTTCCCGCGGAATCAGCTCCGGTCAACGTCGGAAAAATCTTGATACCGGCCACCGTTCTAGCAATAACGGACGACAGGTGGTTAGTTGCAACCGAAGAGGAAGACGGAGTCACTGTCGAACAGTCTGTCTTCAGCGATACGCTGTTCCTCGAACTCACATCGATTCTTCTCTCCGACAACCTAGGCCTGACCTTAGTCAAAGCCTGGTCAGCGTATGCCTGCTCGCTGTTTTATTCTGGGACAGTAACAAGACCAGGAGAAAACCATGAACCAGACGCTAGAGAAACCAGACACAAACCCATACACCTTGAATATGAAGAGGATTGTAGTGGCGGTCGACCTCTCGACCCATTCTAAGAAGACGGCAACCTATGCCGCGCAGTTTGCTAAAAGCTTCGGCGCATCATTAACTCTCGTTCACGCCTTCGCACCAGAGCAGATTACAGAATTTACTACTGAGGAAGTTCATAAGCGCTATGAGGCGGATATGCGAGATACTGAGCGAGACTTGGACAAGCTGGCCGCCGCCGTTCGCGAAACCTACCCGGACTGCGATACCGAGTTCCGAGTAGGAGATCCGGCCGAAGAAGTGAACCTTATGGCCAAAGATCTGCACGCCGACCTGATTATCACCGCCAGTCATCATCCAGGTTTTTTGAGCCGCCTGTTCGGCGCCGATCAAGCCCCTAGGATCTTACATCGGGCACAATGTCCGGTTCTGGTCTATCACGAGGGGAACGAGTAAGCGCTGTTGCCGATCAAGAAAAGAGTGAGGAGAAAGGTATGAACCGAATTCGGAAGAGAACAGCCACAAAGAGACAGAAATCAAGCCAATCAGGCGTAAACTTCAGGAGGATCATTGTAGCCGTTGATCTGTCTCCCCACTCTGAGAAGACGGCTCTATACGCAGCGGAGTTTGCTAAACGTGT
>Ga0307479_10001880_pt1 | contig 19172 bp, 17 predicted proteins | sample atmos_gasesECM4C_FD_203743 | JGI IMG/M metagenome (GOLD analysis project Ga0307479, IMG submission 203743) | Hardwood forest soil microbial communities from Morgan-Monroe State Forest, Indiana, United States - atmos_gasesECM4C_515 | ecosystem: Environmental > Terrestrial > Soil > Temperate... | reverse complement strand
CATGGCGTACAGGTGGCCAGCGCTGTCCTCGATGCTTTGGCCCAAAACCATGTAGCCGCCGCATTCGCCGTGGACCGGCCGCGTTTGCGCAAAGCGGCGCAAGCCTTCGGCAAAATTCTGTGCCGCTGCGAGTGATTGCGCGTGAAGTTCAGGATAGCCGCCCGGCAGCCAGCAGCAGTCGGCGCGCTCAGGCGGCGGCTCATCGGCCAATGGCGAGAACGGCAGGATCTCCGCGCCGGCGCTCCGCCAGGCTTCCACAACGTGAGGATAGACAAAGCTGAAAGCCCGATCCTGCGCAAGCGCGACGCGCTGGCCCGGCGGCGGCAGGAAACCGGCATGATTGTCGCGCCGCGACCGGAAGGTGAGCGGCGCGGCGGCCGCAACGATGGCATCGAGATTGAGCTGACGGTCCGCCGTTTCGGCCAGGTGTTCGATCAGCGCCGCCAGATCGGCATGCTCGGCGGCCTGCACCAGGCCGAGATGGCGCTCCGGCAGAGCGAGCGCGGCATCGCGTGGCAGCACGCCAAAAACAGGAAGCCCAACGGCGCTGACGGCGTCGGCAACGAGCGCGCGATGCCGTTCGCTGGCCGTGCGATTGAGAATAACGCCGGCAATTTTCACGGCGGGATCGTGCGCGGCAAAGCCGCGCGCGATGGCGGCGGCCGATTGAGCCTGGCGCGCGACATCGAGCACCAGGACTACAGGCAGATCAAAATGCGCGGCGAGATCGGCAGTAGCGCCGCGCCGGCCGGCGCGCGCCGCCGCGCCGTCGAACAGGCCCATGACGCCTTCGATCACAAAAATATCCGCACTGCCCGCCGCGCGCACCGCCAGCATCTCGATCAACGCACCCGGCATGGCCCAGGTATCAAGATTGACCGCCGCGCTGCCGCTCGCCGCGGCATGAAATGCCGGATCGATATAATCGGGTCCAGCTTTCGCCGCGCTGACTTTGAGGCCGCGGCGCCGCAGCGCCGCCACAAGCGCGAGCGTTATTGTGGTCTTGCCGGCGCCGGATTGTGGCGCGGCGACGATCAGACCGCGCGCGGTCATTTTAATTCCACTGATCCGCTTAATTCCGCGACCACAAGCGCGTCACGCAATTTGACGATCTCGCCAATCACCACGATCGCCGGCGGCTCGAGTTTCTGTGCGCGCGCGTCGCTGGCAAGTTTGTCCAGCGTCGAGACGACAACGCGTTGTTTCGGCATGGATGCCGAGACGATCACGGCGGCCGGCGTGCTGGCGGCGATTCCCGCTTCGCGCATCGCCGCGGTGATCCGTTCGAGATTGTGCATGGCCATGTACAGCACGATCGGTTGTCCGGTCCGTGCCAGCGGCGCCCAGTCGAAATCTTCATCGGCGCCGTGTCCGGCGGCAAAAATGACGGCGCGATTGACGCCGCGGAGGGTCGCCGGGATACCCGCCGCGGCCAGCGCGGCGAGGCCGGCGGTCACACCGGGAATGATGCGAAACGGCACGCCAGCCCGCGCCAGCGTCATGGCCTCTTCGCCGCCGCGGCCGAACACGAACGGATCGCCGCCCTTGAGACGGAGCACGCGATTGCCGGCGCGCGCCAGCGCGACGAGGCGTTCGCTAATATCGGCCTGCAGCGGCGACGGCTTGCCGCCGCGTTTGCCGGCAAACTCAAGCCGCGCCTGGGCCCCGGCCAGGGCCAGCACGCGCCGATCGACCAGCGCGTCGTGCACCACAACATCGGCTTGGGCGAGCCCGGCGAGCGCATCGAGCGTGAGCAGGCCGGGATCGCCCGGTCCGGCGCCGGCAAGCCAGATATGTCCCGGCGCAAAGACCGGAATTCCGGTCCGGCGCGCGGCCAAAGCATCCCATGCGGTCATGACGAACTCACGGCGTTTGCTGGTTTTCCGCTGGTAGTGACGGGTTCCGCTTCCGGGACTAAAGGAACGGCATGGCGAACGTGGCGAAACAGCAACGCGCCCTGCGCCGCGGCTGGACCACCGGCACCTGCGCCGCCGCCGCGGCCAAGGCCGCTTTTGCCGCGCTGGTGACCGGCGAGTTTCCCGATCCGGTCGCGGTGACGCTGCCGCGCGGCGAGCGGCCGAGCTTCGCCCTCGCCATGACGCGCATGGCCGACAATGCCGCCACGGCCGGCGTCATCAAGGATGCGGGCGACGATCCCGACGTGACGCACGGCGCGCTGATCTGCGCGACGGTGCGGCTGGGCGCGCCCGGCACCGGTGTGATGTTTCGCGCCGGCGAAGGCGTCGGCACGGTCACGCGCGCGGGATTGCCCATTGCGCCGGGCGAGCCTGCCATCAATCCGGTGCCGCGGCGCATGATTGCCGATGCGATCGCCGAGACTGCAACAACCAGTGGTCGCGCGGCCGATGCCGAAGTCGAAATTTCCATTCCGGGCGGCGAAGCGATGGCGGCGAAAACGCTCAATGCGCGGCTCGGTATTGTCGGCGGTCTGTCGATTCTCGGCACCACCGGCATTGTGGTGCCGTATTCCTGCTCCGCCTGGATTGCCTCGATCCATTCCGGCATCGATGTCGCTCGCGCCGCCGGCCTGCCGCATATCGTCGGATCGACCGGTGCGAATTCGGAAAGCGCGGCGCAGAAGCTTTATGACCTGCCGGACATCGCACTGATCGATATGGGCGACTTCGTCGGCGGCATGCTCAAATATCTGCGGCGCCATCCGGTGCCGCACGTCACCATCGCCGGCGGCGTCGCCAAAATGACCAAACTGGCGCAGGGGCTCGCCGATTTGCACTCCAAACGCGGCGAGGTCGATCTCGCAGCGCTGGCGAAGTTCGCAGCGGCGACTGGCGCCGGCGAAGAGATCCAGCGCGGCATTCTGGCGGCGAATACCACGGCGCAAGCCTTTGCGATCGCGCGCGCCGCCGGCATTGCGCTCGGCGATCGGGTGGCGCGGGCGGCGCAGGAAACCGCGGCGAACATTGTCGCCGGCACCGATATCGCCATCGAGGTCGTGCTGTTCGATCGCGAGCAGAATCTGGTCGGCCGCGCTCCGTTCAAGGTCTGATTTGCTTGCGCTCATCCGCCGCCTCCGCGAAACCGGCGGCGATAACTGGGATCGTATAGCGCGCTGTCGCGGAAATCGCGCGCGGCAAGCGCGCGGCCGACCAGGATCAGCGCGGTGCGCTCGATCCGCGCCGTGGCAACGGCGATGGCGATGTCGGCGAGCGTGCCCGACACGACCCGCTGTGTGGCTGAGCTCGCCTCGGCGACGACCGCGGCGGGACAGTCCGCGCCATAGAACGGCGTCAGCTCGGCAACGATGGCGTCGAGGGCATGGACGGCGAGATGAATAACAAGCGTCGCGCCGGTTGCGGCAAAACCGGCAAGTGTTTCGCGCTCCGGCATGCGTGAGGCGCGACCGCCGACGCGCGTGAGCACGACGCTCTGCGCCACTTCCGGAACCGTCAGCTCGCATTGCAAAGCCGCCGCCGCGGCGGCGAAAGCCGGCACACCGGGGGTGAGCGTGTAGCGGATATTCCGCCGCTCAAGCCGACGCAGCTGCTCGGCCAGCGCCGAGAAGATCGACAGATCGCCGGAATGCAGCCGCGCCACGTCGTGTTCCGCCGCATCGGCGGCGACGAACTCGGCCTCGATCTCATCGAGCGTCAGCGGCGCGGTATCGACGATGCGCGCATCCTTCGGGCAGAAGCGCAACAGCTCGCGCGGCACGATCGAGCCGGCATAGAGGCAGACCGGACAACGCGCGATCAGTTCGCGCCCGCGCACGGTGATGAGGTCGGCCGCGCCGGGGCCGGCGCCGATGAAATGCACGGTCATGGCGCAGCCCCCGAGCGCGCCAGCGCGCAAGTCGCCGCGCCGAACACAAGACGCGAAGCGATCAGTCGCGACGACGGTCCCGCCGCGGCCAGCGCGGCGGCTTCGGCGAGCGAGGGCACGCCGGTAAGCGCGAGCACGCGTTCGGATCGCGTCTCGGTCCGCGCGCCGGCGGCTTTAAGCTCGTCATCGGCGACCAGTACGACGCGAAGACCAAGCTTCGCGGCTGCCGCAGCGATACCTGCCTCAGCCGCTTTGGCGCGGCCGGTGGCGACCGCCTTGAGGTCGGCTGTGGTGACGCCGGCGCGGGCCAAAGCTGCCCGGATTACGGCTTCGATGTCGGGGGCTCCGGCGCCTCGCCTGCAGCCGATTCCGGCGACGATCATGGCTTGATCCATTTCCATTGCGTCACCGGCATCGCTGCACGCCAACCGATTTTCTCGCCGAGCGGCTCGGCCCGCGAAATCGCCAATCGCAGCAATTCGCCGCCAAGCACCGCATGCCGGCCGAGCAGCAGCGTTTCGGTTTCAAGCGTCACGGCGTTGACGACGAGCCGTCCGCCCGACCGCAGCGAATGTGCCGCGCTGTCAAGAACGCCGCTCTCGCTGGCGCCGCCGCCGATGAAGATCGCGTCAGGCGTCGGCAGTTCCGCTAGCGCGCCAGGCGCGGCGGCAGGGGTGACCTGTAATGCCGGCACGCCGCAGGCGGCGGCGTTGCGCAGGATGCGCGCGGCGCGATCGCCGCGGCGCTCAATCGCGATCGCGCGCATGGTTGGATCGCTCAGCATCCATTCGATCGCGATCGAGCCCGAGCCCGAGCCGATGTCCCACAGCAATTCGCCGCGGCGCGGCGCCAAAGAAGACAGCGCGACCGCGCGAACTTCGCGTTTGCTGATCTGTCCGTCGTGCTCGAACAGCTCATCGGGAATGCCGGCTGTGCGCGGCAGGATCCGGGCGTCCGGCGCCGCCGCGACTTCGATCGCGACTGTATTGAGGTCATCGACGGCGCCGAAGGCGAACGCGGCGGCCGTGGTGCTGCGAACGCGCTCGCGCGGCCCGCCGAGCGCTTCCAAAACCGTCAGCCGGGTGTAGCCGAAGCCGCTCCGAGCCAGAAGCTGCGCCAGCGCTGCGGGCCCGTCGCCGCCGGAGGTCAAAACGAGAAGGCGCGCGCCCGGCTGCAGGTGCGGCCGGACGAGATCAAGCGAACGGCCATGCAGCGACAGCAGCACCGTGTCCGGCACCGACCAGCCGAGCCGCGCCGCCGCCAGGCTGAAGGCCGACGGCGCCGGAAGCACAATCATTTCGCGCGGGTCGATGGTGCGCGCCAGTACCGCGCCGACGCCGTAATGAAACGGATCGCCGGAGGCGAGCACGCAGACTTGCCGCCCGCGATGGCGGCTGACTTCGACGGCGGCGCTATCAAAGGGGCTCGGCCAAGCGCGCGCCGCCCCGCGAATAAGCGGCGCCGCAAGCGCAAGATGACGCCGGCCGCCAAACACGATGTCGGCCCCGCCAATCAGCCCGCGCGCGGCCGCGCTCAAGCCATCGACGCCATCCTCGCCGATACCGACGATGGACAGCCAGCGCGAGGATGCGGCACTGTGCGCTGAAGTCCTCTCGATAGACGGCTCGTTCGCGACAGTCATGTCACGCATCCTTATCCTCGGCGGCACGACGCAAGCGCGGGAACTGGCCGAGCGCCTGGCCAAGCGCACCGATCTTGAAGTCATTGTGTCGCTGGCCGGCCGCACCAAGTCGCCGGCGCGGCAGCCGGTGCCGGTTCGAACGGGCGGCTTCGGCGGCGTTGCCGGTCTTGCCGAATATCTTGCCAAGGAACGGGTCGACGCTCTCGTCGACGCGACGCATCCTTACGCGAATATCATTTCGGCCAATGCCGCCGCCGCCGCGCGCCAAGCGGGCGTGGCGCTGCTGGCCTTTCGGCGGCCGCCATGGCGCGCTGTTGCCGGGGATCGTTGGATCGAAGCGGTCGATGTTGCCGATGCCATGGCGAGACTGGGCGAGCACCCGCGCCGGATCTTTGTCACCCTCGGCCGCACCGAACTGGCGCCGCTGACCGCGGCTCCACAACACTTTTATCTGATCCGCAGCGTCGATCCGGTCGAGCCGCCGCTGCCGTTGCCGCGCGTCAACTATGTCACCGGCCGCGGCCCGTTCAGCGAAGGTGATGACCGTGCGCTGATGAGCGCGCACGCTATCGATGCGGTAATCGCCAAGAACAGCGGCGGGACCGCGACCTACGGCAAGATCGCCGCAGCGCGCGCGCTCGGCATCGACGTGATCATGCTGCGCCGGCCCGCGCCGCCGGATGGACCCGCGGTCGAAACCGTGGACGCAGTGATCGCGTGGCTCGATCATGCGATCGCCTCAGCCATGGTACGCGGCGTGTAAACGAGCGGCGAACGTCCGGGCCGCTCGATGACGCGCGTTTCGCGGGTGCCGACAATCACCAGCGTCGCCATATCCACCAGCGTTGCTTTATCGGCCGGTTCGTTCGCGGCGGTTTCCAGAGCCGTCACCGCAATACGCTCGTCCGGTCGGCCGACGGCGCGGCCGAAGATGACTGGTGTCGTCGCCGGCAGATGGCGGCGCAACCGCTCGAGCGCGCTGGCGAATTGCCAGGGCCGCGCGCGCGACACCGGGTTGTAGAGCGCGATCGCAAAGCCCGCTTGCGCCGCCGCGTCGAGCCGGCGCTCGATCAGCGGCCACGGCTTGAGATTGTCGGACAGCGACAGCGCGCAAAAATCGTGACCGAGCGGCGCGCCGATACGCGCGGCGACCGCGAGCATCGCGGTAATGCCCGGAATGAAGACAACGTCGAGCGCGCGCCAGTTGTCGGGACCGGTCGCGATTTGTTCGCAGATTGCCGCCGCCATCGCGAACACGCCTGGATCGCCGCCGGATACGACAGCGACGTTCGCTCCTTGCGCGGCCTGGTGCAGCGCTTCAGCAGCGCGCGCCGCCTCCTCGCGATTGTCGGACGGATGGCGGATTTGACTCGCGCGCGCCGGCACGCGGTTGAGATAGGGACCATAGCCATAGAGCGCTTGTGCGTCGGCAAGCGCAGCGGCGGCCTCGGGAGTGAGATAGCGTTCATCGCCCGGACCCAGGCCGACAACGGCGAGGCGTCCGCTCATGATTCACCTCCCGGCTTTGCTCGCGGACGGTTTTCCCAGCCCGGCACCAGGACTACGGCGAAATAGGGTGCGTCGTCGTCGGGCTTGGCGGCAAGCGGGATCATTTTCTCTTCCGCCATCGTGCCACGCTCGACATAGAGTGCGCGCAGCAAGCGTCCGCTGCGCGCAAGCGCGCGCCGTAATTTTGGCAGGTGCTGGCCGACTTTCATCACCACCGCCGCATCGGCTTCCGCAAGACGCCGCACCAATTCGCTCTCCGGCAGCGTCGCCGGCAGGACGGTGAAGACGTCGTCGCCTTGAGCGATCGGCAACGCTGCCGCCGACCAGCAGCCCGACATGCCGGTCACGCCGGCGATGACTTCCGTATCGAACCGCGGCGCCAAGCGGGCGTGCAGATGCATATAGGAGCCGTAAAACATCGGATCACCCTCGCAAATGACGGCGACGACGCGCCCCGCCTCGAGGTGCCCGGCGATGTCCACGGCCGCTCGCGCATAGAAACTCTCGAGCGCGTCGCGATAATCGGGGCTGCATTTCGGCAGTTCGGTCGTTACCGGGTAAGCAAGCGGCAGTTCAATACTGTCGGCGCGCAGGAACTGCGCAATTGTCGCGCGCGAATGACTGGGCCTTCCGGCTTTGGCGAAATAGGCAATCACATCGGCTTGCCGCAGCGCGCGGGTTGCTTTGACGGTCATCAATTCGGGATCGCCCGGCCCGACGCCGACGCCGATCAGCTTGCCCACTCTCACAGTTGCGCTCATAGGCCGGGCCTCGCCAAAGCATTAACGGCGGCGGCGGTAATCGCGCTGCCGCCGATCCGTCCGCGCACGATGAGAAACGGCACGCCGCGCGGATTGGCGGCAAGCGCGTCCTTGGCCTCGGCGGCGCCGACAAAGCCCACCGGAATGCCGAGAATCGCCGCAGGTTTCGGTGCGCCGGCATCCAACAGTTCGAGCAGCCGGAACAGCGCGGTGGGGGCATTGCCGATCGCGACGACCGCGCCGCCAAGACGATCGAGCCACAGATCGAGCGCCGCCGCCGACCGCGTGGTGTCGATTTTTGCGGCGATCGCCGCGGTGCGCGAATCGTTGAGCGTGCAGATCACATTGTTGGCGACCGGCAGCCGCGCGCGGGTGATCCCATGCGCCAGCATTTCCGAATCGCAAAAAATCGGTGCGCCGGCAGCCAGCGCCGCGCGCGCCGCCGCAACCAAATTGCCGCCGAACACAATGTGTTTGGCAATATCGACTTGCCCGCAAGCATGGATCATCCGCACAGCAATTTCGACCTGTTCGGAGGTAAAGCGGGCCAGATCGGCTTCGGCGCGAATGATGGCAAACGATCGCCGATAGATCGCCGCGCCGTCGCGCAAATAAGTGGTTTGGTCGGCGGCGGCGTCAGACATGGCGGATTTTCTCGGCAAGGCGGCGACGTTCGCGCAAGTGATCAGCAATGACGTCGGGCAATTCGCGCAGCGGCGCCGCCGCAAACGGCGCGTCGCGCGCCGAGCCGTTGGCGATAAGCCCGCAATCATCTTTTGTGCCGACCACAGTGAGCGGCGCCGCGCCGGGATGGGCGCAGCCTTTGGCGCAGCCGGATACGTGGATGGTCAAGCCACCGCTCAGATATGGCGCGGCGGCAGCGGCAATATCCGGCGCGACGGCTCGCGCCGCGATGTAAGCGGAGGCGCAGAGCGGCGCGCCGGCGCAGGCGACGACATGCCGGCGCGGATCGTCGGGGGCGGTGACGAAGCCGAGGCTTACGGCGGCTGCCAAAAACCGCGCCGTGCCTTTGCTCGTCAGCCCGATTGCCAAGAGGCCGCGGTTCGGCGCGCTGCGCAGCCCGCGCGCGCCGGTCGCCGCCGCGGCATCGGCAAATTTTTCCAGGGTGCGCGCCTCGGCATGGCCAAAGGCCAGTCCGATGCCGCAGGCCAAAGAACCATCGCGCAGCGCATGCAAGCCGATCGGGTCGCGGTATTGGCGCGGTGCCGCGCCGCCGGTTTCGATGCTGCTTGCGCCGTGATGGCGTTGCGCCACAAATCCGCGGTGTGCGTAGGCGAGCGTGTCCGCAAAACAATCGATTCCCTCATCGCCGATAATGTCGCGTGCGCGCGCGCCCCGCTCAGCCAGAACATGCAGCAGACCCGAGATAGCCTCGACGCTATCGCCTGGCGCGATAACGCCGAGGTCGACTGCGCTTGCTTCATCGCCGCCGATTCCCAGCCGCAACATAGGTTGACCATTGTGCAGTTGCGCGCGCAGGCGAATATCGGCGGCGACATGCGCAAGACCGAGTGGAGCGCCGCCATCGATCACGATAGAAACTTTGGGATCGAGACGGTCGCTGAACGATTGCTGCGCTACGGCGTAGCGCAATGAGGCGGCGAAGGCGCTGGCGTCGAAGATCTCCGCCGCATCAAGTCCGGCGAGCGGATTGCACAGAATTGGCACACCGTCCTCGGCGGCGATGCCGAGCGCGGCGATAGTATCGGCAAACCGCGGCGCCGAATCCGCGCTCAAGCCGCGCACCTGAATGCTGCCGCGCGCGGTGATTTCGATAATGCCATTGCCACAGGCCCGCGCTGCCGCGCACAGCGCGACGAAGGCGTCGAGTGCAATCGTGCCGATCGGCAGGATCCGCACCAGCAAACCATCGCCGGTCGGCAATGGCCGCGACAGCCCGGGACAAACGCCGCGCCGCGGGGGAATCACGGAGCCGCCGCTCATTGGCGCGCTCATGGCATTGCTCCAGCGGCGGTTTGCGCGCGTAATGCCGCCAAGGACGCGCTGACATCATTGCGTCGCGGGTGCCAAAAGCCGCGCTGCAACGCAGCTTCCAGACGATGCGCGATGCTCGCCGCGGCCGCCGGATTCTCGCGCAGCAGAAAATCGCGCACGGCCGGATCCTCGACATAGGCGGCATGCAGAAGCTCGAACAGTTCGCCGGCTACCGCATCGGTGGTTTCGGCGAAATTGAAGAGCCGATCGACTGTCTCGGCGAACTCGGCGGCGCCGCGCGGCCCGTGGCGCATCTGCCCGGCGATAAAGCGGGGATTGACCGCACGCGCGCGGACGATACGCGACAGCGCGGCCGACAACGGCCGCGCCCGCGGCTGTTGCGGGTCGGTCATGTCAAGCATGACAAGATCGGCGGCGCGTCCGAGCATTTTGACGGCGGCGGCAAAACCGCCGATGAAGGCCGCGTCTTCGGCGCCTTCGAGGAGGTCGCGCGCGGGATCGTCACTGACATGAATGAGCATGTCGGCGTCGGCGACGCGCGCGGCGAAGGCGCCAGGCGCCGCGCCGGCTTCGCCCTCGGCGCCGCGATAGACATGCGACGCCGCGCCGAGATAAGCGGCTCCGATTTCGCCGCTGCCAAGATCGCGGCCGAGCATATCTTCGATGCCGGCGCCATAAGCGCCGGGCGCACTGCCGAAAATCCGATCGAGGTGGACTGCGCGCGCGCCGTTGGCGGCACGGCGCGCCGCGGTGAGCGGATTGTCCTCGTCACTTTCATCGCGCGCGGCGACCGCCTGCACCGCTGCGTCAAGGAGCGCGATCTGTACCGGGAACAAATCCCGGAACAATCCCGATATACGCCAGGTGACATCGACCCGGGCACGGCCGGTCGCCGCGACCGGCAGCACTTCGACGCCGGTCACGCGCCCGGTGGCGTGCTCCCAGATCGGGCGGCAGCCAAGGAGCGCAAACCCTTGCGCGATCTCCTCGCCGCCAGTGCGCAGCGTGGCGCTGCCCCATAAATCGATCACCGCGGCGCGTGGCGGCTCGCCATGATTTTGCAGATGGGCGCGCACCACTTCGGTCGCGGCGGCACGGCCGATTTCCATTGCGGTCGGCGTCGGCAGCGTGCGCGGATCGGCGGTGAACAGATTACGCCCGGTCGGCAGCACATCGCGGCGGCCGCGCGCCGGCGAGCCCGCCGGTCCCGCCGCGATGCGGCGGCCATCGAGCGCCGCGATCAAAGCCGCGCGTTCCGCTTCGGCGCTATCGTGCCAAGCGCGGTCGTCGCTGCCCGCAGGAGCTCGCCCGAAAATGTGCTGGCCGTCTTTGATAGCGAGGTCCTTGAGATCGCAGAGCCAGGCGTCGATGCGTTTGAGAGCCTCATCCGCGGGCGCGGCAGCATCGACGCCGGCGTCGCGAGCGAGGCAGCTGCGCTTCGCCGTTTCGATGATCGAAGTGGCGAGCCGCTCGCGCCGCCGGCGATCAAGCCCCTCGGCCTGTGCATATTCATCGAGCAACAATTCGAGCGCATGCGCGTCGCCGCTTGGTCCGCCCGTGGTCAGTGGCGGCAGCAAATGGCCGATGGTCACGCCGGCAATGCGTCGCTTGGCCTGTGCCGCCTCGCCGGGATTGCTGACGATGAAGGGATAAATCACCGGCAGCGCTCCGGTCACAATTTCCGGAAAACACGCACCCGTCAGCGCCACGGCCTTGCCGGGCAGCCATTCCAGCGTGCCATGCGCGCCCATGTGGACGAGAGCATCGATACCGGCGACGTGTTGCAGCCACAGGCCGAACGCGACCAGTGCATGCCGCGGCGGCAATTGCGGATCGTGATAATCAGCACGGCGATCCGCGCTTCGACCGCGATCGGGCGGGAGCGCGACAATGACATTGCCGAATTTTTGCGCGCGAAAGTGGAACGCACCGCCGCGCAGATCGGGATCATCGGTCGGCTCGCCCCAGGTTTGATAAAGCTTTTCGACAGCGGCTTGCGGGACGCGTTCGAGCAGACGGGCATAATGGTCGAGCGACAGAATCGCATTGTCGGCGCCGCGCGCAACGCCGTCGAGCAAGGCACGCGCGGTATCCGGCGCGCCTTCGATCGCGTAGCCGGCTTCGCGCAGATCATCGAGCGCGGCTAGTACGCTTGCGGGCACATCAAGGCCGACTGCATAGCCGGCGCGATCTTTCGCGCCCGGATAATCCGGCATCAGGATCGCCACCCGGCGATTCTGGCGCGGCAGCCGCGCCAGCCGCACCCACGCGGCAATGCGATCCGCGGCGATCGCCATGCGATCGGGCTCGACACGACTGGCCAGCGCAGTGAACGCGAGTTCTTCGGAGCGCGCCAGCGCATCTTTGAACGCCACGACGCCGGTCAATACCCGCCCGTCCAATTCGGGAAGCACGACGTGCATTGCCAGATCCGCGGCGCCGAGGCCGCGCGGGCTGTCGCGCCAAGCCGGCCGTCGGGTGGTGGCGCTGACGATCTGAAACAGGGGCACCTCGAGACCGTCGAGTGCGCTTGTTTCACTAACGACGCTCGCGGCAAAACCCGTCATTGTCACGATCGCGGCCGGATTGAGCTGCCGCAAGGCGCCGCGGAGAAATTCAGTGGCATCGCGGTCTTTGAGAGACGTGACGAATAAGGGTGCGGCGGCGAGCCCGCGCGCCACCAATGCCGCGGATAGCGCATCGACCGGTGCGGTGTCGCCGGCCAAGAGCATCGCGCGATAGAAAATGATCGGCACGACCCGGCGATCCGGTGCGGGCGTCTCGATCAGGCGTTCGACTGCAACCGCGCCTTCGCCCGGCAGATAGCCGGCAAATCGCGGCACCGCCCTCGGGCCAGGTGCTTGCAGCGCGAATCCGGCGTGACGCGCCAGCTGGCGTAACAGCGCGCGCAGGTTGCCGGCCCCGCCTTCGCGGAAGTATTGCAACAGCACGCGCAGCTCGTGTTGCGGCAGCGTCGAGGCTGCATCGAGCCGCGGATCGTCGCGGTCCTCGCCCGGCAGGACCGCGAGCGCGCTGCCCCGCTCGCGCGCCAGCGCTGCCAGCCGGTCGATGCCATATCGCCACCAGTCCAGCCCGCCGAGCAGGCGAACCACGATGATCTTGGCGTGCGCGCCAACGCGATCGATCCACAGGTCGACCGACATCGGGTGCCGCAAATCGCGTAAATGCGCCAAGCGCAGGCTTGGTAGCGCCGCGCGCTCCGCCTCCCAGGCGGCGGCGAGCGCGGCAAGATCGCTGTCGGCAAACGACAGGATCGCGATCTCGCCCGGCGGTTGGCCGAGGTCGACCGCTTCGACGATTTCGTCGAGACCAGTCGAACTCGTCGTGAGCAGATGCATCGCTCACCTCACAAGAAGCTCAGACACGAAGCGCGTCCGTCACCGCGGCGCGGTCGAGGCCCTTTAATCCGATCACGACCAGGCGGCCTTGCCGGTGCTCGGCGGCGCCCCACGGCCGATCGAACTGGCAGGTCACCCGCGCGCCGACCGCCTGCACCAAAAGCCGCAACGGTTTGTTCGCTACCGCGGCAAAGCCCTTCACGCGCAGCACCTCGAACCGCTCGGCAAGCGACGCAACGCGCGCGACCAATGTCGCCGGATCGGCAAGCTCATCGAGCGCAACGACAAAGCTGTCGAAATCGTCGTGATCGTGCTCGGCTTCCGCATCGTGCCGGGTCGGGCGATTGGCAATTTCGTTTTCGGTCGCGATTCCGAGCCCCAGTAACAGTCTTTGATCGACCTTGCCGTCGCTCGTGGTGAGCACTTTGACATTGCGCGGCAGCGCGTTCGCAATTGCCGCGCGCGCACGGTCAAGTCCGGCCTCATCCAGCAGATCGCGCTTGTTGAGCACAACCAGATCGGCGCAGGCGATCTGATCTTCGAACACTTCCTCGACCGGGTCGTCGTGCATGAGCGCACTGTCGGTGGCGCGCTGACGCTTGAGCGCCTCGAGGTCGCCGGCGACGCGCCCGTCGGCGAGCGCGGCGCCGTCGACCACGACGACCACGCCGTCGACGGTAACGCGGTTTTTGATCGCGGGCCAATGAAACGCCTGCACCAGCGGCTTGGGCAAAGCCAGGCCCGACGTCTCGATGACAATGTGATCGACGCCGTCTTTAGCCAGAATGGCGTCCAGCGCTGGCACGAATTCGTCGGCGACGGTGCAGCACAGGCAACCATTGGCGAGTTCGACGATGTTCTCTTCCGGGCAGGCGGCGTCGCCGCAACCCTTGAGAATCTCGCCATCGATGCCGACATCGCCGAATTCGTTGACAATGATCGCGAGCCGCCGGCCTTGCGCATTGGCCAAAACATTGCGGATCAGCGTGGTTTTGCCGGCGCCAAGAAAGCCCGTAACGATAGTGCAGGGTACGCGCGCGAGCCGCGCGGAGAGTTTGTTATTCAGTGCGTTATTCATGGATCGCTCTCTACGAAATCGAACGGCGGAACGCGCGCAATCAAGCTGCGCTTGAGAATTTCGGGCCGGCCACGCCAGGGCAGAATGCCGTCGCTCGCGCCGGCAAGGAGCTTCGCGCCGGCGACAAGCGCGTCGGCATTGGCGACGTCGAGCCCGCCGAACACGTAGGTCCATGAGCCGTTGCAACGCATCGCGGCGCTCGGGCCGCGCGTGCAATTGGCAAGGCAACGCAGCCGCCGCACTTCGACTTCGGTGCCTGCCGCCGCTTGTTCGGTTGCATCGGCAAGGAGCGCGCCGGGACGCGGTTCGGCGTCAGGCTCGCCGGCGCGCCGGCAGGTGACGCAGACATAGATCAGCGGCGATATCGTTTCGGGCATCGGCCTGCCTCACGTGCGCTCGACGACGATGCGGTTGATTCCGCCCCAGCGATAGATCAGATAGGACAAAATCCAACTGGCAATGAAAATGCCGACGACGAAGTAGCCGAAACCCGCCAGCCCGCTATTGAGCTTGCCGATCAGATCCCAAAACACGCCCTCGAGTTCGAGCTTGTCGGCGATCAGGCCAAGCGCCTCGATGCCGCCGATCAGCATGGCGACCGCCGCGGAGATCGCAGTGATGGTCAGATTGTACCAAATCTTGCGGATCGGATTGAGAAACGCCCAGCCATAGGCCCCCACCATGAGCACGCTATCGCTGGTGTCGACGAGCGTCATGCCGGCGGCGAACAGCGCCGGAAAAATCATTACCGTCGCGAAACTCATGCCGCCGGAAGCCTGACTTCCAGCGACCGTGAACAGCGTGATCTCGGTCGCGGTGTCGAAGCCGAGGCCGAACAAAAAGCCGATCGGAAACATCTGCCAGCTGCGCGTGACCATCCGGAACAGCGGCCGGAACATGCGCGCCAAAAAACCGCGGCCGGAGAGCAAATGATCGAGCTCATGATCGGCAACCGGCTCGCCGCGCCGCGCGCGCTGAAAGCTGCGCCACACTCCGCGCAGAATGAACAGATTGATGCAGGCAATGGTGAGCAGGAAGAATGCCGAAGTGCCGGTGCCGATGACGCTGCCGATCACCTTGAAAGGATGCAGCTTGCCTTGCAGCGCGAATGCCGTGCCGACAATCACCGCGACCGCGATCGCAACGACCAGCGAGTGGCCGAGCGAGAAAAACAATCCGGCCGAAATCGGCCGTTTGCCTTCCTGCATCAGCTTGCGCACGACATTGTCGATTGCCGCTATATGGTCGGCATCGACGGCGTGGCGCAGCCCAAGCACATAGGCGAGGAGCGCGGTGCCGAGAAGCGTTGGATGGGCCGAGAGCGTGACAAAAGCCCAGATCCAGACCGCCGCGTTGAATACAAACAGCAAGAAGTAGATGGCGGCGATCTTGCGCCCTTGATGGGGCGAAGCATCGTCAAGTGCCGAAGTCAGATGGCCGAGCATGAAGGTCCTCGCATAACCTGCCGTCGGCGCGAGCGAGGACCAAAAGACTTAAATCGTCTTTCGGATCATCCACAGGCGCACCCCGGCCCGTGTTTGTCGCGTCGACACGGACGATGGCAGGTCTCCTGGCTCGCGGATCGTCGCTCCGTCCTGCCTTCCCGGCGCAGACGCTGCGCCAGTGGCTTAACCGGACGAAACTTCCCGCTCACAGTTGCGGGGGCAGCTGCGGATTTGGCCAAGCGAATGCGCGGCCGCACCGCATTCCCTATTCACCCTCGTCGAGGGACCATCGATGCCCTAGTGATAGATTTCGGTGCGTGGGCCTGTCAATCTGCCCGCGCGGCGTTCCGGCGGGTATTCCGGCGAGTGTTCCATTGGCTGGCGTAGCAAAACTTTCTCTGGTCCTCGGCGGCGCCCGCTCCGGCAAGAGCCGCTACGCGGAGAACCTGATTTCGGCGCTTCCGCCGCCGTGGCAAGCGCCGTGGAACTATGTCGCGACCGCGGAGCCTGGCGATGCGGAGATGGCCGAACGCATTGTCTCGCACCGCGCCCGCCGTGGCGCGTCGTGGCGCACCATCGAGGCCCCGCGCGATCTTGCCGGTTCGCTGCACGCGGCCAGGGCCGCACCGATACTGGTTGATTGCCTGACGCTGTGGCTCTCCAATCTGGTGCTCGCTGGCGCGGATATCGAGGCGGAGATGGCGCGTCTCGATAATGCGCTTGCTGGCGCCGCGGCGCCCATCGTGATGGTGGCCAATGAAGTCGGTTATGGCATCGTGCCGGACCATCCGCTGGGGCGGCGGTTTCGCGACATGCAGGGCGTGCTCAACCAGCGGATCGCGGCGCGCGCCGATCGCGTCGTGCTGGTTGTCGCCGGGCTGCCGCTCGCATTGAAGGGAGCGCCGTAACAGCGCTGGATGAAGGTGACGCGATGAGCCAACCGATCGATCAGACCGAAGCCGAGCGGCATCGCGCCAAAATGGCCAAACGCAAGGCCGTGCAGGACGCCGAAGTCGCAGCCAAGACGATCGAGAAGGGATTGCTGATCGTGCATACCGGCACCGGCAAAGGCAAATCGACCGCGGCGTTCGGATTGGCGCTGCGCATGCTCGGGCGCGGTCAGCGCGTCGGCGTAGTGCAGTTCATCAAAGGCGCCTGGCATTCGGCGGAACGCGACGCATTGGCGCGCTTTGGCGATCAGCTGGTCTGGCACACGATGGGCGAGGGCTTCACCTGGGAAACGCAAGATCGCGCCCGCGATGTCGCCGCCGCCGAACGCGCCTGGGCAAAAGCCCGCGACCTCATGGCCGATCCGACTTTGGCCATGCTGGTTCTGGACGAGCTTAACATCGCGCTACGCTACGATTATCTCGATCTTGCCGCCGTCGTCGCCGCGCTTAAGGCGCGGCTGCCCGGCTTGCATGTCGTGGTCACCGGCCGCAACGCCAAGCCCGAGCTTGTCGCCGCCGCCGACCTGGTCACCGAGATGACATTGGTGAAGCACCATTTTGCCGCCGGCGTGAAGGCGCAGCCCGGGATTGAGTTCTAGGTATGGCGGCACGCGCGCTGATGTTTCAGGGCACCGGCTCTGATGTCGGCAAGTCGCTGATCGTCGCCGGACTCGCGCGCTCCTTCACCCTGCGCGGCCTTAAGGTTCGACCGTTCAAGCCGCAGAATATGTCGAACAATGCCGCCGTCACCTCCGATGGCGGCGAGATCGGCCGCGCCCAAGCGCTGCAGGCGCGCGCCGCGCGCACGCCGCCGACCGTCCACATGAATCCGGTTCTACTCAAACCGCAGAGCGAGATCGGCGCGCAAATCGTCGTGCAGGGCCGCGTCTATGGCAGCGCCAAGGCGGCCGCGTATCAGCACATCAAGCCCGATCTGTTGCCGGCGGTGCTGGCGAGCTATCGGCAGCTGCGCGGCGCCGCCGATCTCGTGCTGGTGGAAGGCGCCGGCAGCGCCGCCGAGATCAACCTCCGCGCCAATGACATCGCCAATATGGGCTTCGCGCAAGCGGCCGATGTGCCGGTCGTGCTGATCGGCGACATCGACCGCGGCGGCGTTATCGCGAGCCTCATCGGCACCAAACACGTGATCGATGCGCAGGATGCCGCGCGCATCTGCGGCTTCATCGTCAACAAATTTCGTGGCGATCCCGCCTTGTTTGCGCAAGCCATGACGCGCATCGCGCAAGCGACCGGCTGGCCGGCGCTCGGACTCGTTCCGTTCTTTCCCGATGCGCGGCTATTGCCTGCCGAAGATGCGCTCGCGCTCGAACAGAAGCGGGCGGCAAAACCACAAGCGCGAATCCGCATTGCCGTGCCGATCCCGCCGCACATTGCCAATTTCGACGATCTCGATCCGCTCGAGGCCGAGCCGGCGGTCGATCTGGTCCGGGTGCGGCCAGGAACGGCGATCCCCGGCGACGTCGATCTCGTGATCTTGCCGGGCTCGAAGGCGACCATCGCCGATCTTGCCGCGTTGCGGGCGGCCGGTTTTGATATCGATATCGCCGCGCATCGCCGCCGCGGCGGCTTGGTGCTCGGCTTGTGCGGTGGCTATCAGATGCTGGGGCGGACGGTCGCCGATCCGCAAGGGATCGAGGGTCCGCCCGGCCAAATCGCTGGGCTCGGCTTGCTGAACGTCGAAACCGTTATCTCCGCTGACAAGCGGCTGGAACCGATCCGCGGCACGACGACCGATGGTGGCGTTTCGTTTCGCGGTTATGAGATGCATATGGGCGTCACGGCCGGCGCCGATTGCGCGCGGCCGTTCGCGCGGCGCGACGATGGTACGCCGGACGGAGCGGTTTCGGCCGACGGCCGGGTGTTCGGGACCTACATTCACGGCCTGTTTGCCGATGATCATCAGCGTGCGGCTTGGCTCGCCCGCTTGTCGGCCGGCACGGCCGCCGTCGCCTACGACGACGTGATCGAACAAACGCTCGATCGGCTTGCGGCGCATCTTGCCGCGCACCTCGATCTTGAGTGCCTGCTTAAGCTAGCGCGATAAATATCGCGGCGAGTACCGCAACCAGCGCCACAAGGATTGCGTCGGCAGTGCGGTAAAGCGCCAGCGCGCGGCCGATATCCTTGGTGTCAGCTTCGCGGCGGCCGTCGCCCATGAACGCATCCCCGACGCGAACGCCGCCATAGACTCGCGGTCCGGCAAGCGACAGATCCAGCGCGCCGGCCATGGCCGCTTCCGGATAACCGGCGTTGGGCGAGCGATGGCCGGCGGCATCGCGCCGGACTGTACGCCAGGCGCCACGTGCGGAAGCCTCTTTGCGCAAAACCGCCGCACCGATCAGCAACAAAGCGGCGAGTCGCGACGCCGGCAGATTGACGAGATCGTCGAGCTTTGCCGCCGCCCAGCCGAAATCGGCGTGGCGCGGCGTGCGGTGTCCGATCATGCTGTCGGCGGTGTTGATCGTTTTGTATAGCGCGATGCCGGGAAGTCCTGCGGCCAGGAGCCAAAAAACCGGCGCGACGATTGCGTCCGAGAAATTCTCGGCCAGGCTTTCGATCGCTGCGCGGGCCACGCCGGCGCGGTCGAGTTCGGCAGTATCGCGGCCGACAATATGCGATACTGCCAAGC
>Ga0307479_10001879_pt1 | contig 19180 bp, 18 predicted proteins | sample atmos_gasesECM4C_FD_203743 | JGI IMG/M metagenome (GOLD analysis project Ga0307479, IMG submission 203743) | Hardwood forest soil microbial communities from Morgan-Monroe State Forest, Indiana, United States - atmos_gasesECM4C_515 | ecosystem: Environmental > Terrestrial > Soil > Temperate... | reverse complement strand
GGATTTTAGTCAAGCTAGGGTTCCAGTTTGTGGATGAAGTATTTTACGAGCCTACGGGATTGATGCATCCCACGTATAAGTTGGTGAGGAAGTAAGGGTGAAATCGTTAGCGGATGACCGAACACAATATTCTGATCAATCGCGCTCCTGTCCTGACGCTGTGGGCGAGTACTGTTGCCGAGCGATTGGGATATGACCAGGACGAGGCACTGTCACTGGGCAAGGCAGTGGCCGGATTGAATGCTCAATCCAAGGGTCAGCGATTGGGCATATTCAAACCTGTGCCGCAAGAGGTCAAAAAGGCACGCACACAAAAACGAGGAGAAGAATTCTTCATTGAGATATTTGGGCGGCAGGTGCCAGCAATCAATACGACGAACGGAGTTCGGGCGGTGATAAAGAACCAACCCATCGAGCCGAAGAGTGTGGAGCGATACCTGGAGAGCAAGTTCGGCGAGTCGCTTGGCACGGTACGAGCGGCAATGCGCGATCTAGCGAAAACCTTCCCACCGGAGCAGCTTTCGACGAACGCATTCAGGCTCTATGAAGAGTTCCGACCGGCGATTCCAGAAGGAGTAAGAGGGTGGGGTGCCAAAGGGAACTTAGATATTGGTCGTATCCGGTCTTTGGCGAAAAAGAAATGACGGCGAGATTGGTGAGTAGATGCGTTCAAGAGCAAGCGTGAGAATTCTAGTCCAAAGATCGCCTGCCCTACGCTTCCCGTTCTCTGTCAAAAACTTCGCGGCATTCTTCTTCGAACAGCTTCCCCTGTGGCGTGGGTGGAAACAAATCTGGCCCGAATGTTTTTAACACGACCTCCTCGAATGTCAGGTTGGGATTTTCAAAGCTGAGATCGTTGAACATGCCGATAATCTCAACTTGGGCGTCGGTCAGTTCGATCCCAGTTCCGTTGGTCGGCGTCAAGTCCAAGCCGGAAGTTTACCACTAGCCGGGCGGGTGTAAAATCTCTCGGCTATGGCCTCACTCTACATCGGCACATCCGCATTTACCGCCGCCGGATGGGAAGGCACCTTCTATCCGCCCTGCATGAAGCCTGCCGACTATTTAAGCTACTACGCCACGAAATTCAATTCCGTTGAGATTGATTCGACCTTTTACCGCACGCCCTCGAAGTCAACTGTCCAGGGATGGGAGCGGAAGACCCCACCAGGATTCGTATTCGCCGCGAAGGTGCCGTCTCTTGTAACACATGATAGAGTGCTCGTGGACTGTGACGCAGAGTTCAAAGAGTTTGTCCAAACGATGGATTTGCTGGGCGACAAGCTTGGGCCTCTCTTGCTCCAGTTCGGTTACTTCAACAAGAAAACCTTCGTCGGCGTGAATGATTTCCTCGCTCGACTGAAACCGTTCCTGAAGAAACTCCCGAAGGATCACAAGTTCGCCGTCGAAATCCGAAACAAGAACTGGCTCGTGCCCCAATTTGTGGAGGCGCTGCGGGAGCACGGGGTTACGCTGGCATTGATTGACCAATCGTGGATGCCCCGACCATCCGAGTGGTTTGAGAAGTTCGATCCGATCACCGCCGAATTCACATACGTGCGGTGGCTCGGTGACCGCAAAGGAATCGAGGAGCAGACGAAGACCTGGGATAAAGTCATCATGGATCGTAGCGCCGAGCTATCCGAATGGGCAGAGATTCTAGGGAAGGTTCACAAGCGAAAGATTCAGATTTTCGCGTATGCCAATAATCATTTTGCTGGATTTGGCCCCGCGACCGTCGAAATGTTCCAGGAACTTTGGCGGAGGCAAGTTGCAACGGAAATCGCGGAGCCCCACCTAGCGACGGAGCAAGGTAGATTGTTCAAGTGAAATTCGGGATGTGCCAACCCTATTTTTTAGCGTACTGCGTATGGTCGGAGAATGTTGACCAGCGCGTCTAGAAGAACGCCGTGCTCTTGTCCCAAGCCTTCAACATTCTTCAAACTGGCGGGATAGCGAAGTTCGTTGAAGTAGTCAGTGAACTTTTGCAACTCCGACATGAACTCTGGCGTCCACGCTGACCCGTGATTTATGAGAATGCGGGCGAGCACGCACAGGTCGTGGCCCCACACGTCAGTTTTACTTATGCGGTGACCTTTTCTGATAAGCGCAGCCTTTAAGAACATCTCTAGTGCCTGTTGTCCCAGGATGGCCGCTGAAAACCAAAGGAACGGATTGTCAGACACGAATAGAGTGTGCGCACCGGCGTAGGTGGCCTCCGCCCAGTTCAACCAGGCGTCGCTATCGGAAGAGTAATCTGATCCCACGATTAGGATTGTGAGCGGGCCATTCCCGGCTCAGGGTGGCTGACTAGTGCCCCACGCCACTGTGCCCAATTTTGTGCCCACCCCCGAACTCACCTGAGCGAGACGGAAAGACCTAGCAAGACACTAAACCATTTGTGCCGCTCTCTTTAGCTCATTCGGGCGACATATAGCTCGCTCTCGCTAAGTTATTGATTGGTCGTTCGATGAGACTTAGCAGGCAGCCCTGTTCGGCCACTCCAGCACCTCTCCGCGGAGAAACGGGCCGAAAATGCACCGCCGTTGAAGGCGTGGCGGATGAAAGTATAGCATCTCGTGTCTTGTGAAAATACCGCAAAGCAGTCTGGGCAGTGACTCAATCTGTTCCGTAGAGGACGAACCGCTGCCCGCCCCAAGAGCGGGCGGCCTCTACAAGAACAACTGCCACCGACAAAAGGCGGTTTTGTAGCGGCCTCTCCGTCTCGTGCTTTTCGAGACGGAGAGGGCACGTCTGTTTCAACTGGGTCACTGCCGCAGCAGGTGATGCTTAACGAAAATCAATAAGGTGAATCCTGAGCTGTCGCGGCGCGGTTTTCACGCGTGGCGTGCACTGCGCCGCTATTGTCGGTATAGAAGCTCAGGAAACCGTAGTTGCCGGCGCGCGCTTGGAGTGCGTAGCTGCGAATGGAGCCGTCAGCCTCGACGGGACCGGGTGTGTACTGCAGCTGGTAGTTGACGCTCTGCGCGAATTGCGCTGCCGTGCGCACCGGTTCGCCTAGCGCCTCAAACTCGCGAGGATAGCCTCCGCGCTGCGCCGCTGCATAGTCCGCGAGCGCGGTGCGCACCTGGCGAAGGGACTCAACGGCGCGGGCCTCGGCCTGCGTTGTGGGATTGCCCTGTCGCTCCGGCACGATGAACCACAGGAAACTCCAGATCGCGGCGAGGAGAACACCAAGCAGCACGCCCCACCGCAGCAAAATCTTTTGCAGAGATGGTTTGGCAGCGGGCGGGTCGGCCCCCGCAGGAGCCAATGTCAGATCGGTGCCGCAATGCGGGCAAATCTCGGTCCCTTGATTAATTTCCGTTTCGCATTCGCGGCAATTGTACATGGCAGGGAATGAAAGACCGGCTCGCATACACGCCCAAACGCGCGCGCACGGTGCGAAGAATTCATCGTAGCGAAACGCGCACGCTCGCGTCAATTCGCATGCGCCAGTGGTAGTGTCTTCGTTTGGAGCGGCATTGTGATAGCGGGCTGGGAATTTCAGTTCACGGGGTCGAACTCTTGGCAGGTTGCGGGAAAATACGCTCTCAGACATTCAGGGGTTAAAACCCCTGACGAAAGGAAAGCCTTTTGTCGTGCCTAAAGGCACGACCCACAACCCTTACAATCAAACCTTGCGAGGGAACCTTACAACACAACTTTTTTAGCAGTCTATTACGTAGGCCGATATTGTGCGACGCCCATCGATCGCAGTCGTCCTTCGCTCTGGCTCTGCATCCACCAGCGGCGCAACAAGGAGATCGGCCAGATGGATCGCCAGGCCCCGAGGATCGCGCCTTTCCATGTCAGGCGGAAATATTCACCGCCGCCATCCAGGAACATGTAGCCGCGTTCTTGCTGTCGTGGGCCGTAGCGCTCCAGACGGCGCTTCAATTCGGCAATTTCCTGTCCGCGCGCCGGCAACTCCGGCTTCGAGCCGCCGGTGTTTTGCTGCACCAGCATGCGATGGGCGCGATAGAGCGTGAAGGCATCCTTGACTTGCGGGAAACGGAACACATGATAGGAAGGCCACGGAAACAATACCGGAGCAATGGAGTTCGTATTGGTGTCCACTTGCGCGTCGTTCGAGCAGCGGGTAATGAATTCCATGTAGCCCGCCATTCTTGTGGCGGATTTGACGACGGAAACATCCGCCCATTCCATGGTCCTCGGATTGCTGAAGAGCGCCATGAAGCTCTCTGTACCCGTCGCCATACTTCCCACGTTCACGTAACCGATGGGCTCGAACCCCAAGCCCACAATACTTTGCGCGCGGGAAGCCATGAATTGCTGAACGTCGGGCGGCAGTGACTGCACGGGAACCAATTGAGGATTGAGCTTGGCCTTGAACTTGACCTGAGCGCGCACCAAAATCGGCCCCAGGAGAATCATCGCCCCGTACACTTTCAAGAGCAGTAGAAGAAATGCGCTGTCCATGGGTGCCGTCATCGCTGCCCTCCTCTAAAATAGCAGCCCGCCAGAATGATTGAAGGTCTCTATGAACGGCTGGCTGTCAGTACCAACGCGGGATAGTAAGTATTATTTATGATGGCGCGGGTCAGCCCTGTTTCCGGGCGAGTTCTGCCAGCCAGGCATCGAGCGTGGCGCGATGCTCGGCCGAGGTTTCTCCGAAACGCAAGCCCATGCCGTAGTTGGTGTGTGTGTAGATGACGCTGCCGGGCAATTCGCAGGTGCTGCAGCCATAGCGAATGCGGATTCGCAACACCGTGCCCACAGGAAACGGATTGAACGTGTCCACATAGCAGCCGCGCGAACTGAGCTCGGAAATGCGCGCGACGATACGCGGCCCGTCCACGAGTTCCGCTAATTCGGCCTCGGCGATAAATTGGAATCGCGGATTCGTCCTGCTTACAGCGAACTGGGTTTCTGGCATCGTGACGCCTCGTTGCCAACGAAGGCCGCTGGCTGTGCCTGAATCCATTGTATTAAAGGTTTTGACGTTGCGATGGGATGTGTATTCGGAATTGCGAAAGAGATAGCTGGCAATTCGTACAGGTCGCTGCAGGGGGGAAGAGCCTGTGTGAGAACTGCAAAAACAAGACTTCAGCGGCTGAAGCCGCACTTATTCTGGTCCATTTATGTCGTGGCTACAGCCACGACCCACAAACATGCTCCCCTTGCCACACTGGCTCGGAAGCCCGTCCAAATTACAACTTAATTGCTAAACATCGGCGGCCGACAGCTTGCGCAAAGGCGCACTCCAAACGTGTTAAATAGGGAGGAAGGTGTGCCGGCTTCCCTCAGAGCCAGCGAATGCGGTGAATGACTGCTTAACCGATCGGCGGGCTGGAAGAATCCGCTGTGCCACTGGGGCTGACTCGGATCGTGCCGCCCTGGTCGGTGTAGAAGGCTCGCTGACCGGTAGTTCCAGGAATCACCGGAATGGCGGTAATCGCGTAGCCGAGCACATGGCCGGCAGGGTCAGAGGACGTTGGGGTAAACGTGAATTTGTATCCACTCTTGACGCCCGCTGCCAGGGTGGAATCCACCAAGTCGGCCGCTGCGGAAGAGGAATTCGTGCTCCCTCCCGAGGGTCCCAAATCTGAAATCGCGTGCGGAAAGGTCCCATAGGTGGTCGAATACATGACCACGCTCGAATTCAGGGTTTGCAGCGTGACCACCGCGGCGGCCTCATTGGCCTGCATTCTTTGATGCGTTAGGCTGGGAATGGCAATCGAGGCGATGATCAAAATAATAGCCACAACGATCAGCAGTTCGATCAGGGAAAAACCTCTTTGGCGCCTGTTCATACTTTCTCCTGTCCCGTTTTTTAATTCTCCGAACGAACACATCGCACGGTAGAATTCATGACTGACTCCGGGACACAGAAGCGGAAACCTCTGGTCTGCCTGCGGGCTTGCCGGTTAGGTACCTATTGTACACCAAGCCGGCCAAAATAGGTTGACTAAAACGCACGCCGCGCGATCCGGCTGCCCCCGTCCGGCCCCGGGTACGCTATGATGCATTTAGGCATCTAAAGGCCGTCCGCACATTACATGGCACAAGAATCCACTTTCGCGCTGCTCGATGCTTTTTGTGCGGAACATGCGCCTCTGATCGATTGCCTGCACGCGGATGCGAATTGCTCACGGTGGGGTCTCTCCCGCAATCGCTTTGCAGAGGCGCTGCGACGCAGCACCGAGAAGCGGTATCATGGCCGGGGTGCCGGAGCAGGCGAGGTCGAGGTCTATCTGAAGTCGCTGCACCTGAAAGATTTAGCTCTGGCGGCGGCGTGCGCGGAGGGCGTGGAAGCGGCCTGGGAATTTTTCGTCGCGCAGTTCCGGCAGGACCTGCGGGCCGCCGCCCGCGCCATTCTTCGCACCTCCGGCGCGGGCGATGATGCCCGCGCGGAGGAGCTGGCCGACTCACTCTACGCGGAACTCTACGGCGTCAGTCCGACCGGCAGCGGACGGCGGAAATCGCTGTTCGAATATTTTCACGGCCGCAGCAAGCTTTCCACGTGGCTTCGAGCCGTGCTTGCCCAGCGGCACGTGGACCTGCTGCGAACGGGCTGGCGGACGGTTTCGCTCGAAACCGAAGAAGACGAGGCGCCCCGAGAAATTCAGGCGGGCGGCACCTTTTGGCGGACTTCGAGCAAAGCCCGCGCCCAGCGGAGCCCGCACCCATTTGCGCAGGGCGCAGATCCCCCGCCAGCCGATCCGGACCGCGAGAAGTATCTCGCGCGGCTCGATGCAGCGCTCTCGGCGGCCATTGCCGGTCTGGCGGCCCGCGAACGCATGCTCCTGGCCTACTATTATGTGGACCAGCTCACTCTGGCGGAGATCGGACGCACAATGGGCGAACATGAGTCCACAGTGTCGCGTCAGCTCGACCGCACCAGGCGCACATTGCGAGAGGACGTCACGCGAAAACTGCTGGGTGGCGTGCCCGCGAAGGATGGCCGAGGACCGGAGGCGGGTCTTGACGAAGCGCAAGTGGAGCTGGCGTTCGAATACGCGCTTTCGGACTGGCCGTTTGACTTGTCACGCGCGCTTTCGAAAGGGGACGCCGCTGCGGACCTGCCCGGGAAGTGAAACAAGCTGTGAGGGTGAAGGATGCAAGATTCGAATGCTGGATCGTTCTAACTAAGGAAGAGTGGCGATGGACTCACAGAAGAGAGACGAAGCACGCGACCGCCGCCGGGATGAAGCGCTCGCGCGGCGCGTGGGCGATGCCCTGGACCAAATCGCGCACAGCGACGCCGCCGACTGTCCCGACGCCGAATTGATCGCGGCATACCATCAAAAGTCCCTTCAGCCGGACGAAATTGCGCGGTGCGAAAACCACTTTGCGGTCTGTGCGCGTTGCAGGAAAATTTTAGCCGTACTCGCGGCGGCCGTGGAAGCGCCGCTGTCCGAAAAAGAGGTCGCACATCTCGGAGAATTGGTCGCTGCCGCGCGGGCCCCGGTACAAACGTCACCACCAAGGGCGGAGCCGCTTCGACTCCGTGGGCGCGTGCGCTGGCTCGCGCCGGCGCTGGGCGTGGCAGCCGTTCTGGCCGTATGGTTCGTGATGCGACCGCCCTGGCGTACGGCTGAAAAGAGCCCTTCCGGTAATCTCATTGCGGAGGTCCCCAAGAGCGAACTTCCGCCAAGCATGGAGACACGGGCTGTGGAGCAGTTCTCCGAAGCCACTCCAAAGAAGGACACAGAAAGGGACGCAGTAACGCGGAAAGATCGTCCCCCCGCGAGGGCTCAATCCACGAATCCCCCGACGGATGCGTTGCCAAAGAATCGAGTTGATGATAACCGCGTCGTTGGAGGGGTCGCACTAAGTTCCGGAGATGCCGTAAGCACGCTGCGTGATGAAAAGAAACAGAAAACCGATTTGAATGGCGCACCAGGCGCCGCTCCTGCGCCCGCCCCGCCACCGCCGCCGCCTGCCATACAGCCAGCGCCTCGACTCTCGAATTCTGCGCTTGCTCCCGCTCGGGAAGCTCAAGCCCAAGCGGCTCCGCTTCCCGCACCGAATCAACGCAGCGCGAATATTGAGACAGCTCCTGCGGCCTCAGGGACAGGGATTGGTGCGGGCAATGGAGGTGGCGCCGGACCAGCGCGGGATAGGCAGGTTCCTGCGCCACCAGTTGCCGCAGACAAGATCGCTGCTCCACCACCGCCACCGCCAGCGCCGCCTACGCCTCAGGCGCCAGTGGCTGGATCGCCTGCACCTCTTCCGCAAGCACAAGCTCAGGCTCAAGCCCCGAGTCAGTCACCTTCCGACACAGAGAAGCCTCGCTCAATGAGTCAAACAGTAACGGTTACCAGTGAAATGCCCGCGATCGAAACGTCAAACAGTAATTTGGGTGGCACAGTCAGCGGCAATGCTAAGGATTTGCCCATGAATGGGCGAAATTTTCAGGCGCTTGCAAGATTGGGCGTACCGGGAGAACTCCCCGTCCAAGTGAAAACACCTTCGGGGACTGTCCTCTGGCGCGCGGGACTGGGCGGAAAGATCGAACGCTCGACCGATGCGGGCCGCACCTGGATGTTGCAGAAAAGCCCGTTGCAGGAAGGATGGCTCGCCGGAGCGGCTGCCTCCGATACCATGTGCTGGATCGTGGGCCGCAACGGCGCAATTGCGCGTACGACAGACGGCAGCCACTGGAAAAAGATTGCCTCGCCGCGATTGGCGGTTGACTCGTCTGGAAAATATCCTGATTGGATCAGCATTGCAGCGGCCAGCGCACAGACAGCAACGATTACGGCAAGCGACCAACGCCGATACGTAACGCAGGACGGCGGGAAAACCTGGAAGGCACAATAAGACAATTCGTCTCTACCCTCAGTCGCATCCCAGGAGATTGGACAATTGTAGGGGCACAGCAATGCTGTGCCCCTACGCGCGTATCAGAGATACGATTGGTTAATTCACAAACATCTGCAAGAAATTCGGGCAGTCTCGTTCTAAGCGGTGAAGGATGAAACTAAGTCTTCATCGGAGACTGCCATGATAAACGCCAGATCGTTAAGATTTTCGTATGCCGCGGGGCTTGCGGCGTTGCTGTTCGCTTTGCCTCTGCTTCACCGTTCCGCTTCCGCGCAAATTTCAGGCCAAGCCGCCGCGCAGGCCGCCGACGGTACGGTGACCACCACGCTTGCCGACCAGAGCGATCTGGCCGTCACCGTCTACAACTCAAACATCGCCTTGGTGCGGGATGTGCGCCAGCTCACGCTGCCGGCCGGAGATTCGCGCCTGCGGTTTATGGATATCGCAGCATCCATAAATCCGGCGACGGTGCATTTTCGCTCGCTGACCGAGCCCACGAAATTGAGCGCACTCGAGCAAAACTACGAGTACGACCTGCTCGACCCGAACAAGCTGCTGCAAAAATTCGTGGGGCGCGAAGTCACACTGATGCGCGGTGACCAGGAAGTAAAGGCGACACTCCTTTCCGACAATAACGGCCAGGTCTGGAAGATCGGCAATGAAATCATTACGGAGCTCGGGCATGGCAGCATCCGCTTCCCTGAGCTGCCTGAAAATCTGTACGAGCGGCCCACTCTGCTATGGACGCTGGAAAATTCCGGCGCGCGAAAACACAAAGTTGAAGCGTCGTACCTCACGGCGAATCTTTCCTGGAGCGCGGATTACGTTCTGAACGTTGCGAAGGATGAGACCAACGGAGATCTCGACGGGTGGGTCACGCTGGTAAATCACAGCGGAACAGCGTTCAAGAATGCGCAACTTCAACTGGTGGCCGGCGAACTTCATCGCGTGTATGACGAGAAACTCCGAGGCGACTTGGAGCTCAATGCAGTTTCAGGAATGACCAAGTCCGCGGCGGCAGCGCCGCAATTCCAACAGGAAGCATTTTCAGAGTACCACCTCTACAACCTCGGGCGCCGCACCTCGCTCTTCGATCAGGAGTCGAAACAGATTAGCCTGCTCAACGCTTCGCGTTTTCCGTTGCAGAAGGTGTACGTTGTGAACGGGCAATCCTACTACTACCGCACCTCGGCACAGCCCGGAGCGCCGGTGAAAGACCCCGTGCAGGTCTTCTACAAATTCAAGAACGAAGACAAGGCCGGGCTCGGGATGCCCCTCCCTGCCGGCACTGTCCGCGTGTATCAGGTTGACTCGCGCGGCGCCTCATTGCTCGTCGGCGAAGACCGCATCGATCACACTCCCAAAGACGAAACCATCAGCCTGCACATCGGCAACGCGTTTGACATCGTAGCGGAACGGAAACAGACCGATTTCAAGAAACTTTCCGACCGCCTGTACGAATTCGAGTATGAGATCACTCTGCGGAGTCACAAGGACACGCCCATCACCGTCGAGGCCAACGAGCCGATTGGCGGAGATTGGGAGATTATCAACTCCACGTACAAATTCACAAAGACCGCCGCGTTCGCCGCGCAGTTTCAGGTGCCGGTCGACAAAGACGGCACGTCGGTGCTGAAATATCGCGTGCGTGTGAGGTGGTAGGGGCACGGCATGCCGTGCCCCTACAACTACCGCTTGCGGCGATGCTGTGGACGGGTTTTGCGTTTTGCAGGGCGTGGCTTGTAAGGCGCGCTCGACGTCACGATGGCTTCGGCTTCGATTTCGACCAGCATTTCCGGTGAAACCAGCGCGGCTACCTGGACCATCGCGGTTGCAGGCCGGATTTTGCTGAAAAATTCTCCGTGTGCGCGGCCAATTTTCTCCCACTCCGCGATATTCGTGACGTACATGCGCGTGCGGACTACGTCTTCAAGCCGCGCGCCGGCCCTACGCAGCGCGGACTCGATATTTCGCAGGGTCTGTGTGGTCTGCGCGTACGCATCGCCTGCGCCGACCAGCTTCCCGTCCGCGCCGGTGGCTGTCGTGCCCGCTACATGAACTGTGTCGCCGACGCGCACGGCGCGCGAATATCCAACGATGGGCTCCCACATAGTTCCGGTCGAAATATTCGTCCTCTTCATAGCGCCTCCTCGATTTGTGGTGTGCCATTCTGCCACGAACAGGGTTGCGCTGTGAAACTGGACATTCGCCAATGGGACACCTTAAGCTTGGTTTGCTTGGGGGAAAAGACTTAACACAGAGACCACTGAGATCACAGAGAACACGGAGAAGAACAGTCAGGAATTTCTCTGTGTTCTCTGTGTCCTCTGTGGTGAAAGCAGTTCGGAAGGAGCCGGCGCTTGCTCTGCAACAACATTCTCGACGCCATCGGGCACACGCCGCTGGTGCGCCTCAACCGCCTGACGACCGGATTCGATGCCGAAGTGTACGTCAAGGCCGACTACATGAATCCGGGCGGCTCGGTGAAAGACCGCATTGGCAAATGGATGATTGAAGATGCCGAGAGGCGCGGAATGCTGAAACCAGGCGGCACAATCATCGAAGGGACTTCGGGGAATACCGGAATTGGCCTGGCACTTGTGGGCGCGGTGCGCGGCTACAAGCTGGTCTTCACTATCACGGACAAACAATCCAAGGAAAAAGTGGACTTGCTGAAGGCGCTTGGCGCGGAAGTCATCGTGTGCCCGACGGCGGTCGAGCCCGACGACCCGCGCAGCTATTATTCGGTGGCGAAAAAACTGGCGAAGGAAATCCCCAATTCGTTTTACCCGAATCAGTACGAGAATCCCATGAACCCCGAGGCGCATTACCAGACCACCGGCCCGGAGATCTGGGAGGATTCCGAAGGAAAAATCACGCACTTCGTTTGCGGCATGGGCACGGGCGGAACGATCAGCGGCGTGGGGCGCTACCTGAAAGAGAAAAATCCCAACGTAACAATTATCGGAGTCGATCCGATCGGATCGCTTTATTATGAATTCGCAAAGACGGGAAAAATCGGCAAGGCGAAAACGTACGTCGTTGAAGGCATCGGCGAGGACATTTTTCCGGCGACCATGAATTTCAAGGTTCTTGACGACGTCGTGCAAGTGAACGATCAGGAATGCTTCATTTGGGCGCGGCGATTGGTGAAGCAGGAAGGCGTGTTCACGGGAGGCTCGGGCGGCGGTTGCGTTTCGGGCGCGCTACGCGTGGCGAAAACGCTGCCGAAGGGATCATTCGTCGTCGCGTTCCTTCCCGATACCGGCATGCGTTACCTGAGCAAAGTGTACAGCGACGAATGGATGCGCGAACGCGGCTACACGGATTCGGAAGTGCCGCTCACGGCCGAAGACGTCGTCAACGCGAAATACAAAACCGGGAAAGTACGCGAATTGATCGTCGCGGGGCCCGATCAGACCGTGTTCCACGCGCTGCACGCCATGCAGACGCAAGATATTTCGCAGTTACCCGTGTTCGAGGGACAGTCGCCCGTCGGCGCGATTTACGAGGATCAGATTCTGAACCTGGCGCTGCAAGGCAAAGACCTGCGCAAGATGGTGATTCGCGAAGTGATGAGCGAGCCGCTCCCGCAAGTCCCGTGCGAAGCTCCGGTGGAGCGCCTCACGTATCTGCTGAGCCACGAAGAACCCGCCGTATTCATACAGATGGGAAACGGGCGTTTCGAAATCATCACCAAGTATGACTTGATGGGCACCATCGCCGGTTTGATGGAGCAGAAGCGGTAGCGCAGGAATATATCAAGTAGATCTTGAAGGCCGTTCGAAAACCCGCAGGACATCTTTGATTGCGAGGTCAAGTAGCGCCGGGATGTTGCTCGTCCTGACGAAGGAAGGGCCGGTGTTGTTCGAACTGGGCAAATGCGCAAAAGAGTCGGCGGGACCCTTCGTCAGCGCTCAGGGCAAGCGCCGGCGCTACCTCGGATCCTTCTCACATTAACGCCGCGGCATCGCAGCGCCCGGAGCGGACCGCGCGGGTTCCGGCGTTGGCGCGGCCGCGTGTGCAGAGGAGTTAGACTGCGGTGTTGATGCAGGCGCCTGCGGCGAAGGTGGTGGAGGCGCATAGCGCGGCGCCTGGGGTGATGGCGGACTCATAGGCCGGGCTGGGGCTGATGGCAACGATTGGGGACTGCTTGCCGTGCGTGCGGCCGACGGTGCAGAAATTGTGTGTGCGGGATGGTTGACACTATTCGGTGGCATCCTCGACGGGGATGCGGGCCCGGCAGGCAGGGGAATTACGCGGCGAATTTGAGAGTCCCCCGACCCGGGCAGCGGAAGCATGGCCTGTTGCGCGCCTGTACGCGCATTGGATGGAGGTAACGCTGCGGCAGGCGCGGGCTCCGCAGGGCCGCTTTTCGGATTTCCATTAATGAATGTGTGGGTGCCACGGTCGAAAACAACCGTCTCATTGACCTTCGAAGGTTGCGGGTTTGTTCGAACAGTGGCAGCGACCCCTGAACGCAATGCCCCCGGAGAGGGACGCGAAGCAAACTCCGCTGGAGGCTGTTTCAATGGGGTAACGCTTTGTAGGTCCTTCCCCGCGATAATCTGATTTGACCCGGTTCGATTCCGCGTAGAAGTTCCTGTCCTGGTAACAACGCCGTGTTGGATGTTCGCTGGCGCACCGTCGCGATCGTTCGGGCTCCTAGCCACCCAGCCGACTTGATTGCCCACGCGCACCCAATTAACGCAGGCGGGCTGCCAGCTACGAAGTCCCGAAGGCCCTCCCGGGACCCAGACCCAGCCGAAAGTAGGAGAAAGCAACCAGGTTCCGAAGTGATACGGCATCCAGCCCCAGGGCTCGTTGCTGACCCAGATCCAGCCAAGACGCGGATCGAGTATCCAGTTCCCATCCGAGTAAGGTGTCCAGCCAAAGCCTACACGGAAGGGGCGCCAGGAATTTCCATAACCGGGGAAGCTGACCCACGAGCCGTAAATCGAAAGGTCCGAAAGTCCGTAATAGTTTGGGGATCTGATGTAACTGAGCGAGTTCGTCGTGCCGGACTGAACCGTTTCGCTCTGCGCGCTGACCCATTGATCGAAGCTATCTGGCTCCGGAAGGCGCGCCACGTCCATATTTTGCAAATCACCTTGATCGATGGTAACGCTCTGTCCTTTTTCGAAGGTTGTCGAACCCTCATTGGTGCTGACGGAAACTTGGCCCAGCAAAACTTGAAGCGATGCGCTGTCGCGAAACGCGTCGACGCGAGCCTCGGCGCGCTCCGGGATCGCGACCTCGAACGTCGGTGCAACCACACTGAACGAGTCCTGCCGGGTGATGTTGGCGTAAAAGGTTCCGGCGCCTTGCGTCAAGGAGAGCTGTGTAACGCGGCCGCCATCGGAGAAGCCTAATTGCGTAAATTGAAGGATGGAATTTTCGGCCAGATAGGCGGTCGCGCCGTTCTCAAACTCAATTTCGGCGAGGCCTCCTTGGGTCGCGAGGGTATCGCCTTCCTGCAAGGGAAGATTCACCGGGGCGTCTTCCCAAGCGTCGCCGCCAGAATGTGAGACGAGCACTTGCCCGTCCGTCCGGCTCAGGCGGACCACGCGCGAATAATCAGATACTTGTGCATGGGTGACGGGAGCGAAGACAAAAGCAAGGCTGGATGCGGCCAGCAAAGACACTCGGGCGATCCAAGGACACTTCATTCTGGCCCCCTTCCGGGGAGTTCCATACCCACTGTTTAGATGCTGGAATCAGGTCTTGCGGTGCCATCTCCCTGAATCCATGCTCCCTCTATTGTGGCGGGGCGTCAAGCGAATGAAAAGAGCAACATTGACGCAGTTTGATAGATACCGTGCCCTCACCGTCCCGAAGTGCACGGGACGGAGAGGCCTCTACAGAGCCGCCCGCTGTCGGTGGCAGTGGTACTTGTAGAGACCGCCCGCTCTTGGGGCGGGCAGCCGTTCGTTCTCCCCAGAGTCGAGACGCATCACCACCTAACGAGTGCCAACTGGCTCGTCAAGGTCGCGGCGATCAGTGGTCGCGGGAAGTGCGGATGCGCTCGGCGAGGGCGCGGGCGCGGGTTCGTGCGATGTCCACGAAATGCGAATCGGCGCCGATCTGGTCGAGCACGGCCAGGAGGCGCTCAGGTTCGGGGAGAAGACGATGATCCATGTCCGCTTCGAACTGACGCAGGGCATCGTTTACCCCGAGACGGTCATATTTCACGCTGCGCTCGAGAAGGACGAGGTCGCCCTGCTGGCGGGCGAGACCCTCGAAGATCTGCATGAGCATGTTTGCCGAGGCGTTCAGCGTGTAGTTGAAGGTGGTCTCGTGCACTTCCGAGTCGCGCTCATAGCGAAATGTTTTTTGCCCGAGATTGGCGATGCGCTTTTGAATGTCCAGGTCCGCGATGGCGAAGTTTTTGAGATCGGAGGTTAGCTCGAAAATTTTCTGGCGCACCGGTGCGCCAACTTCAAACGGTTCCGCAGCGGGATCCTCTTCCAGTTGACGAATCTCGAACGTAGCTTTCCCTTGATCTGCAATCTTGATCTCGATGAATTCGGGCGTGCTGCCTTTGAAGACGCGGCGGTACGTGATGGTCGCGGCGCCGGGCGCGGCGTGGCCAACTGGGACGAAGCCCAACGCAACAAATAGGAAAAGCAGGAGCCTGGGCTGGGAATGGATCCGTGTCATCGCAAGACTCAGATGCGCGAAACCGCAATACGGCTGTGCGTGCCGCGCGGCCGGATTTCCGGGACAGGGTTGACGGCGCCAACTCGCGCGGCGCCAGCATCGAGGCGGGCGCGGAATTGAGCGGCCTGGACATGGCAGAGTGCAACGGCCAGCGCGTCGGCCGCATCAGCGGGTTCGGGCGTTTCACTCATGCCCAGCAGTGCGCGCACCATAAGCTGCATCTGCTCTTTTCCCGCGTGCCCGTAGCCTGCGACGCAGGCCTTCACTTCGCGCGGGGAATAGCTGCGCACGGAGACGTTATGCTGGGCCGCCGCCAGCAGAACCACGCCGCGTACTTCCGCAAGCCTGAGCGCCGACTTAATGTTCAGCGCAGTGAAAACGGATTCGACGGCGACACCCTGAGGCTCGAACTCCTCGATCAGGCCGCACAGCATGGCGTGAATTTCGCGGAGCCGCTCCGGAAAGTGCTCTGGCCCCTTGTGTGTGCCGCGCAGGGCGCCGAAGCGGAGCATCCGGCAGCGGCGGCCGTCACTTTCGATCACGCCATAGCCGGTCGCTCCTGCCGCGGCGGGATCAACGCCAAGCACGCGGAAGAAAGCGCCGTTCGTTCGAGCGGATTTCTGCATGGCACTGAGTGTACGGCGAGGGCACTGCGCCGGGCCACATCTTTTTCGCCGCCGCGTGCGCGAGAGGTCTGAAGTCAGAATCCTGCTAGTGCGCATTTCCCACGAGAATTCCGCGGAAGTCCAGTAGCACAGGCTTCAGCCTGTGAGGTTTTGATTTGGGTGGGCGCTCAGAAAAGCACACAGACTGAACACTGAAGTCTGTGCCACTAGAGGCGCCATCAGGCTGCATACCGCAAGAACTCCGGCGAGACGCCGGCGCCACAAAATCGCACGGAAACTTCCCGGGCAAGAAAGTTGGCGTCCTATTCCGCCGCCATAACCGCCTGCATTTCTTTTTCATCGATGTCGAAGTTGGCGGAGACGCGCTGGACGTCGTCATGTTCTTCGAGTGCTTCAACCAGCCGCAGCATCTGCGCGGCTTGGTTGCCGGTCAGCTTCACGTAATTTTGGGGGACCCAGCCGACTTCGGCGGTTTCGGGCGTGATGCCATCCTTCGTCAGGGCGTTGCGGACGGCTTCAAATGTTTCGGGAGGGGTCAGAACTTCCCAGGCCGCGCCGTCATCGCGCAAATCCTCCGCGCCGGCATCCAGGACAAGGGAAAGCATCTTGTCTTCGTCGGCCTGTTCCTTGGATACGACGATCTCTCCCTTGCGATGGAACATCCATCCGACCGCGCCGTTTTCGGCCATGTTGCCGCCGTGCTTATTCATCAGGTGCCGGAGTTCACTGACGATGCGGTTGCGGTTGGTGGTTACGACCTGAACGATCATGCCCACGCCCCCGGGGCCGTATCCCTCGAAGTTCACTTCCTCATATTGCTCGCCCTCGAGCTGCCCGGTGCCGCGAGCCAGGGCGCGTTCAATGTTGTCGTTAGGCATGTTTTCGTTCTTGGCGGCCAGGATGGCCGTGCGCAGGCGTGGATTGGAATCCGGGTCACCACCGCCGACTCGCGCGGCAATGGTGATTTCGCGGATGAGTTTTGTGAAAATGCGGCCGCGCTTGGCGTCTGTGGCCGCTTTCTTGTGTTTAATCGTAGCCCACTTGGAATGGCCAGACATGGAAATCGCCTCGCAAGAACAATTTTGGGGACTCATCCCTGTGTATTGCCACGATAGTCTAGCACACGACCTCTGGAATCGGAACACGCGCGGTAAGCTGCTCAGCCATCCGAACTGATTGAAAACCAAAGGACTACGCCCGAATTGCCGGGCGGCGCTTCGGCGGATGTCCCCGCCAATGCCAATACCTGATTCAGCGCACCCTCTTGAGGGGTTGTGGATTTTTCATGCCAGGGGTGTCTACAATTAACAAGTAGGGTAAACCGGAGTTATGCCTACACTCACAGCCTGTAGCGAACATGGATGCAAGGGACATGTGCCGAACTCGCTCGAATCGGTGCATCTCTGCATGCTCCATTTCACGCTGCAAATCGAAAAGGCCTGCGCGGAAATGCGCCGCGAAACCGTGTACGGCAAGACTCCCCACGCGCGCCAAGTGGAAATTATCCGCTTCATCGCGGAGAACGGAGAAATGCTGGCCCGCGCGTCAACCAGCGGCTTGCACCTGGCCGATGAAATGAAAGCCCGCATCCTCAATACGTTTCTCACACTCATGAACCTGCGCGAAAATCTCGACCGCGCCGCCCTCCGGCAACCGATTGGCCGCACCGGCGGGTAGTGACTTTAAGGGTCGAACACGACCCGAGGTATGATGCTTCCCGTCCCTGTTTCGTGAATCAAAATTTCTGAAATGCGATGAACTGTAATGTTTGTTGGCCGGAGCTTTAGCTCGGACATCCAACATTCGTTAGTATTGGGCTTTAGCCACTGAAGCATCAGGGCCTAAAGGCTACTTGTCTGGGCGGTGGCCTTTGTCGGACCTCAAGGTCCGACCCACAAGACGATCTTGGCTCCCTGGTGAATATCAAGGCTGCGAAATCTGCCGCCCGCGGAGGATTTTTCTTGAAGCGCCATCCGAGTTTGCATCCGTTGAGCCAGCACCACCACTTTGCGCTGATTCAGGCGCTGGAAATGCGGCGCGCGGCAGAAGCGCCGGCAGATAAACGCAATGCGATGGTCGAGCGGCAGGCGGATAAATTCGTCGCGTTCTGGCATAAGACGGGCATCGTTCATTTTCGCGAAGAGGAAGAAGTCCTTCTGCCGGCTTACGCGCGCCACACGCGGCTCGATCAGGATCCCGAAATTATGCGCCTGCTCGCCGACCACGCGGAGATCCGCGCCGCCGTGCAGGATATGGAGCAGCGTCGCGCGAAGAAACTGCCGATCGAGGCGGAAGCAATGGCCCGCCTCGCGAAGCTTCTTCACGATCACGTGCGCTTTGAAGAGAACGAAGTGTTCCCGCGCATCGAACGCGTGCTTGGCGAGGAAAACTTAGAGGCGTTGGGGCGCGGGCTTACTCGATTACATTCCCAGACGGACGTATGCGACATTTGAAAACTGCGGCGTGAACCCTCACGGGCCTTGCAAAAAGTTATTCGGCAAGTGGAATCCGAGACGTCAGTGGCTAAAGAGGTTGCGGAAAAACTCCTAAATTTTGTGGGTCGTGCCTTTAGGCACGAGATAAGATCTGCGGGTTCATCAGGGGTTTTAACCTCTGAAAGTCTGAACGCGCATTTGTCCGCAACCTGAAAAGCCGAATTGGTCAAGAGGTCTTGATGTCGGGTAGTGGTGCAGTTTGAAAGTGATATCTGCGATCGTGATATGTCAGGATGCCACAATGGGAAGGAAGAAACGCAGGATCGCGAAGAAGCGCCAGAACGAGGATTTCAGTCAAACCGCCGCTCGCATTGTTCGGCAAGCTACCGAACGGGCTGAGGGGGCGAGTCGAACAGTTTCCCCTGCTCCGAATGTGGCGGATAAAACAAGCCAACTATGATCCAAGTAGCTGGATACTTGGCGACTGTTCCGACATAGAAATGTGTGTCGTACTTCTGAATCATTTCCGTCTCGTATCTTTGCCGAAACTTTGATTCCCATTTATCTCCGTATTCAGCTTTCCATTTACGGAAGGACTCGCCTATCTCCCAATCGCTGCAAAACATTTTATGGCCATTGCATGAGTCATGGTCACACCTGAATTGG
>Ga0307479_10001878_pt1 | contig 19180 bp, 32 predicted proteins | sample atmos_gasesECM4C_FD_203743 | JGI IMG/M metagenome (GOLD analysis project Ga0307479, IMG submission 203743) | Hardwood forest soil microbial communities from Morgan-Monroe State Forest, Indiana, United States - atmos_gasesECM4C_515 | ecosystem: Environmental > Terrestrial > Soil > Temperate... | reverse complement strand
CCGACCTGGAGCATCCCGCCGAAAGGCTTGTAGCAATAGTCCGTCCGCACCACTCGAAACGTGTACTCCGGTTCGGCCATGTCAACCTTGTCCGTCGCCCGGCGCCAATCGCGTCAGCAGGAACACGGCGACGCCGATCGCGGCACCCGTGGCAAGCCGATCTTCCACCGATCCCGGACGCATCACGGTGCCTTCGAACAGCGTCTTGCGAAAACCCTTGCGACGGGTATCCCGCCAGGCAAAGGCGCCGACGGTCAGCAACGAGCCCGCGAGCGCCAGGTCACCGATAGTTCGAACGTTCATCGCCAATCCTCCCGCTATGCCCTGCGGGCAAGCAAACCGTGTCGGACGATCACGTGCGCGTAGGTGAACGTGCCGTTGTTCTGGATCAGGACGTTCGCCGTCCCGACCTCGAGCTGCACTGCCCGGCCGGGCGCCACCACCATCCCGGATCGCTTGAGCGGTTTGGTCCGCCAACGGATTTCGATGGAGTACTCCGAACCCCGTCGGCGGATCCGCTTGCGCTTCCTGATCTTGATCATCGAATCTCCCCACTGCGTGGAGCAATTTCAAAGAGCGGGCCCGTAGTGCTTCGCGAAGTACTCCGGGGCGATGTACCACTGATCCTCATGGTTGTCCGGATTGCGGGCGATCATCCCACCGGCGAGCGACGTACGTTTCATGTCAGCCGGCGAGACCGACACGCCCTGCAGGAGCTCACCGGGCTCATAGGGCCGTGCCTCGATCGATCCCTTGCGTTGATAGGTTTTGAACGCTTCCATCGAATCTCCCCCCAACCTAGCGGTTGGATGCGATCTCCCGGATCTTCATGAACTTGCACCAGGGGCACCCGTGATCGATCCAATTTTTGGCTGTCAGACGCGAGTGCCCCAGATCGCATTCGATCACTTCGAACGTGCAATGTTCCATACCCTTGGGAAACTGCGCCTCCAACGCTTCGATCTTCGCCAGCGCGTCACCACATAACACCTCGACTTCGCCCACGCTGTAGGGAGAATCGCTATGCCTTTGAAGCACTTGGAAAAGCCGCTGTTTTATGTCCATTGTCATGTTGCCCTTTATGCGAAATACGTTATGTTGAGTGTTTTCCACTCCGGCAGTGCCCCGCCACACGGCAATTCCCACCCGTGGGCATCGAACAGGTACAGCGGAGGCAAGGCGACCGGGAAGGTATAGGATCGACAACGTTGGGCCTGGAACATCAGCTCGGCGTCGCGGCGGTCGGACTCCAAAGAATGAAACGAGAGTGATCCTCCGAAGAGACCTGGGCGGCGATTCCAACCCAACCAGATGCAGCCGTCTTCTGCGGTCCACCGTGCACAATGTGCGATGCCATTCCAACCTGCCCGCTCTACAACCAGGTCCCAGATGTTCTGATCCTGCGGTGTAAGACGAGCACTCGAAAGGCGGGGTTTCATGATTGCGCCGGCCAGTACATCCGCCACGTCCCGAGTCGCATGATCACGTCAAATTCCCAGTCCAACACATTGCCGCCGATCGGGCAGATGTTACCCAGGAACCGATCGCGCTGAGCTGCCAACATCAGGTCGGCGTCGTGCCGGTCACTTAGGTCCGACAAAACAAACAATTGGTCACCCACCGTGACATCAACCCAACGGTCATATACATGATCCCAGACCAGATCATCTTCCACAGTCGGTTCAGCAGGCACCAGGCGGGGTTTCATGTTATATCGACCCCGGTGCCCCAGAAGTCCACCGGACGACCCCGACACGGGACGAGCTCGCCCGCCGTTCCGATCACATTGGCGATGTACGCCACACCGCGGAACTTCCACATTTGAGCATCCAGCATCAGATCGGCGTCGCGGCGGTCTTGCATGAGCGAACGCGTCCACAAATAAGATCCCGTATAGCCGGATCCGCGATTGGCGAGCCAGATCACTCCAGACCATGCAAGCGAATCCTCCGGTGTGTGATCGCACGGCTCCAGGCGGGGTTTCATCCTTCGCCCCCCGCATCGATGTCACCCGGGAATGGATTTCCTAGGCCGCGTTTTTCGTACGCACGCGCGACCTGAGCAGTCAACATCAGATCGGCGGCGCGGCGGTCGGCGCCGGTCCAGGTCGATCGCATCACTTGCCGACGCCCGGAGTGATTCGACCATCGCAAGGTGACGCGCTTCCAGATCGCGCAGTCTTCCGGTGTGGCGGGCGCCGGATATCTCTGGCGGAGTTTCATCATTGCCGATCCGGCCACAACGGGTTTTTGCGTACCAGCACATGTACCCCGGGCACTTGTACGTTTTCCGCGTCGATCCGCAGCCACACCGCATAACCGCGCTCGTTATACTCACTCAACTCCAACATCAGGTCGGCGTCGCGGCGGTCCTGGCTCAGCGTGTCATAAAGGCCGCGATCATCGGTCAGATCTTTGGTCAACCTGGTCGACCAGATCCACCAATCCTCCTCGGTGAGCGGCGCGCGCCATTGGCGGGGTTTCATTGCAATCGCTCCCCGACAGTCAGCGCTGAATCGCCATGTCCGAACCAACACCAGTCGCCGGTAGCCACTTGCACCACTTTCGAAGCGCGTAGCTGAACCATTATCAGCATTGCATCCGCGTCGCGGCCGTCGCTATCGTACTTTTGCAAGGCACCCAACATGCGAGAGGTGCGCCGATAGCGTCGTTCCAGACGGAAGCGCCAGGTTTCATGATCTTCCTCAGTGAACGGCGCAGCCTCCAGGCGGGGTCTCATATCGCGGATCCTTGATAGGCCAAGATCGCATGCCTCAAATGTCCACGCAACAACAAACGCCCCACCCACCCCCTCGTTTGCATCAAGTCCAACATCAGATCAGCGTCCCGGCGATCGCATACCGCGGAGTTTTTTTCCAGACAATCGTTGAATGAGAAGTATGACCAGAGACCCACGCATACCCAGACATCAACGTCCTCCTTGGTGTACGGTGCGGGCTCCCCGCGGCGTTGCTTCATGCGAAATTGCTCAAGTTGCCGTCGGCATCATGCTCGGCGATGCGCACGAAGAGGAACCCGCGCGTGAATCCCAACAGCTGCCCGTGCCGTACGAGCCAACGCGGCGCGCCGTCCGCCTTGTACCTTTCGAGCGCGAGGATGATTTCCGCGTCGCGACGGTCTTCGGGGTAGGCCCAGGTCGGGCCCTGCACGTCCATGATGGTATTGACCAGCTGCCAGCGCACGAACTGCAGGATGCGCCGGTCTTCGTCCGTCAGGATCGCCGCCGGCAGTCTCATTGCATCGTATCCGCTCGCCGGCGAGGACCTCGCCGGCGATCCAGGACGTGGTCGAGCGCCCGCGCCAATCGGACATCGCGGGCCATGGTCGGCCACTGGGCGAGCAGCAGCATCAGATCCGCGTCGATATTGTCGGCCGTCATACAACGCAACAGGTAACTCTCGATTTTCATGCCCAGGCGCGCCGCGACGTACAGATGGATACCCCAATCGGTACGTGTCAATGCAACAGCGGGCAATCGGTCCATGGTCGACGGATCTTAGGCGTCCGTTCACGCGCGGGCAACTTTGTTGGTTATGTCAAATCCGCGATCGTTGCTAGCGCGTGGTCGGCCATGGCCTGCACCTGGCGCAGCTCCGTGACATGCGGATCCGGCGCGCGGATCCGGTCCAACCAGGCGAGCGCCATGGCCAATTTGCGGTTGCGACGCGTGCGCGCCTCCGCCGGATAGCATTGCGGACAGATCCCGAGGACCTCGTGACGGCAGCGCGCACGCAATTCGAGCACCAAGCAGCGGTTGCGGCCCAACGGGATCCGCATCACGCCGGCGGCGCCTCCTGCTTCGGCGCGTGGAACGCATCCAAGGCAGCCGCGGCCTCCTCCCATGGGATGGTCGTGTTATGCGTTTGTCCGCCAACAGTAGAAATCGAGGTATGTACCGCCGTCACCCTGGCCTGGTCGTGGCGGTCGCCCTTGATTTCCGTCGGATGGATCGAAGCGATCGCCGCGACCAGATAGTGGCCCGACTTGTCTTTGAGTATCGACATCTAACCTTACTCCTGTGTTGGAACGCGAAGCATGCCGGCCAGATCCGCCGGCGTGAGAAATTCTTCACCGATCTGACAGTTGTCCGCGTCCTTGCGGCTGAGCTCGCCGGTGTCCTCCAGGTAATCCAGAATCCGGGCGACGTGCTCGTACTCCAGGAAGTAGGGGAACTCCGCCTGGAAATCTCCATCCTCCCGGCTGCACCAGGTCAGCTCGCCGCTGGCGAGTTCGATCAGATCCGCGTCCCCGCCGCGCGTGAGGATGAGACGATACCGTGCCGTGGGCGCGTACCGGTACCTAGGTTTCGATGATCGGGCCAATGCGGTTGAAGGGGTGTCGGATAGAGGGAGTGGTGAGCACCAGCGATTGGCCTTGCGAGAGCCGGAAGCGTTGTTGACGTCCCAGCGCAAGCCGGATGCGCGAGACGTCTTCCTGCACGATCGTATCACCGTGCTCGTTGCCCAGAGCGGTGAGCTCGAGCACGCAGGTCCCGCCATGACACTTCAGGACGGCGACCTCGTCGCGCTGCAGCGCGATCTCATGAACGCGCCAGCGCAGTCCCGCCCACTTGCGACCCAGGAGGGCCCAGGTCGAGTTCACGGAGCTCTGCACGCTCACGTTGGAGACATCGCCGGAGACTCCCCGGATCCGCAAGCCGTTCGACATGTGCAACCCTCGCCGTGGAACATCGGCGTGGAACGTTAGGATGCTCCAACCGCCTGATCGGGGCGGATTTTCGGCCCGGGAGCGGGGGGTTGGCAAGGCATGTTCCACGGCCCGCCCATGGTTCCAAGCGGAAAGGTTTCCGCTTTCGCGCCAGGACTCATTGGAACCGCCAGGCGCCGCGATCGCGCGTGTCGGCGCTTGTCGCCGCCGGAGCGGGGGGGGATCGGCCGAGGGATCTAGGCGGAAGCCGCGGCCGGGACGTCGGCGAGGATCCCCGAAACATAGTTCTGCGTTTCGGTGTAGGGGGGTATCCCTCCGTATTGCTTGACCGCGCCCGCGCCGGCGTCGTAACCGGCGAGCGCCAGTGCCCAGGGATTCTGGCCGGTGGAGTTGGCGAGCGGCAGCAGCTGCCGGTACAAGCTCGCGACCTGGCCGGCAGCCTGGTCGATCTGGTCGACGGTGTCCTGGTCGGTGAACGGGATCGGCCGTTGCACCGTGTCGAAGTACTGCGGTTCGAGCTGCAGGATCCCCAGCGCGCCGGCGGAGCTCGAGCGCGTGCCGTCGATCACATCCTGGGCATAGGCGCTCTCGGTGTAGGCCATGCGCGCCAGCAGATCGGCCGGCAGCCCGTGCGCCTGTTCGGCCGCGGCGAGGACCGGGGCCCACTTGCGCGCGTTGGCGCTCTGCTGCCACCAGCCCAACGCCGCGACAACGGCGATCGTGCCTCCCGTACCCGCTGCGGCCAACAACACGACACCGCCGGCGATCCAGATCCAACCTGGAATTCTCGCCACGGCTTACCCCGGCCGGAACGCCGTGTAGTTGTTTCCGGATTGATCACCACCGATCGCGATGAATTCCGACAACCCGAAGCCGATGTCCTGGAAGAAACTCGCGGCGGCCGGCACCGTATCTTGTGTCCAGGTCGTCCCGTCCGAGGAGCGCTGCAGGGTCGCGGTGTTCTGGTTGCAGCGGGCATAGTTGGTCAGGCCGTACTTCAGTGCCTCCGTACCGTTGCCGCCGTCGTTGAACGAGAAGGTCGTCTCGCTCGCGAGCGAGTTGGGCAGGGCGTTCCCCGTATCGTTGGAGCCATTGCCGACCACGTACTGCGTCGAGCCGTTGTTGCCCAACATGGTCGCCGCGGTAAAGGACAATGTCGCGGTGCCCTCGGTCCAGTTGATCGCGTCCGTCGAGAAGGCCAATATCGGTGTGTTGCCGGTGCCCATCACGGAGGCGACGAATCGAGTGCCATCGAACACCACCGTTTCCCACGCATGTGGCACATAGCTGCTTCGCTGCGTCCACACACTCCCGTTGGGACTGGTCGCGTAATTCGCGGCGCCGATCTGAACCAACAGGAATTGCCCGTTGCCGCGCGCGGGTCGAGCGAGACTCGCGTTGGCCGCGAATCCGGTGGTGCGTTGTGTCCAGGTGACCAGGTCCGCCGAAGTATAGACACGCGGCACCGCGCCCCCGGTCGTGTCGGTCACGTAGAGATAGACGCCGGCGCCGAACGCGATGCCCTCCGAACGGAAGCCTCCAGGGGTCGTCGCTACCGAGTTCTGAGTCCAGGTCACCCCATCGGTGGAAAAGATGACGGTGTGTGCCGTCTGCGCGCTGTTGTTGGCCGAAATGAGGAAAGTGCTGTTGGCGAAATCGATGGTGCGATAGAAGTTCGGGCTGCTCTCGAAGCCCGTGACCAACGTCGTCCACCCGGCCGGTGGCGCGGAGGGTTGCACTCCGAAGATCCCGCCGGAGACGATGCCGACGCTGGAGGGTGGACCTAGGAAACGTCCCACGACGTCACTACATGCGGCCGCGACCTGCCGCGACCTCGCCCGCGATCGGCGCCGCGACCGCGGCGGAGGAGCCGTAGAGGATCATACCGCCGGCGACCGTTCCGCTTGCCCAGGCGACGTAGATCGGGTTCACGAAGACCTCTTCATCCAGCAGGATGCCCAGGCCCGGCGCGAGATTCAGATAGAAGGCGGGTGTCGCGGTGTTGATCTGCCCGTCCACCGAGACCAACAGGTTGGCGCCGCCGGACGCGTTGTTGTTTTGCACCAGGATGAAGGTGCGGTCGGGATCCCCGTTGATCAGAGGTATCAGGGTGTTGACACCGGCCGAGATGGGGACGCGCGTCGCGTTGGCGCCGCGTCCCGTTGCGGGCTTCAGCCCGCGCGTGGCCAGCGAGGCGAGCTGGCCTATCGGGATGGAGCTCGCCCCTGCGGCCGACACCAACTGCGCTGCCGCGGTCGGCGACAGACCCAACGCCTGTTGCGCGATCTGGGCCGCGCCGATACCTGCTGGCGCTGGAACGTTGTCGGAGAAGACGCGCGCCAGGTCCATCCATTCCGGATCGCACTGGTTCGGCAGCAGCATCGATGCCGTGCGACCGGTGTAGAGCAATCGCATGGGCCGACTCCTACTTGCGGATGCGATACCCGTGCAGCAAGTGGTACAGATTGCTGTACGTGGTCCCGGACGCCACGTAGGACACCCACGTGAACGTGATGACCGTGTTCGCGGGGAAGAGACGCGGCCGGATCAGCCGATAGGGGAACTCGCCGGTACCGGACAACGTTTCCAACGGTGTCGGATTGTTGGCCAGGTTGCGACTGGCGCTGGAATCGTTGATGAGCACGGTCACCAACGGGATCACGCGCGAGCTTTCGGTCTGCACGGCGCCGGCCAGATCCGCCTGGTGCGTCAAGGCGACCCAGTAGAAATCGTATCCGTTGTCGATCTGGATGCTGCTGCTGCCGTTGACGTTGGTGGAGGCCAGGCCCGTGACGTTGGCCACCAGGAATTGGATGTCGTCCGGGGTGATACCCGGCAGCCAGACCTGCGACGGCGCGCCGGCGCCGGCCGTTGCTGCTGCCACCGCTTGCGCGCTCGCCCCCATGACTCAGGTCACCTGGCGGATGAGGTAGCCTCGCAGCCGCGCCTGGACTCGCGCGGCGATGGAGGAGGGCAGGGCGATCGCCGCGGCCGTCGTGATCACGAACGTGAACTGTTGTGTTGCCTTGAGGTATACCGGGACGATGGTGTACGGCTCGCCGGCGCCGCGCCCGTACACGATCGCGTTGCCGACACCGGTGGAGGTGGAGGAGGGCCCGATTTCGGCCAACGCGCAAGCGATGTCCAACCCGACCGTGGGCGGGAAGTTCATCAACGGGCCGTCCTGCACGAAATTGCGATCGGTGCCGACCGCGAAGACGACGTAACCCTGGCAGAGGATGTTCCACAGATCGTTCACGAAGAAACCGGTGTTCGCCGGCGCCTGGCCGCCGATCCCCGGATAGAGCCCGAAGGGCGTGGACGTGGAGTTGGTCACGCCCGGGTAGACGGGGATTTCGACACCGATGGTGTAGAAATCGTTGCCCATGCCCAATTGGCCGCCCAACGTCAGGTTCGTATCGAACAGCGTCTTGCCGCCGGTGCCGCCGGCGGGTGCGCTCGTCGTACCCTGGCCTTTTTGCGAGCTGAAGAAGAGCAGGCCTCCGCTGCCGACACCGGCCGAGGGCCAGGCGTTGGAGTCGTAGAGCGGTGACCAGATGATGTCCTGTCCACCGGTGCCGACCTGGTGGTTCTGCAGATCCGTCTGGGTGAGGATCGGCCGACCGCCGGCGGGAGACTGCGAGCTCGTCATGTTCATGTGCGCGACCTGTTTTCCGAAATGACTGTTGTGTTGGATCCGCTCAGCCCCAACCGCCGGCGGATGCCAGTCCGGAGGCGCTGACGCTCCCACCAGGCCGGTTCATGGCCGGTGCCGCATTCTGTCCGGGCATGTAGGCCCGCAGACCCCTCAAAGTGCTGCCGGGGGATGTCCAGCCGAGGCGGACCGTACCGGGTTGGTAAGCCGCCAACGCCGGCGTTGCGGCGGTGGTGGTGGCGGGAATCGCAACCTGTGGCGCCGCACTCGATATCATCTGGTGCAGCAGTTGGTACCCGATCACCGTCAGCGCGCCGGCGGTCGCGGCGATCGCGGTCGGGCGTCCGACCGCTTTGGCGGCGAGCCAACCCGCGCCGAGTGCCGCGGCGGCCTTCGCGGCGGTTCCGACATAACCGGTCTGGAATTGTGCCGGCAGGTAGCCCGATCCCCATTGCCACAGGTAGTCGAGGCCTACCGCGCCGATCGCACCGATACCCGCCCCCATGGCCAGGCGCTTGGTACCACTCACGCTCCCGAAGCTCATTCCGCCGCCGCGGTGACGCGGATTCCTTCGGTAGCGGATCCGACGGGGATTCGCCGCATAAGGAGCGACCGCGCGCCGCCGGGAAGCATAACGGCGCACCTTGGTGTGCCGGCGTCGCAGCCTGGTTCGAGCGGCTTTGCGGCCAGCCCTGACTCGGATCTGATGGCGTGTCAAGTGGCGGGTGCGACCGGCCATAGGTGTAGTTCCTCGGGTGGATCGGCGACGAGCAGCTGCTCGGCGTTTGCGGGGATTGGGTCGGTGGAGTTGGCCGGAAGCCATGCCACGGACGCGTTGCCAGTAGCGGCGTAACCCCGGCGGGAGATTTTTCAGACGCTTGGGACCGCGTCGTCGCTTCGAGACATAGCGCGGATTGATCAGCAAGACATGCTCCACGTTTGGTCCTGTCTCCCGTTCGCGAAAAAAGCGAGCGGCGCGGACCGGGAGCGAACTGCGATACCCCGCGGCGACAGCCTGCTTTGGCGCAGTGCAGGCTTGGTGACGGCGGGAGATTATGTAAAAGGTCCGTGCCCCGTCAAGTTTTGCCCCGCCGGCGGCGCTTCACGAGCTCGAGGGTCGGGGTATCCCGAACGCGCATGCCGCGCGCGTCGATATCTACGATGCCGTGCCCGTCGACCTTGAATCGGTCTCCGATCAAGTACAACTGTCCGGGCTTTTTCCCCGCACACAACAGTGGTTTGCAACCGCGCGCGAATTGATGCATGTACGGCACTTTCTTGCCGCGGTGAGTGGTGGTGTAGGCGATCGCGACCGCGGTCCCCATCACCATCAGCGCCTTGGGCCATTGGATGGCGACAAGCTGCGAACCACCGGGTTGCTCTTCGCGAAATTCGCGCCACAGTTGCCGCGCCGCGCGTTTCTCGCGGCGATAGCGGTTCACGAACCAGGCCCCCCGGGATGCGCGGTCCCTGTCGCATCGATCCGGTTGCGCGCGGCCGCCAGGTCGGCGGGACTCGGGACCTGTCGCCCGCCCACGTTCGGCGGGAGCAGCTGGCGGCGTATGGCGATCACATCGGAGCGCGTGAGACTGACATCGGACTCCATTTTTCGCGCGCTGACCAGGCTGGCGATGCTCACCAACAGCGAAATCGCCGATATGACAGTCAACACGGTTACCAGGGTCAACATTGTTTCAAGTTCCCAACAGTTTCGCGGGGTAGTTGCCATTGGAATCCGGTTGCGCGACGCCGACCAGGTAGATCTGCCCCGCCCATTGCGTGTAGTAGTTGCCGGCCGTGTCGGTTGCCCACGGCAGGAACGCCGCGGCGGCTTGCGAGCCGCTGGGAAAATTCACGAAACCGGCGTACGGTCCGGTCGTCGCGGTCAGGTTTTGCCAGATCGCCTGCGCCGCGGTGACCTGCGAGCCCGTCGGTGCGATCGCACCGGGCACCGGTGCCGGAGGGCTGAAATTCACCGTCCCGCCGCTGACCGGGTACATCGGCGTCGCGGCGTTCGCCGCGGCGGCTTTGCGACTCAAGAACAAATATGCCCCGCCGATCAGAACGGCGGCTCCCAACATCAGATTGGCATTGCTTCGCGCCATGGATCATCCTCCCGCCGGCGCCGCTCCGATCAGTGCCGCGGGGTAATTGCCCTGCGCATCCGACGGCGACAGTTGATAGATGTTGCCTCCGACGTTGGCATACACGTTCGGCGGGTTGTTGGTGTCCTGTCGGATGCTGCCGACCAGGCTGTTCAACGGGACGAGCGAGCCATCCGGCAGCTTGGCGTTGCCCAGGATCGTCTGCGCCGATCCCAGACCGACCACCGGCAGACTCAACCAGACGTTGGCGATCCCTTGGGCTACCGCGCCGGTCGCGGCGTTCGCCGCCTTGGGGATTTGCGTCGCGAATCGGTACAACACGTAACCGACGCCGGCGAGGCCTGCGGCCCACACCCACCAGGGTATTTTGTTGCCCATCAGATCACCTTGAGGGCTCGCAACCCGAAGAATCCGACGACCGCAATCAACACCAGACTGCCCGCGGTGATACCTGCGGAGCCGAACGTGATGCCGCTCGAGGAAAGCGAGATCGGCAGCGGCGTCTTCCCGTTGGCGGCAGCCTGCAGCTGGGCGTTGATGATGGCCTGTTGGTTCTGCTGCTGCTCCACGTTCAGGTAGGCACCGGTCGCCGTACCGATGATCTGCGAGATCATCGCGCCCCAGGACGGATTGTTGGCGGTGGAGTTCGCGGCGTCGGAAGTGTCGACGCTCGGCGAGCTGCTGTCGCCGAACCCGCCGAGCCGGTTGAATTTGCGCCAGCCGCCCAGCATGTAGCCGCTGAAGGCCTGCGGGATGTTCTGTTGGATCGCGCTCGCGATCTGTTGGTAGATCGCCGCGGGATATTCCCGTTGGGCCCACTTCAGGAAACCGCGCATGCCGGTGTCGCTGATGGGCATCGCACCCAAACCGCGGAAATTGGCCGCGCGCCAGGGGCGTGTCGAACCCATACCGCTGGCGGATGCACGTGTGAGTCGAGTCGACATGGGAACCTCATTTTCTCGATGCGAAGGCCCAGATCGCGAGCAGGCCCAGGCCGATCGGGAGGGCATATCGGGCCAGGGCGGAGGGGACCAGGCTGCCGAGCGTGGATTGCGTGAGCGGCGTGTTGAGGCCGGATTGGGACAACACCGGGACCAGTTGTCCTTGCGCGTTGTAGCCGTACGTGATCGGCGCCGGCGTGGCTCCGGCCTGTACCCGCCCGATCTGTGTCGCGATGGTGGCGGCTTGTGGAGTGTTGGCCTTGTAGTAGGCGGTCGCCAGATTGCTGAGCGAGGTGAGCCCGGTCGCGGAAGCGAGGAATCCTCCCACCGAGGACAACGCACCGGCGATGCCGCCGGCGACGCCTCCCGAGATGGAACCGCTCGCGGGCACGTTCGCCGCACCGATGGCCGCGCCCACGTCCGAGGAGATGTCCGGTACGGCGACACCGATGTCTGCCAGGGCGGGATCGGGTAGCGAGATCAGGTCGGGGGAGATTCCGCCCGTGTCGAATGTCGTGGATGTACCGATATCGGTCGAGATGACGCTGGCATCGTCACCCAAGGCGCCGAAGCGATTCGGTGTCGGTCGTTGCACCTGGCCCAACAACGATGCGAACAATGGCCGGTGCACCCTGTACAACCAATACGCCAGGTTGAGTCCGTTGTTGAGTGCCGCTGCAGTTGTCATGGCGGGTTTACCTGTGGGAATGGGAATGTCGGCTACCCAGTGCCAGGTAACCGACCGCGGCGATCGCGATCCACCCCGTTGTCGAAATACCCGAGAGAACGCCGGCGAGGCCGGTCGGCGTCGATTGCACGGCGGATTGGACCGCGGATTGGACGGCGGGGGTGGCGACCACACCGCTGTTCTGCAGTGTCTGGAGCGCGCTGGAATAGGCCTGTTGGGCATTCTGGCCTTGCGAAGCGAGTTGGCTCACGAGGGCTTGCAGGTCCGCCTGCGTCACGGGCGCGCCGGTGTTGGTCGTCGCGATCGTCGGCGAGGAAGGCCCCAGCGGCGTGGGTGCGAAGTTGTAAGGTTGCAAGTTCCCTTGCCATACGACGTAGTAGCCTCCCAGGGCGGGATTCTGCAGGATCCACGCTTTGGTCGCGGGATCCTGACCCACGTAGGTCAGGCCGGCTGGCAACTGCACCACCGCGCCGCCCTGGCCCATGTCGGGCGCGAAAGAGACGGGAGTGCCCGGTGCCGGCGGTCCGGCGATCGATTGCGCCGCGGTCAGGATGCCCGATCCGATCGGCCCGATCGTGGTTCCGGTCGTCACGGGAAGGGGAGGCAGACCGACGGTGGAGACTGGTGGCGGTGCGGCTGGCGCCGATCCCACCGGTTGCACGCTCGCCGCGGTCGAGGATATGGGTGCGGCGGCGGGGGCCTGGCTCTGCTGCGGCAAGGCGAACATAGGCACGTTGTTGAATTGCACGGGCCGGTCGCCGGAGCGGGCGCGCCAGGCATTCTTCCAGTACCCCGTGTAGTAATCGATGATGAGGCCTTGGATCAACGTCTGTATGAAACCGGGGTTGACCGTGTCGACTTCCTGGCCCTTGCCGAAGGATGCGATCCATGGCGCGACCACGTTCGCGTAGATCGAACCGGCGGTATCGTTCGGTCCGATCGCGCCCGCCTGTGCCGCCTGGTAGACCACGTTGGCCAGGTCGCGCGCGAAGTTGGCCTCGCCCATGCGTCCGTACTGCATCCAGACCGGATGGTTGCTTCCGTTGACATTGACCTGATTCGGCTCCAGGTCGAACCAGCCGGCGAGCACCAGGTACTTGTTGGCGATCTGGGCCAAGGCCTGCGGATTCATCCGGTAGAGATTCACCGCGGCGCTCAGGTTGTTGACCTCCGGATCCTGCTTGCCGATCGCGCCGGCGATCGCGCCGCCGATCGCCCCGATCACCGCGCCGATCGCCGTCCCGATTCCGGGAACGATATAACTTCCGATGGTGGCACCCTGGCTCGCCCCGATCGTGGCGCCCGTGCCGACGCCGGCGCCGACCGGCGGCCCGAAACTGCTCGGTGCCGCGAACGAACCCAACCCCCGCAGGCCTTGCCGCCCCGGCTGCCAGGCGAACGGCGCGACGATTTTCGGCGGACAGGCCATGGTCATATGTGCCAGAACCTCACGCAGGTTGCATCCGGAGGCCACCATCCGGGCCCGATCGATCGACCGTTGAGGGGATCGCGCGTCACGGTCGTTTCGCACGGCAGGTACACGACTTGGGTATGCTCGCGGAGGATCGCCACCGGCAGCACATGCGAGAAGGGACCGCCGCTCACGCCCATCGCGCAATACGCCGCCGGAATCCCGATGGCCATCAACAGCGTTGCCATGAGCACGCTCTGGTCGTCGCAGTCACCGTAGCCTTCCTGGAGCGTGTAGTCCGGTGTCTGTATCGTTTCGTAATCCAACACGTCGCCGGTGTAGCGGATGTTGGTACTCACCCAGGCCTGCAGCGCCGACACCTCGCACCGCTCGTTTTTCGCGGGACAACCCTGCACGATGCGCGCGCTGGTCTGCCGCAACAACGGGTTGATCTTGTACTGGCGGGCGACTTGTGCCATGAGCTTCAGGGTGTCGGTGACACCCGCATCGCCCGAACGGATCGGAACGAGCGAGGCCGGCGGCGCATCAGCGAGACCCAAGGTGACCTCTTTCCGATTGACAGGGACCGCGGGCGATGCTAGCGCAGCCCCGGTCGGGGCGGCAAATTATGTTAAACGCGCGATCGCATGCAGCACGCCGAGGATGCCCGCCGCTTCGAGCATCAACTGTATGGTCTGGATCAATCGCTCGGGCCCGTCGGCCGGATCGCGCCAGCTGGAAGGCAACAACGTCGGCCAGAAACAGACCGCCAGGACGAGCGAGAAGATGAGCTCGCCGACGGCGCGCAACTAACTACTGCGCCCCGCGAGCTTTCAACGTCGCGTCCAGTTTTTTCTTGTCGTACCACCACGTGAACGCGCCGGTGTGGCCGAGACGGGTGCGCGTCTCCTTGCGGATCGGAATCCCCGCCAGGCGCACCATCAACCAGAATCCGTGGTCTTCGTTGCGCCGGCTGCCGTCGGGGTGGATCCCGATCGGGTGGTACTCGACGAATTCCTCTATCGCGTGTTGGTCGAGTTGCACCAACGAGCGATAGCGCATGAGGCGCGGCTCCCCGTCTTCCCGCGACAGATTGTCGAGCCGCTCGTACACGCTGCGGTGCACCCGCGCGAACCCCAGCCCGAAGTTGGCCACCTGCGGCGACAGGTCCAGCGTCTTTTTCATGTACTCCGCGCACACCGCGAGCTCGCCGGCGTCGGTGTGTTCCATCAGATAATCCCAGTCCTGGAGCGAGAACGTGATATCGGAATCGATCCAGACCAACCAGTCGCAGGCAGTACGGGTGAGGAAGTAGTGCACGACGTAGTCGCGCGCGGAGGAGATGGAGCTCTCGCCGACGTGGTCGTACTGCGCGCCGATCCCGCGCGCGGCCACCAGGTCGAGCATTCCGCGATCGTGACCGGGAGTGGAGCGATCGAAGATCGGCCGACCGACGAAAACGGTTGCGGGATCGATCACCGCTCCGGCTCCGGCGGCAAGGCCTGCAGCACGAAGGTGTGGGTTTCCTCGTTGTCGGCGCTGTGCACGATGTGGAAATTGCCCGCGTAGATCGATCGATAATCGGATGACGGTCCGCGGCCGACCTGGTACCGGTAATGCGTCTGTCGCAGGAAGTACAGGGTCACGGGCAGGATGGCACGCCGGTGTCCCGGATCGCCCCAGAGCCACGGCGAATAGCGCGAGGGGACGGTCGCGCACAGGAATCCCCCGACTTTCAACACGCGCCAGATCGACTCGAAGTGGCGGAAGAAGGCGACCTCGTCGCCCTGTTGGCCGAGGTGCTCGAGCACTTCGTAGGCGTGCACTTCATCGAAGATCGCATCCTTGAAACGACGGTAGGGCAGCGGATCCCAGAGTTCCTCGTGCTCCAACGGCACCAGATAGTTGGAGCGCAAGCGCCAGTCGCCGGCCAGGTCCATGACGTAATCGGGGGCGCAATCGGGATTGCGATCGACGGTCACCACGTGTTGCCAACGCTCCCAACCGACTTCATCCCGGACGTGCGCCGTGGCCACCGCGAAATTGTCGCTCCAGGTGTAGGGATCCACCAGGCGCTCGCGGCGGTAGCCGCAGCCCAACAACAACTCCCGGTACATCAGTCTTCCCCTTCGTCTTCGCCGTCGCCGTCGGCCGGTTTCGGGTTGAGCTGCTGCTCCACGATATCGATCAGGCACAGGCGCACGTCGTCGCAGAATCCCTGGTGGCTGGAGAGCCCGGCGTGGAAATCGACGACCAACTGCCACCAGTCGGCTTGAGTCAACCATTCCTTCAACTGCTGCGGCTGTACCTGATTCTTGACCAGGCGCGGGACCTTCGCCAGCAAGGCCTCGGCGGCCAGTCCCGGATCCGTGCCGTTCACGGCGTACTCCTCGAGCTCGCCGGCGAGACGTTTCAGCAGCGGTCCGACAATCGCCCACATGGGATCATCCTCGGCGTTTGCGGTCGGTGTGGCCGCCGCCGGCGCAGCCCCATTGCCGGCCGGCGGTCCCCCCGCTGGCTGCGCGGGTGCGAATTGCAATCGTGGGGTACCCTGAGCGCTCGCCGGCGCCGGCGTCGCGTTGCGTCGATTCACCACGGCCTCGGCCAGCGGCCGCAGCTCTTTGGTGACCTGGGTTATGCCGTTCACCAACACGTCGGGCCAGGTCGAGCCCTTGGCATCCGGCGCCAGATCGCGCGCGAGTTCGATGCCTTTGAGCAACGCGTCCACGGAGGAATTCTCGCCGCCACCGCTCAAGGCCTTCATGCTGGCGAGCGCGGCGACCAGGTCCTTGATGTTCTCGCCGCCGCCCCGGCCCACGAGGGCGGTCACCAACGCGGTCCCGATCGGCGCCAGGATCGGAGCCCAAAACCGGATTTCCTGGTTGCGCTCGGCTTTGGCCTCGAGGCGCCGCTTCTCCAGGCGCTCGTCCATGCGTTGTATGATCAACATCGGATCCGTCGCCGGCGCGACGGAAGTACCCGGTGTCGCCGCAGGCCTGGCGAAGCCCGAGATTTTGATGCGCACGCGCGAGCCCTTGATGAAAGTGCCCTTCTTGTGGCGCGCGATGACGTGATACTCGCCAGGTCCCAACCCCAGACACTCGTCGCGCACGCCCTTGGTTTCGCTGGTCGAGAGTTTGCGGATCTGACCTTGCTTGTCGATCGGGGAATCGCAGTAGAGTTCCCACCAGACGATTTCCCCGCCGGCCTGCTCGTCGATCCGGGCGAGGGCTTGTTGGATTTCGTCGTTCACCTCGCCGGCGTCGTCGTCTTCCTCGTCGTCATCGCCCCACTGCAGCTCCACGCGGTCCTGTTCTTGTTCCTGCGTCGCGCGCACCGCTGCCGCCGCGGCGGCAGCCGCCGCCGTTGCCACGGTAGATTTTTTTTTCGACTTGGCCACGTGTCAGGTTTTCTGTCGGCCGACCAGCAGCTCGCGCAAACTCGCCACCAGTTCGGGAGGGAAAGCCTCGCAGCTCGAGAGCAGCATCAGCAGGAACCCTTTCACCTGGTCGTCGAGCGGACGCGAGCCGGGAAGCGTGCCCTTGGATCGCCAGCCGTCGTAGCAGGTCCCCTCGCGTTGGGTCGGCTTGTACAGATATCCCCGGATGAGCTCGTTGTTCATCACCGGGACGCCGTTCTTGACCATGGGCAGCTTGGTGACCGGATCCAACCGCGGGACCTGGCCGCGGGTCTCGGCGAAATCCGCCGGCCAGCGACGGCAGAAACCCTGGTACTGGTTCGGACTCTCGGGGTTGGTGGATTCGAAGTAGCACGCGCAGTGCTGGCAGTCGTGGCCCCGCAGCTCGGCGGGGTCCCACGGGACGTTGGACGGAATCGAGGCTTGCTGCTCCAAAAGACACCCCACGCGGGAAAAAACGGACGGATCGCACATGTTAGCCGCTGCGTCACAGCTCGGCCACATCGCTCGGGGGAAGGGGAGGAGGACCGGGGTGTTGGGATGCGGTGCAACACGGGCCCGTTTAGACCGATTCCAGATTGTGGAACGCCATCACGTCGTCACCATGTGACCACGTGATGGTCAGTGAGGCGGGCCGGTGCTCTCCGCGCGGACGCATCCCTTAGCGATCCGGCTGCTGTCACCCTCCGAACGCCACTTTCGTTCGGGAGCGGGTCGCTGCGAGAGGCGGTATTGGCACGCGAGTTGCCTGATCAAGGCCTCGGTGCGGTGGTACCACTTCTCCGCCGGGTCGACATCGTCCGTCGACGTGCGTACAGTTATTGCCACGGGTCCAAGGGGGAGGGGAAAGCCCTCCGCAGGTCCGGTGTCCTTACCGGGCTGGTGGTGGACACTGTTTTTATGTACAGTACCAGCCGCGACCTGTCTGCTCTGGATCCTCCATCGGTGCGGCCGCGTGTAGTGCTCGGCCGCACACCATTTCAAACCGATGATCTGACAGCCGACCAGCTCGCCGTAACGATTACGCCGGCCTGTCTCGGCGTACACCATCCGCAAATCAGTCTTGTCCCGGCGCCGGCGGGGGAGGCCCGCGCGCCGGCGTCGGCGCTGTTCGGCGCGCCAGAGCCCGTCCAACCGCCGATCAACATCGTCGCGACGGAAACGGTATCCGGTGGCCATGCAAAATCCTGCCCAATCACCGCGATCGGCGTATCCTCGGGCGCGTTCAACATCACGGTCACCAACACTCTCCCGGAGTCGTCGCGCCTCACGGTATAACCCGACAGGCGGACCGCCCAGCTGTTGAAACTGACGTATACCGTGCACGGATGCCCAGGCAAGAACCCGCGCCAGACCATCCGCGACCGCCACATGATGGCCCAGGCTTTCAGCCTGGCCGCCAACCCCTGTTTCTGCTCCATGTGCGGCATGGATCGCTCCCGCGGCATCGAGATTTTTGGCGATGTACTTGGCCAGGTAGCCGGTGGCGCTGCCCTTCGAAGGATCGATCCGCTTGACCGTCACCCGCTTGGCGTACGCGCCTGGTTCCGTACCGAATTCCTTCAGCCAACCCGACACGATCGTGCGTGTCAGGTCCTTGCGGGCCGCTCGTTTGACAAACACCAACATATGCCAGTGTGGCGTGCCGTCGTGATGGGGTTCGGCGACACGGACGCCGAAATAGCGCACGCCATCCCGATCCAACTGCGAGCGCACCCGCGACCAGGTGCGGCACAACCATTGCTGTGCATCGCGCACGGTGGCGCCGCCGTAACTCGGATTCGCGCCGCCGTGGAAGCGTTGCGGATGGAAACAGGAGGGTGCCGTGACCGTGACGAAGAGTCCGGACCAACCCAACTCGTTGGCGATCCGCTCGTACCCTTTGATCCGCGCCATGAGTTCGCCGCGTCGGAGCGACGGGTTGGAAAGCGAATGCTCAGCCAACTGCTCGAGGGAGAGCGATTCGCCCAACTCGTTGACGGCGACGGTCGATTGCAGGAACCGACGCATGCGCCGTTGTTGGGCCGCGCGAAGTCTGACGGCGGACTCTGAGCAATAGACATCGGCGCCTTTTCGCACCGTGCCCAACTTGCGCAGCATGTCCTCGCTGCGGCGACTCCACATCTTGCGCAACTGCCGGCGCCACCAGAGCGAGTCATCGAGGCGGGCGCTCAATCCAAAATAGCGATTCGAGCGATTCGCGGGTAGGGGCTCTATTCCGACGGACCGCGCCAGGTCGCACTTGCCGGCGAACGTGCGCAGCTGGGCCGCGTA
>Ga0307479_10001877_pt1 | contig 19180 bp, 20 predicted proteins | sample atmos_gasesECM4C_FD_203743 | JGI IMG/M metagenome (GOLD analysis project Ga0307479, IMG submission 203743) | Hardwood forest soil microbial communities from Morgan-Monroe State Forest, Indiana, United States - atmos_gasesECM4C_515 | ecosystem: Environmental > Terrestrial > Soil > Temperate... | reverse complement strand
GTTGGGTGCGGCTGCTTCGACGGCGGCGGAGGCCGGTCGGAGCGCAGCGGATACGAGCTGGGACTTCCTGCAGCGTTGTGCGGAGCAGCCGCTGGTGCTCGCCGGGGTCGGTCTTGCGATTGGAGCGGCCATTGCAGCCACTCTGCCCCCGACCGAGGTCGAGGATCAGCTGATCGGAGACGCCAGCGACCGGCTCAAGGGCCAGGCGCGGAACTTCGCGCAGGAGCAGTACGAGAAGGGCAAGGAGGTGGCCCAAAATGCCGTGCACGAGGCCGCTAAGGAGGCCGGCGACCGTGTCCGAGCAGGACTGAGCGATGGTGATGCGGGCTCGCCTGCTGAGAGCCAGGAAACGGCCGGCGCGGGGGAGCCAGCGCGGTCGTGAATGGAAGGGGTCGCGCTCTCGCGCCCTCGACAAGCCGATCACGATTATGGCCGACGTTCCTGACGGCCGGGCTGCTTATGCTGGGCTTCGCCCGTCCTGTCAATTCGGCCTCGGCGCGCCGGGACGCCAAAGTCCAGAATGTGGCCCCCGGAAACCGGGCCGGCACGCCCTTCGAGATCTCCGCTCGATGGAAGCACATCCTGCTGGAGATATACCGCGATATATCCCGGCACCGGCTATTGGTGATATCCGCCGGAGTTACTTTCTACGGGCTGCTCGCAATCTTTCCGGCCGTTGCCGCGCTCGTCTCTCTCTATGGCACGTTCGCGGATCCCTCGACGATCGCCCAGCACCTCAACACGCTCTCCGGCCTGTTTCCCGGTGGCGCGATCGAGGTGCTCAGCGATCAGATGAATCGTATCGGGGCACAGGGCGGCAGCACGCTTGGATTTACCTCTGTCCTCGGCCTTGCGGTCTCGCTCTGGAGCGCCAACTCCGGAACCAAGGCGATCTTCGACGCGCTCAACCTGGTCTACGGAGAGGAGGACAAGCGCGGGTTCGTGCGGCTTACCCTCGTTTCGCTAGCATTCACGGCAGCCGTGATCATTTTCGTACTGGTTGCGCTCTCGGCCGTCGTCGTGGTGCCGTTGGCAATAAATGCGCTCGGCCCAAAGGATGCGACCACGCTGCTGGTCGATGTGCTGAGGTGGCCGGTCCTGGTTCTGATGGTAGCCCTGCTCCTCGCGTCCCTTTACCGGTACGGACCGAGCCGTGAGCGGCTGCAGTGGCGTTGCATCCTCTGGGGCAGCATCATTGCCGCCCTGGGCTGGTTCGTGCTTTCTCTGTTGTTTTCCTGGTATGCGGCGAATTACGGAAACTTCAACAAGACCTACGGATCGCTCGGCGCTGTGATGGGCTTCATGGTTTGGATGTGGCTGTCCACCGTCGTCATCCTGATCGGCGCGGAACTGGACGCCAAGATGGAGCAGCCTCCCGGCGAGAGTGATCGTTGATCGCAGATGCGCCGCGGGTTGCCGCTTCAGCCCTTGCGTTTAGACCACCGCGTGGGGCGATCCGAGCCAAGCCATCGGACAAGCGCATCATCGCCGATGTGTTTTCGATCCAGGCTGGCTCGCCGTGGTCTGAGCCTGACGCTTGGCTTCCGCCTCAGCGGAGAGCCGGAGTTCGCGCAGGCGCGCGGATTTCGCCACCTCAGCGATCCGCTGGCGTTCGCGCTCTTGGACCAGCTGCGCGTCGCGCTGCTCGGCCGTGAGCCGGTCTTGCTCCGCTTTCCTTCGACGGTCCGATTCGGGGCCCGCTGGCTTGGTGTCCCGCTTTGGCATCGATGCCTCCGAACTCGAGAGCGCTCCACGCAATCTCCAAGTCGGAGGTCGTGCTCGAAGTCCCCACGGCGGGAATCTTGGTCCCGGTTGCTCACAGCGGCGCCCACGGGGCGCTGGTCACGCAAGAGGCCCACCGGCTGGCAGCGCATCAACCAACAGTCGTGGAACAGTGGAGGCTATGACGGAAGGCGATCGATCCATGTCGAAGCTGTAACGCCGCGCGCCCCATCGCCCGGACTCTCAGCGCGCCAAGCTTAGAGATACGCTCGTTGAAACGGCCTTACTCATCCTCGAGTTCTGCGTGGCCGCTCAAGCGAACGTGTCTCAGGAGCGCCCTTGGCCTCCTTGGCTGGTTACCGGGATAACGGTGACGCAGCCGAGCAGCGCTCAATGGCTGACGACGATCGCCCCCTCGTCGATCAGCTTGCCCCGGCGTTTTCGGTCGACTGCGAAGGGCGCCATGCGAGCGTCAATCTCCCCCGTCGCGATCGCTTGAGCAAGCAGATCACCGCCTGCAGGCGCGCCAGCGATGCCATAGGACCAGCCGGCGGAAATCCAGAGATCGCGGCAGTCAGGATGTGCACCGAGCAGTGGTCCAAAATCCGCGCTGGCGTGGATGTGTCCAGCCCATTGCCGCAGGATTCTGAGATCGGCGAGACACGGCATCGTTTCAACCAGGTGCCGCGCGTAATGAGCGACCACGGGCAGGTCCGAGGCGAGAGTGAGACCGGCCGCGTCCCCCGTGACCTCGCAGCCGCCGACGATCTCTCCACGCGCCGACTGGTGCATGTAAACAGTACGATCGAGCATCGCCACCGCAGGGTCGAAGATGGGGCGCGTCGGCTCCAGCGCGCAGGCTTCCAATCGCCACGGGCGCCCCTCGAGTTCCACCCCCGCCAGAGCCGCCACGCTCGGACTATGCGCGCCCGCGGCGATCACAATGCAATCGGCAGCAATGCGCTCGTCCCCGAGCCAGACGCCGATGGCGCGATCGCCTTGGCGGTCGATGCCGGTGACGCGTGATTGATAGCGCAGATCGACGCCGCGCGCTTCGCAGGCCGCGCGCAGCCCCTTCATGGCCGCGTGATGGGGTACGACACCGCCCTCGTCAAAGATGACCGCTGCCTTCGCCTTCCTTTGGTCGAGCAGCGGCAGGTGCCGATGCAATTCCTCGCCCTTCAGGGCGTGGACGCCCACGCCGTAATCTCGACTGACGCGCACGACTTGCTCGCAAATCGTGGCCGTGCGATCGCTTTCGCCCAACGTGATGTAACCGCGTCGGCTGTACATGACGTTGTGGCCGAGGCGCCGGGACAGGCTGCGCCAGAGCTGCTGCGAATGGCTGAACAAGCCCGTCCATTCCGGAGAGGAGAAGCCGGGACGCACCAGAGTGCCGTTGCGGCCGGAGGCCCCGCCTTGCCAATAGCCGGCGTCAAGAACCTTGATGTCCCGGATGCCCCGCTCGGTCAGGCAGAATGCCAACATCAGACCTTGAATCCCGCCACCGATGATGGCGACGGCTGCCTTGGTGCCGGGGGCCCCGCCTTGGCCCGGCGGACCCGGTGCCGCCGTCGCGATGACGGAATTCTCAGGCTGGACAAGCCCGGCTAATCCAGCCGCCTGCCCCAGGGTCAAAGCACCCCTGGGCGCGCGGTAGCTGGGATGGCCAAACGTGTCGGGCTGACGGCCGGTCAAAGCCGAGAGCGCAGCAGCAAGCAGGCCCCAGCATGGAACGCCCTGGCAGGGTCCCATCCCGCAACCAGTCAAGCGCTTCAGCTCCTCCACGTGGCTCGTGCCCGCGACTACGAGGCGGCGGATCTCCGCGACCGTGACATCCATGCAGGGACACACCAGCGCCCGCTCATCGAGCCGCGGCCCGTAAACCACGGGCTCCGCCGGTCCGGCAGCGCCGCCGACGCACTCGACGTGGGAAGGCAACGCGGCGGCAGCTAGCCGAAATTCCCCCGACGCGGCCGCTTCGAAAGGGAGCACGGGATCAGGCCGCCAGGGGCCAGCGTGGACGACGACGTCGCACAGGAACTGCCGCCCGTCTTCGAGCAGCACGGCCCGGACCTGCTGCTGACCTTGAATAGCGCATACCGCTGTTGCGGCGGTGGCCATCGCGATGTCGGCCCCGAGCGTCGCAAGGCGCTCGGCAATCGGAGTGAGATCTCCGGTTCCGATCAAACAAACTCGTCCCAACCGACAGCGGCGCATCAGCCCGACCGCTGTCGGCAGATCGAGGACGCCCGGCAGATCGGCGCCGGGCACCAGCGGCGGCGTCGATCTGCGGCCGGTCGCCAGCACGATCTTGGCGGGTTCGATCAGCCTGGCGGACCCGCCGTCGTGCGGCGCAGCAACGAGTAGGCGGGCGCCCCGATAAAGGGCTGCCGCCTCGTACCCGGCGAGGACCCGGACCGCCGGAGGAAGCACCGGCAGGCTCGCCCCAAAAGCCTCGGCGACGGCGCCGGGCATCGTGCCCCGAGAGATCAGCATCACGGATTTTCCAGCCGCCGCCGCCGTGATCGCCGCGCTTCGACCTGCTGGGCCGCCGCCCACCACGGCGACATCAACGGCGAAGGAATCGGCGGCTACTACCGCGCCGGGACGGTCTGCCTCGACCGCGCGCCCGCCGCCAGCCGCAATGCGCAATAACCCTTCCCATAATTGAAAGCGCCGGCTGCCACTGGGCAGCCAAGCCGGGTGTTCAAATCCGCCCGCGAGCCAACGCCGCGGCACCAGACGGGCCAGTTCCAGCAGGTCAAGCCGGGCATACGGCCAGACGTTCTGCGCCTCGACGACAAGACCCGGGCGCACGGGCGTCCGATCGAGCCGAACATTTGCCAGGCCGTCGACCTGTCCCTTGCTGCCGGCGACGAAGCTGCCGCTGAGACCGAGCGGGCGATGGAACTTGCGCGAATGGCCAACAACGCGAACGCCAGCCGCATAGAGCGCGGTTGCGACATCATCGCCGAGCCGCGCCTCTATCGAACGTCCGTTCCACCGTATTATGACTGGCTCGGCTCGCCGTTTGCCGGTTTCCATCACCCGCCCCGTTTCGACCCATGCTACAACGACCGAAATTCGCACGACGACTGCAAATTCGTCGAAGTTGGCGATTTGCAGCGATCCGTCCGATCGTCACGTTTTCCGATCATCGGCAGCCGAAATTCTAAGGGCGCCGCGGATTCGCCATTTCGGCGGCACGTTGCTTGCCGGGTTTTTGGCGCGGCGGGACTGGTCGCTCGGCATTGGATGCGCACCCTGAGGTATCGCGCGTCCTTGCACTCATCCGGGCCGCTGTGGGGCGGGCTTCGCTTTAAGAAGCCGCCGATTGCGCTGCCGCCGCCTTCGCGTCTCGAGATGTACGCGGCGGTTGTCCACCCACAGCTCGAAGCCGCCGAACCAAGAGTCGTTCGTCAAGTACCTGCGACCCAGCGCCACCGCATTCTTGTCCGCCTCGGCCGAGAATCGCTGGACCGCCTCTATTCTACCGGTGGGACCGAGCAAGTATAAACGATATGTCGTCATGGCTGCAGGCCGACGGCCGCGGATGATCATGTGGACTTCCGAGGTTCTCGGGAGATCGGCACCGGATGATTGCTCGTACATCCTTTGCGGCGCGCGACGTTGCGTGCGTGGCTCTCACCGCTTATCCGAGTGCCACCGTGAGCGCCAAGCCGAACAACGCGATGACCCCAATGAGCATCGCCGCGCCGATTGCGTCCTCGAGCAGGCGATCGAAGCGATCCGATGGGGCGAGCTCTCGGACGCGATCGGATTCCGCTGGACCCATCATTCGATCTCCCTTCCGAAATCGAACGGCGCACAGACTCGAAAACAGCGTCTCTTGCGCGGCTCCCTGCGCTGGCTGTCGATGGACTGGCCCATCGGAGGCAAGTCCCGCCGGGGGCGCGGGACCCACCTCCGATGGTGCTGCTCAGTCATGACCGTCGACCAACGTCAGCAGCGTGGAGATCGCCAACAGTCGCCAGTCGCGAGCAGGAGACAACATGGATCGGGGCCGCAGAAAGGCCATCAGGTCCCCAGGAGGCCACCGCTACGTCACGGAGCCGCACGGAATACTTGCGGCGATCGCGGAGGCGCACAGCGTCGTCGCCGGCAGCAAATAGGAGATACTAGGGGCTTCGCGAGTGTCGCCGATTGGTGTCGCCGAGCCCGAGAAGGTCACAAACCACTTTGGGAGCGCTATCGTCGGCGCAGTGACGCCTGTTGGCCCCTTGGTCGCGCTTTGATCGGAGGCGCGGCCGGAGCACTCACGAGTCCGAGCCAGGTCAACCCTGGCAGACCGTCTGGCGCGGCGGGCCCGAGCTCTCACGAACCGAGCTCATCCGCCCTATGAGCATGGTGAGCGAGATCGAGGCCGACCTTCAGCGGCTCGGCTACGACGTCGGACCAGCCGACGGACGACTCGGGCCAAGGACGGAAGCCGCGATCCGCGACTATCACCAACAGTATGGTTTGCCCGTTGACGGCAGGCCTTCGGTGAGCCGCCATGACCGGTTGGCGCGGCAAGGCCGTCGCGGGCAACGAGCCCTGGCGTTGCGCCGGGACATTACTCCGGCGGCTTGGTCTTCCGTTGGTTTCCGAGCCCCACAGAGGATCGGCCCAGCGTGCCAGAAATGTAGAACCCAGACGGCCCCTCGGCTGCGCCTGGCTTGTTCAAGAACAAAAGGCCCTGTTTCCTGATAAGCGCATGGACCTCGCCCCAGGTGCGGGCCTCACCGATCAGCTGGTCGTTGATGTAGACCTTCTTCTTCTGCATTTGCAGCGCGCCATGCGTCGGCCGCCAGCGTGGCACAGGGTGCGCTCCGGCCGATCGGTAAAATGCGGGACAAAATTGGTACGACCCTGCAGTCGACGGGTATATGAGTGGAGGGGGCGATCGATTGGAGTGCGCTTAATAGTTGGCGCTGAAGGAGTAGCACATGCAGCGGGGGCCGGAGCTTAGCTCGATTCTGCAATGGCGCTATCAGACCCTCGCCGACGAGGCAAGGGCCTACGCGCGCGCCGTCAACGATCCCTGTAAAAAGCGGATCTTCGAGGACCTTGCCGACGGGTATCTGAAGCTGGCCGCTACGAAATCGTCCGAAGCCGAGCCGCCCTCCGCGCGACTCGCTGCCTGCTGACGCAGGCCCGGGGCCCCAAAGCCTCGCGGCAGCAGCCGATTCGCTTAGACCAACGCCGCCCACCTTGCGATCTCCGCGGCATGGCCTCGCCGTGGAGGCCATGCCGGTCTGGAGACGAGGGCCGGATCGCTACTGGATGCGTTCCGGATAGGCGTTGAGGAAGGACTCCAGCGCCAGAATGCGCGAGCCTTCCTCAAAGCAGTTCGAATCGGAACACTCGATGGCGATCTTGAACAGGACGTGCGGAATGCCCAACCAGTCCTCCCGCAGACCCAGAACGGTTGCGGTCTCGGCGAAATGAGTATCCTCGCGTCGGCGAAAGCTCTCGCCGGGTTTGACCTCATCGGGGTTGGCCCGACTACGCAGCGATAGAAATCCCATCTACTTCCCCACGAAATTTGGCGGCTCGATTGCCCCTAACAGAATACACCGGAAACCAGACAGCACCGCACTCATGATACGACATTCTCGGATCCGGAGACTTAGCCGCATATTGAGGGGCCCGAGTCGCCGCAAAATGCTCACTGTCCCGCAGGCGACCGAAGAGAATCGGGCAGCTTAGAAAGCCAGCCCCCTCTGATCGGGAGCCGGCCGACCTGAGCGAGCGGTCAGCGTCGTAAATCAGATTTTTACGATTTTTCAGGAATCTGTATCCGAGCGGCTGTTTCCGCACATCGAGGCGCACGGAAATGCAGGACCTTAGTCGATTGATCGCAGGCGCAGTCTCCCGCTGTCAGCCCTTGATGACGAAAGAAGCTGCGCGTGCGGTCGCGGACACGATCATCGGCGACATACAGGCCGCCAATTTCAAGATTACATCTCCAGGCGTCGCGCGGCCGAAGGAAGCCCATGAGAAGCCGGGTGAGAGACGCCGCGCATCCCGGCCCCATGTGCTCAAAAGCGCCACGGTCGTCTTCAGCCATGGCAACTGCTCGATGGACTGTCAGGTCCTCGATTTGACCAAGACTGGTGCACGTTTGAAGCCTGTGGACGTCCTGCTATGCCCGAAGGAATTCACCCTCAAACTCCACCATGGCTTGGTCCATCATTGCGAAGTCAGGTGGCGCAGAGGGAACATTCTGGGGGTTCGCTTTACGTAGCCAGGCCACGGGCTGACAACTCATGAGGGCCGCCGAGCGGTTCGAGCGGTTGGCTCTCGTGCGAGAGCAAGGCAAGCACACGGGCCGCAAGACCTGAATTGATCCGGTCTCCAGACGTTGGCGCTCGGACTCCTGCTGCGGCCTAGCGTGCCGCCGCAGAGCCTGATGTCTCGAGATCGCCGATCCGGCTCTGATCGAGATTCATGCGATAGGGAGGCTTCGGAGCGTCCAATGCCAGCCCGATAGCTCCGCCATCGAGATAATCGATGCCTGCCTTTGCGGCCATCGTCATGAGCCCCATGGTGTCGACGCCATGAACCAGGGTCGTGAGGTCGAGCGACTTCCCAAACGTCGCGAATCGACCGAGCCAGTTCGATTTTTCACCGACCGTGCCGATATCGGTCGATACGCCTCCAAGCCAGCTTCCGCTCAACTGAGCAAGGCGCTTTTCGTCCATGCCGACGTCGATAAGCACCGACCCGCCATAAGGCTTTATGGACTGAACCGCGTCGATGACGCGTGGCATCGACGCACCCGCTGGCAGGCTATGGATTTCGAAAACCGTCGATTCCTTATAAGCCTCGGGGATGATCCGGCAGAGCTTCCCGTGCTGCTCGCGAGAGATTTTGTGATCGAGCGTCTGGTAATTCACGGGGATGAGGAGCTTCGTCTTGTGACCGTCGCGCATCAAGCCGTGGAGAGCTTCGACCGCCCGGCTTAAAAGCACGCAGTCCAGATCGCAAACGGGGCTCGCAATGTCATCGGACGCCGAGAGCGTCGCAAGCCGCGCCATTGCGGCTCGCCCGGTCTCGTCATGGAACAAGCACCGGAAGGTTGCGACGAGACGGCCCTTGGCGTGCCAGACGGGGCTGAACGCGACCCGAGCATCGTGGACCAGAAGTCGCCGCCATTCCTGGCCCGCGGTTTGCGCTGCCGCGCGAACCTTCTCCAAGGATTGCACCAGCATGTCCAGGAGCGGCGCATCAGGGTCCAGCGTCGCGGTCTCGACCTGGGTCACGTGATGGCCAACTTTGATATCCTTGGCCGATGGCACCTCTTTCAGGAGCCGTTCCCTGATTCTATGCGCGATCTGGTTCGTCTTCCGTTCGGCGTCGGCTTTCTCCGGGCTGGCGAAGCTGATGATGAATTTCTCGCCGTCGTACTGTTCGTAGACATCCTCTTCCGACAAGTGCGCCTTCATCGCCTGGTTCGTCACCCCGTAGACTTCGGTCGCGACGGCGTTGGTCGCCGCTCCCGGCGTTTTCTGGATGTCCTGCATTCCAAGGAGATGAACTGCGCCTGCTACGAGCGGTGACCCGCTCTTCTTGTGGCGCTCAACGATGCGGCGAATACGCTCGTCGGACTGAGAACGAGTTCGCCGTAGACGATCCCCGGGCGAGCCCGAGGCAGGGCCCTTCGCCTGACGCGATTCCAGAGCAATGAGGAATTCGCCTAATTTGCGCAGGCTTCGCTTGACCATTGGGGCAAGCTCCTATCGAGGGGCGCGCCCAGCACCCATTCCCAAGCGAGCGCACGCCGATTGCGGCACGTGCCCTAAACTAGGTGCGGTTACCTTAATAATTCCCTAAGCGGTTGTGATTTGGGGCAATTCACTTGCGAAGGAGAGGATGGACCACAGGTACAATATGGCGCGCCCTGCGGGATTCGAACCCCCGACCTGCCGCTTAGAAGGCGGTAACCGGGTCAAAACGGGCCGTCACGATCCCTCACGCAAGACCGCCAAAACGCCTTTATTTGGTTGCCTCTAGGCCAAAAAGGGGTTCACTGTGCCTAACGGGGTCTAACGACCGCTGACGGCCCGTTTTGGCACCCCGTGGCACCCCGAGGAGCAGCCGCCATGCCGACAATGGAATTGAAATCCAAGCAGATCGCGAACCTCAAGCCGCCCAAATCGGGCCGCCTGGAACTCTGGGACCGGCTCGTCCCCGGCTTCGGCCTCAGGATCACCCCGGAAGCGACGCGCAGCTTTTTCCTCATGTTCCGGGTCGATACCCCCGCGGGCCGCCAGCGGCGCCGCCTCAAGCTCGGCGAGGTCTACGTCCCGCCGCACGACGGGCCTGCACTCCCGCGCGATCAGCGCCCGAATCACCTGACGCTCGGCGAAGCGCGCGAGGCGGCCCGCGAGGCCCTGGAGCAAGTCGCCCTCGGGATCGATCCGGCCGCCCAGAAGCCCCAGCCCACGGGCGGCAATTCGGTCGCCGCCGTCGCGGAGGATTACCTCGGCCGCTACGTCAAGAAGCATTGCGCCAGCAGCACCTATCGCGAGACCGCCCGCATCTTCACCGCCGATGTCATCCCCGGCTGGGGCTCGCGGCCCATAGGCACGATCAGCCGCCGCGATGTCGGCGCCCTGATCGACACCATCGCCCAGCGCGGCGCCGAGGTGCAGGCGAACCGCGTGCTGGCCCGGCTCAAGACCTTTTTCGCCTGGGCGGAAAGCGAGGAGGTCATCCCGGCGTCGCCCATCGTCCGCATGAAGCCCCACGTCCGCGAAGTCGCACGCGATCGCGTCCTCACGGACGACGAGGTGCGGTTGTTCTGGCGCTCGTGCGGCATGCTCGGCTGGCCCTTCGACAATCTGTTTCGATTGCTCCTCGTGACGGCGCAGCGGCGGGATGAGGTCGGGGGCATCCGCCTCGGGGAGCTCGATCTCGAGCGGCGCCTCTGGGTGATCCCGAAAGAGCGCGCCAAGAACGGTCGGGCGAACGAGGTGGCGGTCTCCGATCTCGCCCTCGAGGTCATCGATGCCGCCAAGGCGGCGCGCCCGAAGATCGCGGCCATCATGAGGTCCGATCTCACTTTCACCTCCACCGGCATCACGCCGGTCAGCGGGTTCAGCCGCGCCAAGCTGCGGCTCGACCACCTGATGGAGCAGCTTGCCCGCAAGGACCGCGGGCTGCCGGAGGACGAAGCGGAGTACCGCAAGGCGCTCAAGCTCAAGCCGTCCGACCCGCTGCCCCGCCTCGTGCCCGATTGGATCCTGCACGACTTACGGCGCACGGCCGCAACCGGCATGGCGCGCCTCAACGTCCCGCCCCACGTGGTTGACAAAATCCTCAATCACGTCGAGGGCACGATCAGCGGCGTCGCCGCTATCTACAATCGGTTCGGCTACGGCGAGGAGCGCGCGGCAGCGCTCCAGGCCTGGGGCTGCTACATCTCCGCCTTGATCCGGCCGGCGGCCGACAATGTCGTGAAGATGCGAGGCTAGCGCATTGCCCTCGCATCACGGGTGCGACCTGCCCTTCAGCAAATGGGCGAATGGTTGGATGCCGTCGATCTTCGCTTGCTCGATACACCACTCGAGGTCCCACGGCCCCGGCTCATGTTTCAGCGGGCCGCCGCTTTTGATCCGGCGCATATCATCCTCGTGACGTCGCCGTGCTTGTTCCGCCTGGCTCGGGCAAGGGCTCACTGCGATATGCCCCGTTTCGATTTCGTCGCGACGCCCGCCGCTTTTGATCTTGCGCATATCATCCTCGTGACGTCGCCGTGCTTGTTCCGCGTGGCTCGGGCAAGGGCTCACCGCGATATGCCCCGTTTCGATTTCGTCGCGACGCCAAATCGGGCATTTTCGACGCCGACTCGGCCAATTCGGTCTAAGCACCTAAGCAGGAACACCTAGGAGTCTACTTACCTACCATCCAGCCCCTTCGGTTCAGACCCCTGCGGAGCCATAGGTCGCCCAGTCCCAGGCCGAACAAAGCTGGCACTGGTCGGGCGACCACGGCTCGCGCGCGCATAAGGCCAGCCCCTTTCGGACGAGCCCCCGCTTGCACCATTCGCGCACTTTTCGACTCGGTCACCCGAGCAGGTAAGGACAGCTGCGCGATGCGGTCGCTGTTGCGGCTTCCCTTACACCCCTTTAGCCGCTTAGACTCGTAGTGCGATCGTCAAGCGTCGTTAGTCCCGACAGGCGATTCGCCTGCCTCCTCATTTTTGCGGACGGCAAAAAGCCCCCGGTGCGCGGAAGACGCGCTGGGGGCTTGTTTTTGTCCGGGTCTTGGTATCTAGATTCATGTCCGCGACGCTCCTAACGTCGCTTCACGCAGATCGCCTTCGGGCCTCATCCCGACCGATCTAAACGCCGCTGGAAGCCATTTCCGGCGGCGTTTGCGTTTCAAGGGCCCCAGCCTGCACCAACGGGATCGGAATGTTCAAGACCATTCTGCGTCGCGTTTCTACGCATTGAAGTGTGGAAGTTTCTTGTGCCTCTTTTTAACTGGCTTCAGAAACAGACATTGTCATACATTTCCCCACGAGGCGTGCCGGTGGTCGGCGCGGGCTTCAAAATGACGGAGAACCATGCGCGAGGTCATCGCGTAAGAGGTTTCTGTCGAATGCCTTCCACACCGCCGACCAAGCCGATCGAGATCAAGGTCCCCTTCCCCCGCCCGCTGATCATTAATGGCCGGCAGTACTGGCAGACCGGCGCCATCCGCCGCTGGTGTGCGGCAAAAGCCGGCGACCCACCGCCCGAGCCCCGGGCCGACGACGAAAATCTAATCACCACCAAAGAGGTCAGGGTCCGGCTCGGCAACGTTTCGGCCATGTGGATTTATCGAAAGCTCAACCCCGCGGCTCCGCCCCCAGGGGAACCGAAGCGCCCGCGCATCATCGCCACGAAGAAGAAGTCGCCACAGTCGCGGAAACGCCGCGCAGCGGAGGTCGCCGCGTTTCGGAGGGCAGCTCGGTGAGCGGAATCAACGCCACGCTCGAAGTGCTCCCGAACTCGAGGACGGCCAAGAGCGGGAGCATTTGGATCGCGTCGTGTAGGTGGAACGGGCGGGCCTTCGAGGCCCGCTCACGCAATGGAGCTAGCTTTGCGCTGTGCCGCCAACTCGTCGCTGCCCGCTGCCCGGATCAGGCTCTGCGGGTGTACGGCCCGGAGGGACGGCTGCTGCAGCTCACTTTTCCATCGATCCACCGTGCGGCGGGGCAGACGGTCATTGAGGGGAGCAAGACGCCAATATCCCATGCACCCCTACAGGGACGGTCCCGGCGCTGGCACCGAGGGGGGTGGCCAAACAGGGGGCATCTCGCCTTCAGGGGTACCTGGGACAGCCCCACGACCTATTGCCCCTTTGTCCTCACCACCATTGCGCTGATATCGTCCACGGGACATGCCAGCAGCAGAACGACGTGCAAGGAGCGTGGTCGCGATTCACGCCCTTCTTGGAGCCGGGGGCATCGCTACCATCGAGGTACCGATCAGGTACCGATCAGGTACCGAGCCGGATCCGAGCCCGCCCGGATCGTGCAAACTCCGCAAAAAGCAGCGCTGATCCGGCTTTCAGCCGTGCGGCGATCTACTGTTTGCGGATCAGGGGACCAGGACCCCGTCACCGCCGGCACAGAGTTCTATACCGTGGTCTGCGCCACTTGCGAGATGGCGCTGAACCTGCACAATCGGAGCGCTGCGCGGTCTTTTTTAGGGTGCTCAAATATTCCGCGTGCACCGGCCGCGAACCCGCATGGCGCTTAGGTTTTTTGCAGGTTCTGAAATTCCATTTCAAATTGATCTTTTGACATCTAGAGCAGGCGATCCGGCGTATCTCAACCCCAGTGGATCGAATCATTTCAGCGCACCATAATCTTGAAATTGCTGAATTAATTGGCGTGTTACGCTCCGAGTGCCCTCACTGGGCAGAGCCCATAGGCCGAGCTGTCCTTCTTTGTGTTGTGTAAATATTCTACGCGCACGGGCCGCGACCCCCCATAGCGCTTGGGTTTCTTGCTGTTCTTGAAATTCCATTTCACGCGGGCACACCCGACGCCATGGCTTTGCCTCTATCCCACACATTCGTCAGTTGAATTCCGGCGGCGCCTGCCGGCTGTCCTATGTTACGGCGCCACCGAGGATATCTTCGAGTGACACGGCTCGATCGAGACCACCCACTTTTTCACCCACGCCGTCGGCGCGCAGCAGGTCGCGCACCCATCCATGCGCTCCAATGATCCGAAGAGAGATGCCGCGGGCTGCGAGTTCGCCATGCAAATTGTGCAACATGCGAGAACCCGCGAGATCCACATAAGGCGATGCCGAAAGGTCGCAGATCATCAAGCGGATCGTGGATGGGCCAATTGTCTGAAGGTGCTCCATCACCGATTGTAGAACTGAGTCGGCATTGACGTAGATCAGCGACGCCTCGGGGCGGAAGGCGATGGCACCGGCGAGTGCCTCGTTCTCGGGATGACGTGCAAGGTCGGAGTAGCTGTTCGTGCCGGGAACGCGGCCGAGGAAGGCTACGTGCGGGAACGACGCCGCGGCCAGCAGCATCAATATTGAGGCCAATGCAGCGAGCAGTATGCCCTGCAAGATGCCAAGCAGCAGCACCGCGCCGAAGGCCGTCGCGGCGCTGTAGAAGTCCATCCGGCTCACACGCCACATACCGAACAAGGCCGGAAAATCGATCAAGCTGCGCACCGCGGTCAGCACGACTGCCGCCAACACCGCCTTCGGCAGGTTCTCCAAGACCCCCGTAAGGAGCAGGAGGCACATCGCGAGCGCGATAGAGGCAAAGACAAGAGCGAGCGGGGTGCGCGCCCCCGCCCGGTCGTTCACGGCGGATTGCGACAGCCCACCAGCCACCGGATAGCTGTGTCCCAACGCTGCTGCGAGATTCGCCGCGCCGATACCCAGGAGCTCCTGTCGAGCATCCAATGCATATCCGCGCTTTGAAGCGAAAGTGCGGGCCGCGGAGACGCTTTCGATATAGGCGAGTAGCAGACATCCGGCGGCCAGCGGAATAATCCCGTCAACATCGCGCAGACGCAGCGCAGGGCCTTGCAAAGTCGGCAAGCCCGCCGGAATTTGCCCCGTCGTTGCGACCCCAAGCGCTGGAAGACCAAGTGCGGATGCAGCGACGATCGATAGTATGACGACGCCGAGCGTGATCGGCCGTCCGGGAAGCAGGTGCTCGCCGAGCAAGAGCAGCACGATCGCGGCGATGCCGAGCGCAAGCACGAGGTAGTTAATCTGGCCGAGCTGACCGGCCAACAGCATGGCACGCTCGAAGAAATTGTGCCCACCGCCCGCGACGCCGAGCAAGCTTGGCAACTGGGTCATGGCGATGGCCAATCCGGCGCCGGCCTTGAAGCCGACCAGGACACTCTCACTGATCAGCCGTACGAGCATGCTCAGTCGCAATAGCCAGGCAATCAGGCAAAGCAACGCCACCGTGAAGCCCGCGAGGCTCGCGATCTGCGCGTAACGTTGCGCATCGTCGCCTGCCATCGTCGCCACAGTGCCGGCAATCATCAGAGATATGGCGGAGGTAGGGCCGATTGCCAGTTGGCGAGAGGAGCCGAACAGGGCGTAGCCGAGCCCTCCCAGCAGGTAGCCGTAAATGCCGGCCTCCGGTGCCAATCCCGCGAGGCTGGCATAGGCAAGCGACACCGGGATTGCGTAGGCCGCCAGCGTGACGCCGGCGATCAAATCACCGGGCAACCAAGCGGTCTGGTATTGAGCCAGCCAGCGAGCCGGTGGCAATAAGCCCAACAGCCAGTCGATTCGGCTTTTGCGGTCGGTCGAGTCATTCATGCGCGCACTCCAGAGGCCTTTAACTCACGCATGGCGTTTGTGTCCAAATGACGTTCATCGCTGAAGATGAACACCATCGAATTCATCCACTGTGTTCTAAGAGCGTGAACTCACAAATACGCGGTCCGCGAGGCTTGCCGGGGTCTGCTTTGGGAACCATAAGCGGCCGTCGCTCGATGCGGGCGACAGGCCCGGGACTTGTGACGCCTCTCCTATTGGCCTTGTCCTCACTATGCTCTCACTTTTTGACGCCGCCGAGCGACGGCGTTCATCGTCAGCGGAAGCCGATCGCAATCACGATCAGCGTCACGCGGCGCACCGGGTTGCTCGGTGGTCGAGCCTTGGCCGGCGGTAGCACAGGAGGTGAGGGCTTCGATGCCCTTTGCTCGTCCGCTATGGCGTCGTCCTTGGCCGCCGTCCCGACACCTCGTTTTCCAAGGTCATCGGCGGCTTCATGCCTAGTGCGTGGTCGCCGCAATGATCCCGAGCGAACCCAGTCCAAAAACCATCAATTGCACAGCAATCGCGACCAACAAGATCCCGAACACGACTTCAGAGATCGTCAGGCTGATGGGGTTCAGGCGCTTTGACAGCTTGTCGATGTTGGCAAAGACCGCGTAGTCGAACGCCCCAACCAACGCGACGAGCCCCAACACGAGTGCGGCGCTCGCGATCGAGACGACCTCCCCGGACGCAACGATAAGTACCGTGATGCCCACCGGGTTCAGCAGATATGGTATCGCGAGCGGGTAGACTGCGATCTGCTTCGGATCTTGAACTTCGGGTTCCGCCACGACCTTCTTGCCCGGTCCGGAGACCATATTGATGGCGAGGATCGCAAGGATGATCGCGCCCGCAACCGCAACGGCGCCGCCGGTGATATGGAGGAGGCGCATGAGCAGCGCTCCAGAAGCAAACAGGATAATTGCAGTAACCAGCGCCGTCACGACCATCCGCCGGCCTACGGCTCCCTGCGTCTCCGCATCGAAGTGCCTGGTCATTTCGAGGAACGGCACCAGAGCAATCTTGGGGCCCATACCGATCAGCAAGAGCAGCAGCAGCTTTACCACGAGTTCGAGGTTTATGATCGAGAGATCCATTGAGAGGCTCCCCTTCTCGCGATTACTTGATTGACTTGGCCGCGCTATCTACGCGCTAACGACCAATCAACGCATTTCTTGCATCTGCCTGTCGCGCCATAGGTCTACGGCTGCATTCCACTACCAGCGGTTCGACATCGCCGACCGCCACCATGCACGTTTACGAACGGTCGAGCCGATCGTTCGAGGTCATCAACCGCGAGGTGCGGAGCGGCTGCGCGTTGGGCGCAGCCGCCCCACCGTGACGGCGGTATCAACCGGCCTGCATGGCCGGGCGCAGGCGACCGGCGCATGCAATCGTGTCGCCTCCGAGGCAAACGGTTTCTGCCGCCTCTTGGTCGAGCAGCGGCGACGGAGGACGACGACTCAGCCGCACGCTCGTCATCTCCTCAACCGATCCGTCTCGAACTCAGTCGAAGGTTCTTTACGATAATGAGATGCGCCGCGTCGTGTACGAGCAACGCGCCTTCGCGCGACCGGGTCATCGTATGGCTTCGTGCCGTTCTTCCGATCGGTGCTTTCCACTCCTTGAAAGCAGGCCCACGGCGTGCCGCGCGATCATCAATTCCTCGTCGGTTGCCACGATGTAAAGAGGGATCCGGCTGCCGCGACGCGAAATCAGCGTTTCACCGGAAGCGTTGGCGGCGGGATCGAGTTCCGCACCGAGCCAAGCTATCCGCCCAGCGATGCGTGCCCGCATAGCGGCTGAATTTTCCCCGACTCCCGCTGTGAACACGAAGGCATCTATGCCATTGAGCGATGCCGCGAGCATCCCGACATAGAGTCCAACGCGATGGGCAAAGTGATCGAGTGCGAAGCGCGCGCGAGGTGCGGTGCTTGCCTCAAGGACGCGTACGGGAAATGCTCCATCAACGGTAGGAAATGTCCAAACGTGAGCCCGTCGACGCGGACCGACGCTTGGTTGTGTCCTGTAGTGAAATCATGACACCTCTTCACGCTTTCAACTTCGAGCTACACTCGATATCGCCTTGCGTGTGCAATCGCCGTCGGTCCAGTTCAGCTGCGTTATCCGTGTACTCTCAATGTCGGAGATTCACACGCCTGACGGTAACCTGACCACACTAGGCTCGTGGAATTCCTTCATTCAAGCAGGGCCGTCCAGTCTTACAACTAATTTCCTCACTCATTGAGGGATTCACCCGAGGGCGGCACAGCGCCACGAGGGCCTTATGTTTGATGGTGCATTCGAGCTGGACCTTGCATGACGGCGATCTGGTTGAACCTTGTTTCGCGAGGAAGCGGAGTGGCACTCTCGGCTTGCCGAGAGACTCGGATGCTCCAGCATCTCCTAGAAGTGTGTGAATGAGTACGTTGGATGCTTTAACTCGAGTCCAGGATTCGCCGCCAAGTAATGATGCCGAGAAGGTTGTATGGATAGAGCGTAGCTTACTTGTGCTTCTGTTCGCCGGGCTCTTAAGCGGCGTTTTGGAAGTGCTGAATGCCAGCCTGCTCTCGCCGGTGAGCCGAGCGTGGGTGCAGCCTTTTTCCCGATGATCCTAGCGGTTCACTCTATTTGGGCTTAGCCGGATCCATGGAACTTTCAAGCTGCGGAGGCGCAGAGCCTCGTCCAAGTCAACTCGGGAGGTTAATCGCAATGCCCGCGGCCCACGAAAACCCATCGAGGAGCGCTGCTCATCACAGGGCGCGGAACAGCGCCAAGCGGCAACGGACCCCCGTTGACACGGGAAGCGAGACCAAACAACTGATATTCACGCTGAACGCGGCGACGGGCGCCGTCATCAGGATCGAAATGGTCGATCCGCACGGCAAGAGATACGAGGTTCCCAAAGACGAAACCGTCGCACTTGCGGGGAAGGATAGCTTGCACGAGATCAAGGCTGCGCTCGATGACGCCTTCGAGGCGGGCATCTCCAGTCTGCTCGAGCCGACGGGAGGGGATGAGCCGGGCGAAGACTCCGAGGAGGAGAAGGAACTCCGCAGGGTCTTGCTCATGCAGATCATCGGTCGAGACGTCCGGCGACGCTTACAGCGCCGGCTCGTTCAGCGGTTCATCCTGTCTCGGACATTGGCGCACTAGAGAGAACCAGGGGCGCAAGCCAGAAAAGCACCTTTTGGCCCCTCCACGAAGAGGGGCGTGAGTCTCTACCGTCTTTATCCTTGGGAGTACAATTTGCCATGCCAAATGACACAGCGTCCATAGACGATATCCTCGAAGGCGCCGACGTCGATCGCGAAAGCGGCGAAGGAGGTGACGAGGAGCGCCGACTTGTTCGTATGTTGATCGGGGGCCGAATACGCCGCCGCCGCTTGCGTCGGCTCCTGATGGCTCACTTGCTCCACAACCGCATGGAAGAGAGAGGCAGCGCCGACGAAGAGGAGGAGGACGACGAGGGCGCTGGCGAAGAGCGCGGCGGTAGCGAGGACCGCCGGCTCGTGCGGATGCTGATCGGCGGAGGCATGTTGCGTCGTCGCCGCCTGCGTCGCCTCCTCCTGGCGCATCTGCTCCGCAACCGCGTGGAGGAGAGAGGCCGCGCAGAGGAAGATGAGAGCGAGGAGGAC
>Ga0307479_10001876_pt1 | contig 19182 bp, 14 predicted proteins | sample atmos_gasesECM4C_FD_203743 | JGI IMG/M metagenome (GOLD analysis project Ga0307479, IMG submission 203743) | Hardwood forest soil microbial communities from Morgan-Monroe State Forest, Indiana, United States - atmos_gasesECM4C_515 | ecosystem: Environmental > Terrestrial > Soil > Temperate... | reverse complement strand
CCAAAATAGTACGTGTTCGGCTGGCTAGGCACGCCGGTCACCGTGATAACGCGCCCGCCGCGGAACGGCCCGATCAGCCGCCACTGCATGCCGCCATAGGTCTTCGGATCAATTTGCTGCCCATGCGCGCCAGAGACGATCAGAAACGCCAGAATCGTAGCAACTGCAAGAAACGAGACGAAACGCCGGGACGAGTTCACAGAACCTCCAAAAGAAGAGAAACGCCAGATGTTAACCCGGGTTCCTCGTTCAATTTTCCAAAGACCACTCTCCACCTGCCGTTCTCCTTCTTCCCAATATACCGCTGCCCCGCCACTGTGCTCGGATTCGCCGTCTGCACTGCATCGGAAGCGTGCCACGCCGCCTGGTCATACTCATAAAGCATCCTTCCGCGCTCCGTGATCGCGTCCAGCTCCTCCTTCGTCGGTCGCGCGGCCTCCTGAGCCATCGCCGCGGTCGCGGTCATAGCCACCGCTGCCGCGGCTGCCAAGAACGCAGTCGCCTGCCGCAATGTCGCTGCCAACCTGATCCCGCCAGTCATTCCTCTTCTCATCCTCAAGACTGAAAACAACTCAGCACTACTCAAAACTGAAAACTGACTCCTGCTCAGTTCCTGCCACTGCGTCCATACTTTCGGGCCAGACGCAACGGCCGCCGCAACGCGTCGAGCCAAGGACTGGCGCTCACGTCGCCCCTTGCCTGCCAATCTTCTTCCGTTGGCGACAACGAGAGCCGCAAAAGATACGCCGGTGCCGAAAGAACGCCGCCGCGCATGCGCAATCGAAACAGCGCTCGCTCGATGAGCCCGGGGGGCGCATAGCCCGCAGCCGGCAGCCAGCGCAGAACTCGCGCCACCATCTTTGCAGCAGCGGCATCTTCGTGCACGGGCCCCGCTATCGCTTCGGGAAGCTCTGCCCGCAGCACCTCGTTTGCCAGCCGCAGCCCGCTGTGCAGCAGACGCTCCGCCTCCACCGCTCTTGCCGATTCTGCCGCTCGGTGCCAATCCAAGTTCCTCTGCCGCGCCAACAGGCCGGCCACGTCCGCAATCAAGCTCAGCCGCTCCCAGAAATGCTTCGCGCCGTGCACGCATGCCATCACCAGTTCGTCTTCCGCGCTGGCTGCGGGCACCTCATGCGCATCCACGCGCACGCGCGCTTGTCGTGCGAAAACATCTTTGATGGGCAGCGGACGGGGAAAATAGCGCAGTGTCGCGTCGTTGTGTAGCTCGACGAGCAATTTCGAATCGGCCTTCGTGAAAAGGTATTGCCCGGGTGTTTTGCCGGCGTCGATGGCCGCGAGTGAAACCGCTGCTTCGTAGCCCGAGGCCGTCAACGCCTCCGTCGCGCGCCGAATCTCACCCTGGCGAACCAGTAGGTCCAGGTCCCCGTAGCTTCGCTTCGCTGGATCGTCATACGCCCGCGCCGCCAGCACCGGCCCCTTGATGACCAGTGCTGAGATTCCCTCAGCGGCAAATATCTCCAGCAGCCGCAACAGCTCCGCGGTAAGTTGAAGCGTCAGGAAGTTCAGAGCGCGCTGCCGCTCGGTGAGTTCCTCCTTAATCTCCGCCGGCGCGGCCGGCGCTTGGTCTTCCTGCAAACAAGCGGCAAGATGCCCGCTCACTCCGTGTTCCTCGGCGAGCAGCAGCAGCCGCGGCCAATCCACACCCCCGAACGATTCCCGCAATCGCTCCGCGCTGCGCCAGGGCGAAGCGCATTCCCGCAGCGCTGCCCATGCGCTTGCAAACGCGGCGATGTCCGAGAGGCTTGCTGGCAAGACCGGTTTCACCATGCTGGTCCCTGAGCTTACCAGCGAATTGTTTTCCGTCCCAACGGTGCTTCGGCTCCTGCGCCTCGTTCCTTCGGGAGGACATTCATAGATCAAAGAACTTCGCAGCGCAAAGTACTTGCAGTAGGAACTAGCTTGCTGTGCAAGCTAGTTTGCGACTTGTTTTCAACCAGCCGGAAAATTCTGACACTCTTATAATTGATTGATTCTAAAGAAAGCAAAGGATAAACCCCTACTGGCTGCTAGAGGCTTCGTAATGGAACTAGTACTCGGCGAAGGGGCTCGCGGGGAGAACTCAAGTGCTCGCGGAGAAACTTGGCTATTTTCCCGAAGCTGCGGTCAGGCTTTCATCCCCGCGGCCGCGGCGCCGGATGTCAATGCCCAGCCGTTTGATTTTCTGGTTCAACGTGGAAAGGGGAATCATGAAGCGTTCCGCAGCTTCCGTCTGGTTCCAGTTCGTTCGCTCGAGCATATCCACGATGATACGCCGTTCGACCTCATCCAGTATCTGAAACAGGGAAGGATGCGAGCTGTCCGCCGCGGTCCGCGCGCCCGGCTCGCCGGGCAGCGCCGGCAGAAACTCGGAGAGCTGCAGCCGCACTCCGCGCACGATCTCTTTGCTGCGGATGCTTTCCGGCAACAGATCCGCGTCCATGTGCTCTTGCGTCGAGAGCACCACGGCGCGCTCCACCACGTTTTCCAACTCACGCACGTTGCCCGGCCAGTCGTAATCCAGCAGCAATTTCATGGCTCCCGGCGTCACCTGTAGCGCCGCGCGGCCGTTTTCCTTGCAGTAGCGCTCCAGGAAATGCGCTACCAGCAGCGGCACGTCTTCGCGGCGCTCCCGCAGCGGCGGAACGTTCAGGTGTATGACGTTCAGGCGGTGGTACAAATCCTCGCGGAAGCGGCCCTCGCGCACCAGCGTGAGCAGGTCCACATTCGACGCCGCCGCGATGCGCACATCTACCTTGATCTGCTCCGTGCCTCCCAGGCGCATGAATTCCCGCTCCTGGATTACCCGCAGCAGCTTGGCCTGCGTTTCCGGGCCGATCGTAGCGATTTCGTCGAAGAAAATCGTGCCCTGATCCGCCACCTCGAACAGCCCCTTCTTAGACGCCACCGCGCTGGTGAACGCGCCCTTCACGTGGCCGAAAAGCTGCGATTCGAGTAGATCCACGGGGATCGATCCCGTATTCACGGGCACAAAAGCTTTGTCCGCGCGCGGTGAAGCCGAGTGCAGTGCCTTGGCGATCAGCTCTTTTCCCGTGCCGCTTTCCCCGCTGATGAGGATGGTCGAGCGCGAAGGCGCCACCTGCGCGACCAGGTCCAGAAGAACCTGCATCTTGTCGCTCTTCCCAATGATGTTCGGGAAATTGAAGCGCTGCTTCAGCGCCCGCTTGAGATGTAGATTCTCGTCGCGCAGCCGCCGCGATTCCACGGCCTGCGCCACCTGCGCCAGTAACTCGTCGTTGGTCCACGGCTTGGTGATGTAATCCATCGCGCCGTTCTTGAACGCGGCGCGTGCCATGTCGATGGAACCGTAGGCGGTGATCAACACCACGGACAGGCCTGGATCGCGCCGGTGAATCTCCTGGAGCATTTCCAGGCCGTTGCGGTCCGGCAGGCTGACGTCCAGCAGCAGGAGGTCGAAAGGGTGTTCTTCGAGCTTGGCGAGACCCAATTCCCCGGTCTCCGCGCTGGTCACGCCGTAACCTTCGCTCTTGAGCAGAACTTCCAGGCCCTCACGGATTTCCGATTCGTCATCAACGACGAGGATCGAGCCCTTAGACATGAGCCGCTTTCCTGGCCGCGGGGAACTCCACATGGAAGGAAGTGCCCTTTCCGGGCGTGGAACGCACATCAATCTTTCCCGCATGCTCCTTGATGATTCCGTAGCTTACAGACAGCCCCAGCCCGGTGCCTCGGCCGTTGGGCTTGGTGGTAAAGAACGGATCAAAAATCCGGTTGATGTCCTCGCGGGCGATTCCCGCTCCGGTATCCGCAATCTCGATTTCCACGCTGCCGTTGTGCGCGGCGGTGCGGACTTCCAGCAGGCCTCCGGCGGGCATGGCGTCGCGCGCGTTCAAGAAGAGATTCAAGAAAACCTGTTGCAGCTTATTGGCCGAACCGCGCACCGTCGGCAACGCCTCGCCGAGTTCCTTTACGATCTGGATGCGCGCGGTTTTCATCGGATGCGCCACCAGCGACAGAGTCTCTTCCACCACGCGGTTGACATCCACGTCGGCGGCTTCCGCCGCGCCGGTGCGCGAGAAATTCAGCAGGTTGTTGACGATTTCGCTGGCCCGGAACGTTTGCTTGACGATCTTCTCAATGAGGGACTGCCGCGGATCCCCTTCCGGCATCTGCTTGGCCAGCATCTGAATGTAGTTGGAGATTACCGCCAGCGGCGTATTCACTTCATGGGCCACACCGGCGGCCAGCAAGCCGAGCGACGTTAGCTTTTCCGTCTGCGACATCTTCTCTTCCATCCGCTGGCGCTGCGTCACGTCATCAAACAGCATCAGGCGCCCAATCCGCTCGTTGGATTTGCTCACTAGCGGCGTAATAGAAACGTTCAGCGTCAGGAGTTTGCCCTGGTGCTGAAGCCTCTGTTTATAGATTCCGGTGATTTGTTCCTCATCGCGCCGCGCGGCTATCTCCTGCGCCAATTCTTCGGGCAAAAGGGAGCTCAGCGCCCGGCCAACCGCATCCTGGCGCGACACGCCAAACAGTTGCTCCATGCGCGTATTCCAGGAGTCGACGATGCCTTCCAAGTCCACCGCCAACACGCCCACGTTCAACGATTCCACGATGTTTTCGCTAAAGTCTTTGAGCCTCGCGATTTCCAGCGCATTTTGCTCCAGCGAGCTGTACAGCTGCGCGTTGTCGAGCGCCACAGCGACGTATCCCGCAATCGTTTCCACCAGTTCCACGTCGTCGCTCGACAGGAAATCTCCGTCCACGGTCTTGCCCAGGCCAAGAACTGCTACGGTATGCTCGCGGATGCGGCAGGGAATAAAGTAATTCAAATCCAGTTGTTCGAGCGTCCCACGCACGGAGTCGGTCATGTCCTTCGCCGCTCGCGGCGATTCGAAGAACAACGCGCCGCCCGTCAACTCCGGCCGAGACGAATCCAGAAAACTCAGGTCCAGGGATTCGGAAAGCCGCACCCCCATGGAACGCGCAATGCGCATGCAGCCAGGCTTTTCCGAATGCTCCACAAAAATAGCCACCCGGTCCACCAGCAGGGTTTGGGAGATGCGGTCCATCACCGAACCCAGCATCGGATGGAGCCGCACTTCGTTGGTCAGCGTGCGGCCGAATTCGATCAGCGTGCGCCGGTAGTCCAGCCGGTCACGATAAAAAAAGCGGTCCAGCCGCGCCTGAATCCATTCACGGAAAGGCTGGAACAGGAAAGCGGCGACAACGATAGCGATCATGCCACCCACCGGCCCAGTGGCCGGCGCGTGGAACAAATACGTAATCAGCGCGACCAGTGAAAAATAAACAGTGGCCACCGCCGCGGTGGCCGCCGTATACGCCAGCCCGCGCTTGAAGATGATGTCCACATCCATCAGGCGATAACGGATGATGGCGTAGGCGAAGCACAGGGGGATGAGCACCAGGCTGATCACGGAAAGCTTCAGCCACGCCGGCGGTCCTACCTCGAGCATGCGCGGAAGGATATACAGCAGGGAAGCAGGCAGGCTGCCTGCCAGCGTTCCGCCGGTCAGCCATTTTAGTTGCTGGCGAAGAACCCCCGACGGAGCTTCCCGGTAATTCCGGTAGAAGACAATCCCGGCAGCCAGGAACCAGGCGGCCAGATAGCCAAACTCAAGCTTCTCCAGCAACAAGTAAGAGGCCAGCCACGGCACGAATCCAAAAGCATTGAGAGCCGTGCTCAAATGGATCAGCAGCAGGGCTACAGGCAGGGCGTAAACCGCCAGCAGCTTTCCTGTTGTGCGCAGCTTCGATTCGCTCCTCCCGGGAAAGACCAGGGCAAAATGCAGCAGCAGAGCCGGCACCAGCAGCCGCGCCGCAATCTCCGACCAGTATACTTCCCAATCGAAGGTGTCTAACTTTCCGCTGAAGTGGAACGACCAGAGGATGAATGACGCTAAGCAAAAAATGTAGAAATGCACCGCACGCGGAGCGTTCCACCGGCGAATAAAAATGAACAGGCCAATGAAGAGATATACCAGGCCGACCACGCGGAGGTAATTTTCAGTGGCCAGGGGCTTATCCGCTGGCGCCGCCACCAAGGGTGTCTCGAACTCCTGGCCGTTGCGCGCCAGTTTGTAGCGCACCTGGGTCCACAGAGCGACGCGCTCCAGCTGGCGGCTTACCTCCGTGGCGCGCGTGACTTTCGCGTCGTTGAAGGTAAGTAGGATGTCGCCCGGGCGTATGCCGGCAACGCTGGCCGGAGAATTCGGCGCCACGTTGCGCGCCTGGACGCCATGTTCCGTATCCAGCCAGGTCACCCCGTCATAGACCTGCTCGTAGCGAGTGCGCTGGTCGAAGTTCAGCAGGGCAAAAATCAGCGCCGCCAGCGTGGCAAGCGCCAGCACCACCGCCCCAAGGCTGACTCGCAGGTTCTGCTTCATGGCCTTCTCTGAGGCACAACTACTCTGTGCTTAAAGACCGAGTGCAAGCGAATGTCCAATCTTTGGTAGATCACCTTCGAGAAAACCCTAATATCCTCAATATGATACAAGAACGGTGGGCTGGATAACCATGGTCCATCCAGTTTCTGGGAGGCTGGATACAGCTTTTGAAAACTACCCCGGTTCCTAAAATTGCACACTCAATCCGCCTCGGAATGTCCGGAAGGCGGGGACAAGGACCACGCGGCCATCCCTGCTGCTGGCCGAAACGTACCCTTGGGCCAGCAAATTGTCACAGTCGGCAATCGCTTCCCACCTGCCGAGAGCCCACTTCGGAAGCGGTTGCCGCACCATTAAATGGAAATAGGGATCCATCTGGTAGATCGACTCGCCATAGCCGTCCAGGCGGGAAACAGCCTGACCGCTGATCCATTTGTACCCCGCATGGACTCGCGTGCCAACACGCGGCACCCTGGCGGAAATTCCCGCGCCGACGGAGTGCCGCGCGGCCAAGCTCAATCCTTGGCGGAGCATGGCATCCGGATTATTTGTGGGAACCAGAGTGCTGCCGAAGGAATAAACCGCAGCGAATTCGGTATCACCCTCCAGTTTTTGGCGAAAGGCCATGCGCGCACCCCAACTTCCGGAGGCGCCGCCGTCATATGCAAAGGCTTTTGTCAAAGAGTCCTGGAAGTAATCCGAGGCTGGCAGAGCGCCGCCCAGGCCATAAACGGCGACGTGCTGGTTGTCGTCGTGAAAGCCGGCGAGTTGCAGGGAGCCGTGAGCGCCGATTTTGCGCTTCGCCGCGATTTCTTCATGCAAGCCGTTTTGCAACACCGGATGCCCCCCGTGCACGAGCAGCGCCGGGAAGGCATCCAACTCATTGAGGGCGGCCACGAGCGGTCCGCCTTGCTGCGTTTCGGTTTCTTCCAGGGGGCCGGGCCCGTTGGGCATGGAAGCAAAAATCACGTCGGTGGACCAGTTCTGCGAAATCCAGTAGCTCAACTCCGCGCGTGGGCGCAGCGCTGAAGCGCCAGCCCCCAGCCCCACCAAGACGTATTCGCCGCCGTAACGCAGAAGCAGGCGGTCCCCGAGAGCCAAGGCCCCGCCTTGATCCAGGCGCGCGCCGCGGAAATTGGGGCCGTCCGGCCCGATTTTTGCTTGGCGCAGCACCAGTGCGGTGTGCGGGCCCGCGCCTAAAGTTCCAGTGGGCAGCCAAATGGCGGCAATGCCGCCGCCGGGGGCATCCCCGTCATAGCTCATCTGACCTGCGAAGAGAATGCTGCTCGCGCCTCCCAATGGCTGGCTGTAAGCGACAGCGGTGGCCGGAGAAGAGGTGATATTGGAGGCGGAAGCAGGCTGGCGAGCTCCGCTGGTGAACTCCATGCGAACGCGCGGCACATCTGGCATGCGGTTTTCCGCGGTCTGCGTTGTAACGCCCGAAGGACCATCCACCCATTCCATAACCGGGCGCACTGAGGCGGCCGAGCGCAGCACCCATTTCCATTCATCAGGATTGTTGGGGGAATTGGAAGGCATGCGCCGCAGTTGATCCAGTGAAGCATACATGGATTCCAGTTCCACGCGGATGATGGTGGTGAGGTTGGCGCTTACGCGAACGTGCTTTTCCAGAGTGGGTAGAAAACCGGCCAGGGTAACGCGCACGGTGTACAGGCCCGCAACCAGCTTATCGCCCTGGAAAATGCCGCGCGTATTCGTCAGCAAACTGCGTGGGGCCAGCACGCCGGCAGTCTCGGGAACCAGCTCCACGGTAGCGCCCATCTGCGGCGTTCCCACAGTGTCGCGCACTACTCCCGCAAGCTTCCCGAGCGGAGGCTTCGCTTGCGCGGCCGCGGGTTTCGCAGCGAACGAGGAAACCGCGGCGATCAGGACCAGGGCCCCCAGGGTCTGGAGCCGTCCTTGTTTCACGTTTTACCTCCCCGGTGCGGCGCTCGCCGTGGTCTTAATGGCCGGCGGCACCTTCACGGTGAAATCTGCAGTGCGCGAAATGGTTTGTTTCGAAAGCGTGTCCGTGGCGTCCACTTCCAGGGTGTACTTGCCGGGCGCCAGCGTGGCCAGGGGCAGGAATCGTTCGATGGTGACCTGCTCGCCGGTTTGCTTCATTCCTTCGGAAGTTTCCTTGAACTGCATCCCTTGCACTGCCTCAGCGCCATGCTTCACGGTGAACACGAAACTCGCGTTGGATTTGTGCGTGGCGTCATCGGGCTTCAGGTTGTAGACCTGCATGTAAATGCCAAGGCGGTCGGAGGTTGTAAAGTCGCCTTCTAGGCGGGGCCGAACCTTCGAAGAGCCGAGCACAAACTGGCCGGTGCCAATCTGTTTTGCCGGCACATGCTCGATTTGATCCGCGAGAATCAAGGAACTGGCGTCGAGCTTTTCGTCATCGTAACGCGGCACGGCCAAGCGGTTGTTCACAGCGCCCACATTGCCGCTCTGCACGTCTTTCAGCACCAAGTCCAAGCGATACAGGCCCGGGCGCAACGGCACGGCCTTCTGGTAAATCGATTGCAATTTTAGGGACTGCTGGAAAAGGGTGTCCGGGAAATCGCGGCTCACGGAATCTTCGAAGGTCTGCACGACGCGGCCGGTGAGCGTGGTGATGCGCCCGAAGATATTGACCATCGCCGAGTGAATGCCTTCTTTGGCCTGGAAGGAAAGCTGGCTATTGGGGATTTGCACGGTGATGGGCACGAGCACCGTGTCGTTGGTGACCTTCAAATAATCTGTGCGCCAGCCGAAGTGGATCTGGTCACGGACGATGCGCGAAGTCACCACTGCCTCCAAATCCTTGAACTTCACTTCGGGCGGTTTCTGAACTTTGGCAAAAAGCTCGAGGCGGCTGAATTCATCCATACTGGCGGGTGTTCCACCCAACGCCGTGGGCAGGTTCGTGCCGTCAGAGCGGGTAAAACGATCCGTCTTTGACGCCATCCCCATGGATTCCAGCAAGCTCAAACCGGCGCCGGGCACATGCAAGAGCGCATCTTTTTCGGACGGGTCCACGGTCATGTGGTATTCGCCGGAGCCGCTGGGATCGACGAATTCCAAAATGATGTTTTCCCCAATGCCTTCCAAGTAGCGCCACCGCCAGGTTTCCCAGGGATACGTTGAAGTGGAGCCGCCGCCCTCTTCCATAGGCCGGTCGTAAGTGCCGCCGCTGGGATGCGATTCGATTTCATCCGGTGGGCCCCAGATGATGTACATGCGGCCCCGATCCGTCCTCCAGCCCGGGATGCCGGAAGCGAAATGCTCGTTGGCATAAGCGATGCGGCGGTAATGCTCTTCTTTGAAATCGTTGTCCGGCAGGTCGGGATTGCTGCTGCGCCGAAGCCAGAACTGCTCGATGAACTGCTCGCGCTCTTCGTTGGTGTCCAGCTGCAGGAAGGCGTTGCGTTCGTCCGGGGTAATGATGTAAGTCACATCCTCGGTCAGCCATTGCTTGTAAGCGCTGTCGAGTTCCTTAAGGGTGCGCCTCATCTTGCGCTTGGTTTCTTTGTCCATTTTCTTCGGGACGGGCGGCGCGTTGGGATCCTGCGCCTCCTGGGCAAAAGCCGGAGCTAGCGGCAAGAGGATTGCGAGTGAAAAGAGCGATGCGAAGACGGTGCGTGCTACCCGTGACATGGATACACCTCAAGCCCTAAGGACGCTTGGAATTCTAACCCCCGGACAAGCCCCCCGTCAATGCATGAAATCTCCTGCATTTTCTGACACTTGCCCCCTGATTGAGCTTAGACAGCGCGTCGTAAATTTTGGTTGCCTGACATATTTTGACCTGAACTGCAGGACAGGGGAATGATGTGTTCTTCTAAACTGGAAAGGTTTGAGAGGCGAGGCCTGCGGAGAGTATCGAGAGAGAAGGAGCCGAAGTTGGAGGCTTACTGCACGCGCTGTGGGTGGCCGTCGGAACCCACCAAGGCATCAAATATGGCTAGGACGTGGCGGCGGTAGTCCGCCATGCGGGCAAAAATGTCCCGCAGTTGCGGGTCCCGCTCGGCTTCGCGATGCCATTTAGCCAGTACCGCACTCGGCACTTCAATGTCCCGCCGCAACTCATCGGCGGAATGGCCGCGCAGGAAGAGGCCGTAGAAAAAGGCCGCCTCGCGCTGCGGGTACTCGAGGTCCTGCAGGATCTCGGTCGGAACGAATTGTGGCATCGTGGCCATAGAGAAAAAGGCAGTTTACCCAAAAGAGTTTCCACGTCAAGTAGGACTTGGGTTTCCTTGCCTCCTGGGAGGCAATACCCCGGTCCTGCCCTAAGCCCGCGCAAGGAAACTCGACCACAGCCTCCATTGCAGGCTGCCGCAGGTCGGATTTAAGATGCTAGGAAGGATGGCAAAGTTACCGAAATCCGGCAAAGGCTCTATGGCGGGCCGTGCGGCGCGCCGTTTCTTGCGTTTTGGCGTGCTCCGCGGAATGCGTTCGATTGAAGTGGACGCGGAAGAGTTCCGGCGGGAGCTTTCGAACAAGCATGGCCTGTGGGTTGCGAATTTTGCGCGGATGAAGGATGTGCCGGTGGAGCGGCTGGATGCTATCGCCGCAGCTCTGATCCGAGATGCGGAGCGTCTGGCGCTGCTGGAAGGCGCGGGGCTTGGGTTGGGAGGCATGCTTACGTTTCTTCCGGATGCCGGAATCCTGACGGTGATTGTCCTGCGACTGATGCAGCGGCTGGCGTTGCTCTACGGCTTGGAATCCCGCGAAGGTGATCAGCACATGGAGATGTGGAAGGCCGCCGCAGCCGCCGCCGGAATCGATTACGGCAAAGACCTGGCGGGAAAACAGATGTGCGAGAGAATCGCCCCGCGTGTGGCGGAAAGGCTTGCAGCGAAGCTGGGCGCAGAAACGGCGGAAAAGTGGGCCGCGAGGCTCGTGCCATTGGCAAGTTCGGCCATCGGCGGGGCGCTGAACTTTTCTTTTGTGCGGGGCTGGGGCCGGCGGGCGCAGCGGCGCTTGCGCGAGAAGCATCTGGAAGCGAAAGCGTGCGCAGGGTTTGCAGCGCATGCCGTGGCGGGCGCGGCGCTCAATTAAAGCTTACTGATTGGAGGCAAACAATGCGTAGAATTCCGGGAATTGCCGGAGCAGCAATTCTCTTCGGTATGGCGGGGGCGCTGACGCTGATTTCGCAAGCTCCAGCTTCCGGCTCGCCGCAGGAAGCCACCGAGGCCCTTCCAGCGTTTCATGCGCAGGCGCCCAAAGGCGGAGTGCCCGAAACCATGAGCCCCGGGTTTTTCAGCGAGCCAATGGTGAAAAATGCTTACGCCGTCGCCGCGAAAATCAGGAGAACGCTCTACCAGCAGCCCTGCTATTGCCACTGCGACCGCAGCCAGGGCCACACCAGCTTGCTGGATTGTTTTGCGGGCGAGCACGGCGCTGGGTGCGGCACGTGCATTTACGAGGATTTTTATGCCTACGAACAGGTCCGCAAAGGAAAGACCGCAGCACAGATCCGCGAAGGAATCATCAAGGGCGAATGGAAGTCGGTGAACACCGCGAAATACCAACAGCCCCTGCCGGCGAAGTGACCCGTGTTTGCTGCGTTTTTCAACTTCTAGAACCTTGCCAAATGTAAAGTGGGGCGGGCAGACAAGAAAAGCGGCCGCAAAGCTGCCGCACTCCACATAGGAAGCTACTCTCCGGCCTCCGGCTGGGAAGGGCTGCGCAAGGCGCGAAGAGCGGCAAAGCCGAGGAGAAGGACAGCTACGCCCAGAGCGATCCACAAAATGTTGGGATGGCGCTCCGTAAACGGGCGAGGGTCGGCGTAGTTGGAAGTAATCTCTTCGGCTCCCAGGCCCGTGTGGAGCAAGGCCTCGACGGCAGGAATCTGCAAGGTGCGCGCGAGGTCGTAGCGCGGAGCGGCGGCGCGGGCATTCCCATAAATCAAGCGGTAAGAATGGTCCGGCTTGGGATGAAAAAGGATGTAGCGCACGGGCATTGCCACGGATAAGTGAACACCGGAAAGCGGGGCATCGTCGCCGTTGAGCACTGCCACACGCCAGTACCGCGAGCCCCACGATTCGTAGCATTGCACCGCCAGGGATTCTTCCGTTTGGCCGCCGGCTGCATAGCGGTGGATCTCGCCTCCACCCGCGGGCTGCCATTCCTTGCCGTCGCTGCTGGTCATGACATGCACCCAACGGTAGAACTCCGGCTGGGTGGTTTCGAAATTGAATCTGGCGACAGGAATGTTGCCGCTGCCAAGGTCCACGGTCCACATCGTTTGCGAAGCGTCGGAAGCGGAGTCCGGCGCCAGGGAGGCCAAGAGAGGGATGGCCCCTTCGCGGAGAACCGGCATCTTGGTCACCGGGGAAGCGAGAACCTCGATGCCGGTTAACTGGAAGGGATGCCCGGCCTCCTGGATACGCACGCGCAGATAGCGGGCATTGTTTTCCGAATAGCGCACGGTCTGGCTGCCTTCAAGATTTTCCTTGCGAAAACGTGAGATGGGCGCGCGCGGATTGACGATGCGCCACATATGGCCGTCATCGCTGGCGGCCACCTCCACCCAGTTGATGAAATCCGATTCGGAAGTCTGGACACGCAGACTGTTGTGGAATGTCGCACGTTCGCCCAGGTCCACGACGGCTTGCGTGAATTTGCCGGGGACAAAGCTGTTTTCGCGCAGCGTGACGGGAACGCGCACCGGCTGCGGGGGCGGAGAAATCTGCGACCGCAGGTCGTAGGGAAGTTCCTGGCCGGATTCATCGACGATGCGCAGGTCGTTGAGCTGGTTTTGCGAGTGCGCGAAGACCTGGCGATCGAGTGTGAGGTAGCTCAGGGCGTCTCCGGACGGCTGCTCGATGGGGCGCGAGTAGCGCCAGGAATGCCATGCGGAAGGCAGATCCGCGGCGAGAAGCGAGGCGCCGAAGGCAGCCAGCGAAAGCAGGCAAAAATGAAATTTTCGGTTCATGACGAAGCGCGTCCGCGCGCGACTTTGCGCTGATACACGAATGAGACGATCAGCAAGACTAATCCCAGGATGAAAAACGAGACGATGCGGTAGAAGCGCTCGAGAAACGAGCTGTCGTAAATGAACACTTTGACGGCGACCAGGCCAAGAAGCGAGAGCGCTTGCCAGCGCAGCAGCGCCGACTTGCGCTGGATGCCGAAGACAATTAGCACAGAAGCATAGGCGGTCCAAAGCAACGAGAGCGAAAGATGCTGAGCCAGCGCGGAGTCGATTCCCAGGCCGGTTTGGCGGCCAAAATAATCCCAGAGCTCGAGGGAGAGCGCGAGAAGCGCCAAGAAATTGACAGCCACGGCGAGAAAACCGAGCAGGCCGCGCTCTTCTCCGGAGAGTGAAGGGAGGTGTTCGCGGGAAGCGTAGAGGACGGCAGCAAGGCAGGCGATGAGGACCGCGTAAGTGATGAAGCGCTCGTTGAACAGGAATTGCCGCGCCGGCAGGGAAAACGCCAGCAGGCGAAAACTGGAGATTGCGATCAAGAGATAACCGGCGCCGCGCAAGCCCCCCGTCAGCGAACGAAAACCGGTCCAGACGAGCACCGCGCCTTCCACGGCAAACGCCAGCGTGATCCACTTGCCGTCCAAGCGGATGGGAATTGCGAGCGTGGCGAAGGTCAGCGCCAAGCCGGCGTACAGGAAGCGCATCCTTGGCGATTCGCCCGACTTAGGAAGTGGAATGAGGCGCGCTACTACGACATGCGCCGCCGAAAGAGCCAGAACCAGAAGCGTCAGCGGCCAGCGGTCGCTGGGCCAGAGCATTACGTAGAGCGCGACCAGGTATGCGAGGGAGTTGGCCAGGGCGAGGAGCAAATCGATTTCATTGGCGCTGGAAGACTTGACGGTGCGCAGGATGGGCACGATGGCGTAGAGCACTAGGAATAGCGTGGCAAAGACCAGTGTGCGCTCGAGCTTCGCCGGCCGATAAAACTCTGCGTACCAGCCCCAGAAGTAAATCAAGCTGAACAAGAAGGAAACAGGCGTGAGCGAACGCCAATCCCGGCGCAGCTCGATGACCAGAAGCCCGGCGCCGAGAATCAAGAGGTAAGTGAAAAGGACGATTTGCTCATCTTTGCCGGTGCTGACCAGGATGGGCGTGAGGAACCCGCCGACCAAGGAGAGCAGAGCGATACGCTGGGAATCCCTGCCGAGGGCCACGGCGGCCATCCCGGCCGTGACGACAAACATGGCGTAGAAGCCCACGTCGCGGCTGAACAGCGTGTAATACTGGCAGCCCGCCCAGATGGAAAGGTACATCACGACCGCGCCTAGGCCGGCGATGCCTTCGGAAAAATAAGAGTAGCCGCGGCGCAAGAGCCATTGACTCCAGGGCAGCATGGACGCACCGAGCAGGAGGCCGATGGCCACGCGGCCGCTGGGTCCAATCCAGTTGTTGTCGAAGGCGTATTTCAAGAAGTAGGCGACGGAGCCGATCAAGGCCACGATGCCGATGCGATTGAGCCAGCGCCCGCCGATAATGGTTTCCCAATCCAGCGATGAAGAGGATTTCGCCTGCGAGGCGTGAAGCGGAGGCGCGGCGAAGACGTTGGGTAGCGCGGGTTGCGAAGGAAACGAAAGAATTTCGCGTGGCTTGGGAATTTCCGGAGCAACCGGAGGCGCCGCAGCTTGCGGAGCGGGTGGCGGAGCTGCAGGAGTTGGTGGTGCCATCACTGGAGCTGGAGGCGAAGGCGCGGCTTTCGCGGGGGCGCCCGGGCGTGGCTCGCTAGAGGCGACGGCCTTTTCGATGGCGGCTAAGCGCCGCTCCAAGGTCGAGAGTTTGTCACTCAGCTTGGCGAGCGGGAATAAGCGCAACTGCTCGGTCAAATTTTGCACGCGTACGAAGGCGGCGATTGCAAGAATCGGCGTGACGATGACCAGGAGGATCGCGAGAACGGCAAGCAATTCCATAGTGTGTTAGAGTGCGCTAAAAGTGGAAGACGATTCCACCCGCAAGCTGAAAATTGTTTTGCGACTGATTGAAGAAGCCGGTGCGCACGTAATCGGCCTCCAGGCGGAAAGAGACGCGCGGGTTCCAGCGGTAATCCGCGCCACCACCCGCCATAATCGAGTAGGAATTGCGGCTGCCGCCGGCGGCGAGTTGGGGATTCTCGTGGGCGCCGCCAAAAATTCCGTGTAGCCAGGGCTCCCAACGCTTCTGGCGCCAGGCGATTTTCGGGCCGCCGCCGTAGAGGCCTATCTTTACGAGCTGATTCGGCAGGACGTTCGGGGCAAATGCGCCGGTGAAGCTCCCTTCGACGCCAAGCCAATCATTGAGGAAATAAGTGACCGTGGTTTTCAAGCCGACAGCGCTGGCATTGATAACCGAAGAACGGAAGCGAACCCACGCGGCACTCAGGCTGAGCTGCCAGCGGTAGTCGTCGCGGCCACCATAGACAAACCTAGGCGAGGGAGAAGGCACCGGGGAAGCGGCCGGAGAAGGCTCAGCGAGTAAAGGGGTCGAGAGTGCCGGCGTGGCGAAGGGCTGCGCAGCGATCGTGCGAGGCGCAGCGGAGGAATCGGCTACGGCCAGGGAATCGAAAAGCGTGGCTTTCGCAGTCGATGTCGCGGAGAAATCGGGCGCGGCGTTGCCGGCTTGCAGGGACAGCGGCGGGCCCACCTGCGCCCACAACACGGTGGCGCTCCCCAACAGGAAAAATGCAGACGCAATGAACCTCTTCATCATGATCCTCTCAGAGGGCTGCCCACGCAGGCCACCCCGCTACGGTAAACAAACGCGGGACCTTCTGTCTACGTCCTTTCGCTGCCATGAGGCGAAAAAAACAGCAGCGGAGGAAGCTTCGGGATAGGGCTTCCTTAGCGGCCATGGCGCAAGTAGTTGTCGGTCTTGCTCAGCCAATCTTCGCGCGGGGGATCGAAGACGTCGAGGTCCACAGTGTCTTCCAGAGCCCAGGCTTCATGCGGAATGTTCGAGGGAATGCACAGGACTTCGCCGGCGCGCACGACGATTTCCTTTCCGCCGATCGAAAACTTCAACGCGCCTTCCAGGATGTAGGTGACCTGCTCGTTGTGATGCTGATGCATGGGGACGTGCGCGCCCTTCTTCATCAGTACGCGCGCCAGCATGATTTTGTCGCCGACGACCATCTCGCGGTCCAACAATGGATTGAGCTGCTCGCGCTCCACGTTTTTCCAGGCGATGTGTTTCGGTGCGGCAGATGCGCTCATTTCATTTCTCCATAGAGTTTAGCGGCGTTGTCGTGCAGATACATGCGCGCGATTTCGAGAGCCCTGGCTTCATTGAAAGCGCCTTCTTCTATCGCCGGGCAACCGCGGCGCGCCAGTGCAGTGACACGCGCTGCACGCGCTCGAGGGCGTTCTCCAGTAGATTCCGCGCGCTGACCAGCGAGAACCGCAGATAATTCCGCCCGCCGGGACCGAACGCCGCCCCAGCGATTCCCGCGACGCCCGCCTCTTCCAGCAGGATTTTCTGCACCTCTTCGGCGGACAGGCCGGTGTCTTCGATGTTGACCCACGCGTAGAAAGCGCCCTGCGGCGGCTGGCAGCGGAATCCGGGAATCTGATTCAGGCCGGCGACGAAGACGTCCCGGCGCTTGCGGTATTCCGCGACCATGGCGTCAACCGCGCCGGTGGTATCGCGCAGGGCCTCGATGGCCGCCACCTGCGTGAACTCGGCCGCGCAGGTAAACGTGTTCAAGACGAGCAGATCCATGGCATCGATGACGTGCACGGGCGCGACAGCGTAGCCGAGCCGCCAGCCGGTCATGGCAAAGCTCTTTGAAAAGCCGTCGATGATCACCGTGCGCCCGGCCATGCCGGGAAGCGACTGGATGGATCGATATTCGCCTTCAAACAAGATACGCGCGTAGATTTCGTCGGCGAGAATCCAGAGATCGTGTTTTTGCGCCAGCGCGGAAAGTTTTTCGAGAGTCGCATCGCTGAACACCGTACCGGTAGGATTGTTCGGTGAATTGAAAATGAGGACGCTGGTGCGCGGCGTGATTTTCGCCGCGATTTCGTCGAGATCGGGTTGAAACTTGTTTTTCTCTTCCAGTCCAAAGGGCACGGCCGTCGCGCCAAGGCCGCGCGCTAGCGAGGGATAAATCGGGAAGCTGGGATTGGGATAGAGCACTTCATCGCCAGGCTCGATGAGCGCCATCATTGCCAGCGCAAGCGCCATCTTGCAGCCGGGCGCTACCAGCACCTGCTCCGGCGTGACGTCCAGCCTCCGCGTGCGCTTCAGATAATTCGCAATGGCTCCGCGCAATGCCGGCAGGCCCCGCGTCGCACAGTAACGGTCGCGTCCCTCAGCAACTGCGGCGCGTACGGCATCCACTATCGGCGCGGCGGGGTGAAAATCCGGCTCGCCCAGCTCGAGATGAATGATGGAGCGCCCGGCACGCTCGAGTTCTTTGGCGCGCGAGTAGACGGTCAACGCGCCTTCGCCATTCAGTTGTGCGACTCGCGAGGCAATGCGTGTCATGGGATCGTCCGGTGCAAGATAGTAGCACCTTGGAGAAGGCCGTAGCTCATTTGGCGGAGCATTGCGGGTTAGCCAATATGGTCGGGGCAGGGCAGGGGCACGGTATCGTAGACATCTGACTAGGGCTGCTATTGACGCCAGCAACCCCAGGCGAGAACATGGTCTATACAGCTATTAAGGGGAAGCGTGCAACCCGCCCAACTTCCCAACCGTCCAATGGTTTAGGAGAGTCCCCGTAAGGGGTGACCCTATGGCTTCCCGCAAACTGCTTCTCATGATATCGGTTCTTCCCGTTGTGCTGGCGGCGCTCTTGGTGTCCGCACCACCAGCCTCCGCGGATTCGAGCCATGCCCGCATCATCCGGCTTAGCCTGGTTTCGGGCGATGTGCGCTTTGCCGCGCAGACGCATGGCGATCCTCTTTCGGATTCCAACGCCGCCTGGGACGCCGCGCAACTCAATCTGCCCATTCGCCAGGGCTACGTCATCGCCACGGACAACGGCCGCGCGGAAGTGGAATTCGAGAACGGCACAATGGCCTTCTTGAAGGAAAACACCGTTCTCCAGTTTTACGACTTGTCGCTGAAGGACGGCGCGTTGATTACCCGCCTGGTGTTGCGCCAGGGCAGCGCGTCCTTCCACGTGAACCCCGTAGGCGACGACTATTTCAGTGTTACCGGCGGCGATTTCACCGCCGAAGCGGCGGGCCACGCCACCTTCCGCGTCGATAATTTCGACGACGGCAGCACCGTCGAAGCTTTATCCGGATCGCTCAACGTCCTACATCAGGACCAGGCCACGCGCCTCTACAAAGGCCAATCGCTTTCCATGAAAGCCGGCGACCAATCCTCAGTGAGCATGGGCAGCGTTCCCGGGCAAGATGAATTCGACCGCTGGGTTTCCGGCCAGGTCGATAACGTCTCCAAAGCGACGTCAGCAGTCCAGCAGTACACGAGTTCGCCGTATTACGCCGCGGGATTCGGCAGCCTTTATTCGTACGGCTCATTTTTCAACTGCGGTGGATACGGCTTCGGCTGGCGGCCTTTCGGCGCCGGCTACGGTTGGTCGCCCTTCAACGACGGCCAATGGATCATGGATCCCGCTTTCGGGTGGACCTTCGTCAGTTCTCAACCCTGGGGCTGGGCGCCATATCATTACGGCGGCTGGCTATTTGACTCTGGGTGCGGCGGCTGGTTCTATTCGCCACCCCTGCTCTACTATCCTGGTGCGCCCGGAAGGCGTTTCCCCCCGGTGGTTCATCCGCCGCGGCCGATCTTTCATCCTGTAACCGGCACGTTTGTTCGCAACAAGGGCGTGATTGGAATCGTTCCCTTGCATCCGCTGGATGCCAAGGGTAA
>Ga0307479_10001874_pt1 | contig 19199 bp, 13 predicted proteins | sample atmos_gasesECM4C_FD_203743 | JGI IMG/M metagenome (GOLD analysis project Ga0307479, IMG submission 203743) | Hardwood forest soil microbial communities from Morgan-Monroe State Forest, Indiana, United States - atmos_gasesECM4C_515 | ecosystem: Environmental > Terrestrial > Soil > Temperate... | reverse complement strand
GTCCGGCTCGTGGGGGCTCGAGCCGACGTCGCGGAAGATCTCGTTGCGCCGCGGGTGGCGCATCGCCTCGAGCTCGGAGAGATCGCCGGCGTCCTCCCGCGCTCCCACCGGCGAGTGGTCGGGCGTGACCTTCCTGATCACCCCGGGCGCCAGGGAATAGAGGCGGCTGTCTCCTACCTGGCCGACGGTGACCTTGCTGCCGTCGAGCACGGCGACGGTCAGGACGCAGGACATGCCGGCCAGCCTGGCGTCGGCGCGCGCGCGCTCGTAGATCTGGCGGTTGGCGAGGGCGATCGCCTCCCGCACCAGGCGCGCCGAATCGGTGGTGCGGCGGGAGAGACGCGCGCGCAGCACCTCGAGGGCGGTCGCCGCGGCGACCTCGCCGGCCGACTCCCCGCCCACCCCGTCGATGACGGCGAAGATCCCAAGATCGGGCTCGCAGAGCACCCGGTCTTCGTTGTTCGCCCGCTCGCGGCCGGGGTCCGTCGCGGCGGCCGCCTGCGGGGGACGCGCGCTGCTCATCGCCGGCTCATGGCCCGCTCGCAGCCCCTACTCCTTGTGCCGCCGCTCGCGGCAGGCGGCCCAGGCGAGGACCGCCACGGCGGCGCAGAGCGCGACGAGCAGCGCCAGGCGGGCCAGGAAGAGGCCGGTCACGACTTGCCGGTCCTCTCGAAGTCGAGAAAGACGATGCCGGCCAGGCCGATGCGGGCGCGGTCGGGCAGGTCGCTCCAGCGGTCGAGGTCGCGCTCGGCGCCGCCCGCCCCCTCGAGGCTCGGCGGCAGGGGCCTGCCGTTGACCGTGGTGCCGAGCTTCGAGAGGTCCTTGATGCGAAAGTCGCCGCTCTCCGCGACCCGGCGCAGGCGGGCATGCTCGCGCGAGACGTCCAGCGAGGTCTCCAGGCGCAGGTCCACCCAGACGTCGGGCGCGTCGCGGCCGATGACGATCTCGTCCTTGACCACCCAGAACTCGCGCGGTCCCGAGTCGTCCTTGTAGGCGATGCGGGCGAAGGCCGTCGCGGCATCGGTCGCCTCGCGCTGGGTGGTGCTGCGCCCCAGCCGCCGGGTGGTCGAGATGCGGTGGGTGGGCGCGCCCGACCCGTAGCCGGTGGCTGGCTGCTGCGCGAACTCCGACACCACCTGGACGTCCCCCGGCTGCAGGGCGCCGTTGGGGTCCTCCTGGAAGCGGATGAACCAGCGCCCCTCGGCGGAGACGAAGCGCGACGCCTGGCGGCGCTTGCCGGTCGCGCTCACTCCCGCGCCCGCGCCAGCCGCGCCTCCCTTGCCCCCCTCGCCCCCTTCGCCCGCCTTGCCCCCCCCCAGGGCCCCACCCTTGCGGTCCCCCCGCCAGGCGCGGAGCTGCGCCAGGAGCCGTCCGGCGCCGGGCGCCGCGGCGCGGTTGAGCCTCGCCAGCTCGCGCTCCAAGAGCTCCCTGGCCTCGGCCTCGAGCTCGCCGAAGAGGGTATGCAGCCGCTCGTAGTCCGCGGTGTGCAGGTAGACCTGGTAGAGGCTGGGCGCGATGGTCTTGGTGACCAGCGGCTCCAGGCTGCTACGCATGTTCTCGGCGACGGCCAGGATGACGTCCCGGCCGGTCGCGCGCTCCTGAGTCAAGACTGCCCTCCCAGCCCGCGCCCCACGAGGAGCGCGGCTTCCCGAGTATATCCGCCCGGGAGTGCCGGCAGGGAGGCTGTCGGCGGCGGTCGCGCCGCGCCGCGGGTGACCCGCCCAGACCGGCGCTGCCGGCCCGGGCGGCGCCGGCTAGAACTCCTTCCAGTTCTTCTCGACGATGCAGATGGGGACCGGCGCGATGAAGATCACGCCCGTGTCGCCCGAGATCGCCTTGATGTCGATGCGGTAGTTGCCGAACCGGCAGTTCTTGGGGAACAGGCTCTTGAGCGTGTTCATCACGCTGATCAGCTGCGGCGTGAGCTGGTCCGCGGTGCTCCCCGGCGGTGGTGGGGTGTTGGGAGACGGGTTCTTCGTCTGCGACTGCTCCGTGTAGGGCGGCGTGACGAAGGTCGGCGCGTTGTAGTAGCGGATGGCGTTGCCGGAGGCGTCCGTCAACACGGTGTTGGCGTTGGTGGTGAAGGTCACGAAGATACGGCTCGTGCCCCCCTTCGAGCACGTCCCGTTGCTGCCGTTCACGCACTGCAGCGTGTTCGGGTCGATGTTGAAGCAGATGTCCGGCTGGAAGGTCGAGAAGGTGTTGATCCCGCTCAGCGCGAAGGAATCGGTGATCACGCGCTCGGTGAAGTTCACCGGCGTGCCGCTCGAGGAGTCGGTGATGATGGAAAGCGGCAGGAACCAGCCGCGATGGCCGGGCGAGCTGTTCTCGAGGATGTCGTTCTGGGTGTTCGCGGCGTTCACGTCGATGGAGGTGAAGGCGGACTCGTTGAGCGTCGCCGAAGACGAGTCGGTGTCGTCGGCGAACAAGTAGTAGCGCTGCGCCTGCGGGTCGGCGCTCCACAGGTCCTCGCGGTCGCCGGTGCCGAAGGCGAGGGCGTACAACCCGAGATGGGTCACGAAGATGACCGAGGGGCGATAGTAGACCGCGCGGGGTATCGTGCTCAGCGCGGAGCCGTTGTAGTTGGTGTTGAAGACCTCCCGCGGCACCCAGACCATCTGCGAGCTGTCGTCGGGATCGGTGGTGATACGCATGTCCGAGTAGGTGTTGCCGTCGGTGCCCAGCAGGTTGTTCACGGGCTGCAGCCGCGGCAGGTTGCCTTTCTTGTTGGGGCCTAAGTCCACCCGGTACATGTGGCCGGTGGTCGTGCCGATGTAGATCCGGTTGATGAGGCCGACCTGGTTGGTGTCCACCGCCGCGGGCGCGCTCGCCGCGCAACCCTTGAGCTGGCGCTTGTAGATCGTCCTGCCGGTCTCCACGTCCACCATGTAGAGCCAGTTGCCGGCGGCCGGCGTGTCCAGGGCCTTGGTGCTCGGGTCGAGGCCGCCGCCGAAGATGGCGACGTACTTGTCGATCGTGTTGCCGCTGTTGTCGGCGATCTGGATGCGGCCGATCGCCGGCATCGACCAGGTGTGGCCCAGGTCGGGCTGGCCGTTCTGGTCCTCGTCGATCAGCACCGGAGCGTTGTTGGCGTCGACCGCCGTCGATCCGTCCCCCTTGTGCGCCTGGTCGTAGAACTCCCATAGCGGCGACGGGTAGGGCACGGGGCCGCAGCCCGAGCCGCCGCCGTCGCACTTGGGCAGATAGAACGTGACCGGTGTGCCGGGGGCCGGCAGCGTCGTGGTGCCATAGTCCTTGGGGTAGTACACGCCGTCGCTCGACTTCAGCAGCGTATCGGGCTGGGTGACGTCCAGGGCATAGTAACCGTTTATGCCGCCGGCTTCGGGACCTTCGCGCAAGCCGCCGACGATGACCGTGCGCCATTGACGCTGCGTCGGGTCGGGTGTACTGCTCTGCGTGGGGTCGATGAACACGTCAGCCCCCTGGACCGGTCCGTCCACCGTCCAGTGCTGCTGCACGCCGTTCGCGATCGCCTTCACCGTCGGCATCACCGAGCGCGGCATGTAGGCCCACACTTCCTGGCCGCTGCCGTTGTCGAAGGTCACCGTGGTCGAGGCGGTGCTCCCGGACCCGGTGGTGGTGGCATGCGCCTGCCCGGCGTCGAACGCGTGCAGCATGCCGTCGTTGCTGCCCACCAGCACGAGCTTGCGGCGGTTGGAGAAGCGCGTCTCGAAGCAACGGTACCCGGTGTCGGTATTGGTGACGGGATCGCAGGTACCGTTGTTGGCGTTGAGGTTCAGCGCGAAGTACTTGACGTTGGTGGGCGTGCCCACGATCAGGGGGTTCGAGTGGAAGACGTCGCCCAGGTTGTAGGTCTCCGTGCTGGAGGTGCCGGTGACCGGATCGACGAAGGTATGCGTCCGCGTTTGCTCTATGCCGCAGGGCGGCCCCGGCGACGCGGCCGTGCAGGGTCCGGCGGCGATGACGTTGTTGAGCGCCGCCAGGGCGGCCGGGTCGGCCTTGGGACTGTCCGGCTGGAAGCCGATCTGGAACCCCCGCCACAGGTCGTAGCGCTGCGACTGCGTGTTGGACGTGTCGTCGGTGATCGTCTGCAGGAACTGGCGGGTGCTCGCCCAGCTGCGCACGGGAGTGCCCGAAGTGGCGCCCTGGGGGGTGAGCTTCGAGTAATAGATCCGCCGCTGCGTCACGGTGTCGCCCACGAGCGCGCCGGAGGCAGGGATCTGATTGAGGAGCTGGGCGCCCGCGTCCCACAAGAAGCAACCGCTCACGGGTTGGCTGGACGACGCCTGGCTCGAGCAGAGGTTGGTGGTGTCGGGCTTGCCGTTCTTGATCGGCAGCGGCTTCAGGAAGGCGTTGACGTGGCCCTCCCACACGGATTCGGTCTTCGCCGGCGTGAAGTCCGAGAGGAAGATCTTGTCGGACACCGCCGCCTGCACCGAGGGCACGGCCGCGGAGGCGAACTCCCGCGACTGCTCCCGGATGATGCCCAGGATCGCCAGCAGCGCGTCCTGCAGTTGCTTCGGGGTCTGCGGGCAGATCAGCTGGCCCTTGCCGGCATGCGCGATGCTGTCCAGCGGATGGCCTGGATTGCAGTTGCCGGTCTTGGGGTCGAAGGGCGCGCCGTAGGCGATCACCCAGGTCTGGACGCCGGCCTTGGAGTGCAGGTTGGCCACGTCCGCGGTGGGGTCCGGACCTCCCGTGGTGTCGTTGCCGTCGCTGATGATGATCAGGTACGGCTGGCGGCAGCCCCACGAGGTGTCTTCGGATTTGGCCAGCTCGGACCATGATGTCGTGTAGTTGCCGGTATTGTTGCACTTGCTGCCTCCCGAGCTGTCGCCCAGGTACCAGCAGCGGTAGTCGATGATCGCATTGCCGAGCGGCGTCGGACCGGCGGCGAGCATCGGGATCTGCCCGGGGTCCTTGAGGGGCAACCGCAGCTTGCCGCTCAGCGGGTCGACCGAGGGGATGTCGTAGAAGTAGTCGGCCTGCCCGAAGTCCGGCGTCCCGGACGCCTGGTTGGGCGCGAACCTCGTCAGCAGCGCCGTCTGGTTGGTGTCGTTCCAGTTGAGCGGCAGCAGGTCGCCGCTGTCGAGCGCCGCGGTGCTGATGTTGGGGAGGCCGGGGATCGGGGGCGCGATGGTCGTCGGATACTTGAGGTTCTGCGGGCAGAGCGTCGCGTTGGTGCCCGACGCCAGCTGGGTGCACCCGCCGGTCGAGGCATAGGGGTCATAGCCGGTCGTGACGCTATTATCGACGCTACGGTTCGCGGGGAGCGGCGGATTGGTGAAGGTCCCGTCGTAGTTGCCTTCCATCCCCGCGCCCGAGAAGAACTTGTTCGATTGGCCGGCCCAGCTCTGCAGCACGTCGCTGTAGCTCCACACGCCGGTCTGGTTGTCGACCGTCGCGGACGCCTGGGAGGTCGGGCCCTCGAGCATCAGGAACGGCCCTGCCGCGCCGGGGACCGTCGGGGTGGACGGGACGCCCATGTTGAAGGTGAGGTTGGCGGTGCTCGCCGCCCCGCTGCAGAGTCCCGCGCTGCACGGGACGACCGTCGCCTGGATGGTGATCGTGGCGGCGCCGAGGTTGGGGGTGCCGGTGACGCGGCTCAGCGTGTACTGGTAGGTCTTGCCCTTGGATATGATGTAGAGGACCGTGTTCTTGCTGCTGTCCGTCGAGTCCGCCAGCTGGTTGCCGTTGTCGTCGCTGACCTCCAGCTTGGCGAAGCGGTCGAGCTGGGCCTGGTAGGTGGTCAGGTCCACGGCGGCCAAGGGGGTGCCCAGGGTGCCCGGAGTGACCACCTTGAGCGCTCCCGGCTTGCCCGACTCCAGGTCCTGGGTGTTGGCCGGGAAGAACCGCCCGAAGACCCACTGCTCGCCGTCGACGGGCCAGCTCACCGGCAGGTTCGCATTGACCGTGGCCGTGGTGCCGGCGGCGGCGGTGTAGATCCAGTGCTTGCCGCGGACGTGCAGGTTGTCCTGGTTGAAGGTGCCGAGGCCGAACTGCACGTCGGAGACCGAGCTGAAGACGTTGTAGGCCACCTGCTTGGCGGAGTAGAGCTTCGACCCCGGGTCGTCGCCGTTCGCCGGCGCCGCCCCGGTATCGCCCGGCACCGAGGCCATCGAGCCCGAGGTGTCGAGCAGGATGAACAGGTAGGGCTTGGCGCTGTCGAAGCGCAGGAGGCCGCGGTCGTCCGCCGCCAATCTCCCGGACGTCGGGCCGGCCAGCGAGCAGGCGGCGACGGCCGCCACCCATGGCGCCTTGCGGCGGAGCGAGCGGAACGTCCAGGGCCTCATGAGCGTACCTCCGTTGGCCACCATGCGATCAGAACTTGATGTTGGCCAGCTGGCTCGGGTCGTTGGCCGTGGCATAGGCGTCCGGCGACGACTTCCACGGCTGGATCTCGACCATCGCGGTCAGCTGTTTCTTCGCGGTCGTCGTCTGGATGTGCTGATCGGCTGCCAGCCGCGTGGCGGAAACCGTCACCGCGTGGTTGACCTTGCGGTAGGCGTGGTCGCTGTACTCGCCGGCGTCGTTGATCTCGCAGAGATTGCACGGCTGATCGTTGATGGGATAGAACGGCGACACCGAGACCTGGTTGGTGGACGCGACCGGCGAGCCGGTCACCGAATCCGAGATGTTGATCGTCACCGACTTGTAGTCGCCGCTCACCAGGGCGCGGGCGGTGGCGACCGCGAAGCCGGAATCGGCGGCGTAGAAGATACGGTTGGTGTTGCGCTCGGAGCTCCCGATCGCGAGCTCGCTGCGGGTGACCGCGATGACCGCGAGGCCGATCAGGGAGAGCACCGCGAGCGCCGACATCACGATCATGTAGGTGGTGCCCGCCTCGCCGCGCGCCGGCGGCAGGCTGGGCCGCGGCCGGTGGCCGTGGAGTCTCATATGCGGTTCCTTATGCCGACGATGGTCTGCGAGTAGCGCCGGCGCTGCGACAGTCCGTATTTGCCGTTGGGGTCCCAGGCGTTGGCCGGGTTTGCGCTGTACACGTGGTCCTCGATCGAGGCGATGACCGGGGCCTTGTACTGGACGTCGTGGCGGTTCGTCCGCGCCAGGACGTTGACGCGCACGTAGAGCAGCGGCGGGAAGGAGGGCGGGTTGGTGACCGGCAGCGGCGACCAGGGCGCGGCGCCGACGTTGTCCGCCGGCGAGTTGAACAGGATCTCGTCGCCGCCGTCGTTGGTGTCGGTGACGACGCCGTCGCCGTTGACGTCGAAGCCCAGCGCGATCTGCAGATCCACCACCCCTTCCGCGATGTCCTGGTAGAGATTGGTGCCGTCGCCGTTCCACGGCGCATCGCTGCCGGCGTAAACGCGGGCGCGCGAGAGGCGCGGGTTCAACTCGCTGTTGAGGTCCGACGGGTTCGCGTGTAGCTCGCGGACGTAGTAACGGTATTCCTCGAGGATGCCGACGTAGGCGACGCTCGCGAGGTTGGCGGGGAAGACGCCGCCCGCGGAGAGCGGCACGTTGCCGACGTTGGTGGTGTCGAACGCGATCGTCGCGGTCTGCTGCGTGTATTGCCCGACCTGGGCCGGATCGGCGCCGTTGATGGAGCTGCCGTTGAAATCGAGCTTTGCGACGCCGTAGATGGTGTCGTCCACCGCGCTCACCAGGAGCAGCGCCTCGGCCCGTTGGTTGCTGATCGCGTCCTCCAGCGATCCCGGAGCGTTCAGCTTGTCGAACGGTTGCTGCACCCCCGTCGGGCTCACGGAGTTGATGGTCACCGTCCCCTTGCCGCTCGCCGAGTTGTAGACGAAGGCGCCGGCCTGGGCGAAGTTGATCTGGTAGAGCGGGGTCGAAAAGACGCCGCGCACGGTCAGCACGTCGGTGCCGGCGAGCACCCGCGGGTTGGTGAGCGTGCCCGGGGGGTCCGTAGGCGACGTGCCGGTGATGATGCCGGTGGCGGCGGGCACGTTGTTGCGCACCGCGATCGAGGTGCCGGCGAAGAGATTCGGCCCCAGCGTGCCGGCGGGGTTGTTGGTGACCGGCAGCTCGCCGCGGCCCGCCATGCGCACCATCCTCACCACCTCGTACTGGCTGATGCGCAGCGCCTGCTGCATGTCGGCGGTTTGCATCTCGGCCTTGCCGATCTTGCCGCCAGCGTCGAAGAGCAGCAGGACCGCGAGCAGGACCTCCACCACCACGATCATGGTGACGGTGAGCTCCGCCAGGGTGAAGCCCGCCTCGCCGCGGCCGCCAGGGCCCCGCGTTGCACGCGCCGGCATCCTGGTGGCCACTAGTCCGCCCTCAGCATCTGCAGGGTGATGGTCTTCCCCGCGTTGACAGGCATGCCCGCGGACGGGCGCTGCACCACGACCTGGATCCGCTTGAGATAGGCCGAGGTGCTGCCGCCGGGCAGTGGGTTGGTGAAGCCCAGGTCGGTCACGTCGAACTGCTGCACGGTCGTGGTGCGCTTCCAGAGCACCAGGCCCGTGGTGGCCGGCGCCGTGGCGCCGACCACCCACTTGCCGTTGGTGCCGCCGATCGTGCCCGAGCTCTGCTGCACGTACCAGTCGACCACCACCAGCGAGGTCGCGCCGGTCGGCACGGTCACCGCGGTGGCATCGAAGGCTATCGTGTCCAGCGCCTCGAGATTGGTCCGGCTGAAGGTGGTGACCGTGGTCGAGTCGGCGCCCTGCTTGTTGTTCACCATCGCCTGGGTGAACAGGGGCAGGATGCCGATGGCGATGAACCCCAGGACGGCGGTCGCGATCAGCGCTTCGATGAGCGAGTAGCCGGCCGCGCTCGCCGGACGTGGTCTCAGAGCACTCAGTTCCATATCCACCCCGGCGGGTTCTCGTCCATCTCGAAGTACTTCGCGGGGTCGTCGCTGCCGTTGGCGTCGCCGGCGAACTTCCGCACCGCGATGCGCGCGGAGGCCTGGGGGCTGGCGAAGGCCTCCATGACGTTGCCTCGCTGGTCGCGGAAGCGGAAGCCGCCCACTTTCTTGACCGAGCCGTCCGAGTTGAAAAACGCCACGCCGCCGCCGCTGATCGGGTCGAATCCATAGACGGCCGTGGAGGTGGGCAGGCTGCCGCCGGACGCGGGCCCCGGCCCCGCGCAGACGACGCCGCTCGGCGCCGTTGCCTGGAACACCAGCGCGTCGGTGCCGGGGGTATAGACCGTGTCGTTGTTCAGGAGGACGTAGGCGAGCACGCTGTTGTCGGCGAAGTGGACCTCCACGTTGGCCACGGCGCTGCGCTTGATCGCCTCGAGACGCGCCGCCTGCATGGCCGACGCCACCTGCTGGGCGAAGCCCGTCAGCTTGGCCCGGTTGAGCGAGTTCAGCATGGCCGGCATGCCCAGGCCCATGATGACCGCGAGCAGGGCCAGGACCAGCAGTAGCTCCACCAGGGTGAAGGCTGCCCTGCCGCTCGGCCTGGGCGGCGCAGCCGTCGGCGCGGACGGCATGCCAGGCATCCGCCTTCCTGCAACGTCTCCGCATCCGCCTGGTCCTCGGGGTTTCACCGGCCTCCAACCCGCTCGCCTTGACTTGGCGTTCGACGACACTTGTGCGGCTAGTGTAATGCATCTATCGAGCCACCGCCAAGCTCGGAGGGAGCGCACGACGAGCCCGCGCACCGGCGAGTAAGTGCTTGAAACCAAATGGCGCCAGGTCGTCGGGGCAAAGCAGCGCCACGACCGGCCGGTGCGGCCGGGAGCCCGGTTGCCAAAATCCGTCAACCGGCGGGGTCAAAATCTGTCGATCAAGACCGCGGGAATCCCCCTTGCCGACGGCTCGTTTCGCCGCTCGGCGTGTGTCCGGACGATGCCGCTGCCGGCTTGGATGCGAAGGCCGCGCCAGGCCGGCGACGAGCACGGAGGAGGTCTCGAAACCTTGACTGTACAGGCGCTTGGGGGGTATCCTCGATGAAATGCTCTACATCCTCTGGCCGGGCGGCGGTTGGGCGGCAACCCATGGCTCCGACCGCCGTCCTGCGTCGAGCGACGTGGGGATCACTGGCTCGTGAGCTCAGGGAGAAGGTGATGAGACGCTATGTCCCGCAGTCGCTGGTCGTCAGGCCACTGATCTGGATCACTCTCCTCGTGGCGGGGGTCGGCATGGGCCGCGGCGCCCATGCCGTGGTGTCGGGCGCGTGTGTGGCGAACCGCGGCGGCGGCAGCTGCACTGCCAACGACGTGACGTTCGTCCTGGTCGGGCTCGGCACGCAAACGACGGGATGCGTCAACAGCAGCGGCAACGTCACGATGTTGTTGGGCGCCACGCTCTCGAACACCGGCGCCAGCACCCGCTATGACATCGGGATGTACATCAACACCGACCCCACCGGCTCCACTTCGAGCAAAGGCGCGGCCTACGATGGCGCCGTCTGCGCCCGCGAGACGCTCCGGCCGCCCGGCACCCTGGCCGACACCAGTTGCACGACCGACACCCCTGCGGGATCGCTGAATCTCGCCGGCGGCAGCGGGCCGTTCTACAACGGCGACGGCAACAAGTGCGGCGACCTCCTCAAGACCACCCCGAGCACCACCTGCGACACGGTGACGCCCGGCACTCTCGACAATTCGTTCATGGTCTTCTCCCAGGCCATCACCTTCCCCTGCTCCGACCTCAACCCCAAGACCGGCTTCATCCAGATCCCGACCTGCGCCACCTGGGGCAACAGCGTCGACGAGGTTCCCGGCAGCACTGCGACTCCTCCCAGCTGCACCGGCGGGACGGCGACGACCGGCTGCCAGAGCGAATGCGACGTGGTGCCGGGCACCGGCTCGAAGTGCCACTGCGCCGTGATCCAGTCCAACGTGCCGAACCCCAACCTTGGCCTCACCTGCTCCTGCACCCCGACCCCGGTGCGGCAGGGCGCGTCCACCGCCTGCACGGTGAGCTTCACCAACACCTTCAGCCCGGCGTGCACCAACACGTCTCCCCCGCCCATCGAGCGGTTCCAGTGCGGGGTGGCGAGCTTCGTCCGCTTCAAGGCGCTCTACAGCACGGCCAACGGCGGCTCGGTATTGAACACTGTGGCCACCTGTACCACTTCCAGCCAGTGCCTTTCTGGCCAGACGTGCGTGAGTGGCATGTGTACACCGTCCACTGCTCCGAGCGAGACGACCGGCGGCACCGTCTCGGACAACGGCACCGGCACCATCACCTGGACGCCCAAGGACAAGGTGACCGGCTCTCTTGGCGGCACCACCTTGGGCGTCATCAGCCCCAACGAAACCGGCAGCATGACCTACCAGTACATCGTCGGGGCAACCCAGCCCGACGGGCCGGTTACCCAGCAGGTGCAGACGTTCTGGTCGAACGTCAGCGGCTTCAGCCCCGAGGTGCAGGAGACGGTCCTCACCGCCAACTGCAACTTCACCGTCTCGAGCACCGCGAGCTGGGCCTCGGTGACCGGGGTCAGAGCGCGGGAGGAGGCGGGCCGGGTGGTCGTCGGCTGGGAGACCGCCGCCGAGATCGGCACCGCCGCCTTCCGCGTGCTGCGGCAGGACCCGAGGTCGGGCGAGTTCCGGGCCGTTTCCGGCCGGCTGCTCCCGGCCGTCGGGCGGGCGCCGGGCGGCATCTACCGTTTCGTCGACGAGACGGCGCCCACCGCCGGCCGCCTCACCTACAAGATCGTCGAGCGCGAGCTCAAGGGCGCCGAGCACGAGTCCGGCCCGTTCATCGTCGAGGTGGAGCGCCGCCCGGCGCCGCCCGCGGTGCGCGCGATGACCGCTGACTTCGACGCCGAGCCGCACGGTCCCTCGGCGCAGGTGCTGCGGGCGGCGCGGGCCGCGCCGGCGGCGGCCAGGCGCGCCGAGGCCGCGGCAGCCAGCAGCGGCGCCGCGGCACGGCTCAAGGTCCTGACCGGCGCCGCCGGCCTCTACAGCGTCAGTGCCGGCGACATCGCGGCGGCCTTCGGCGGCTCGGCGGCCGGCATCGCGACGAGGATCGCCCGCCACGGCTACCGGCTCACCCATCGCGGCAGCGACGTGGCCTGGCAGCCGGCCGCGGACAGCAAGGGCATCGTGTTCTACGCCTCGCCCGTGGACAAGAGCCTGAGCCTGTTCAACCAGCAGAACGTCTACTGGCTCGAGCGCGGCAGCGGCACGTTCATGGGCCTGGAGATCCGGGTCGTTCCTGGAACGCCCGCCCCGCAGGGCCAGACCTTCCTCGACACCGAGCACTTCAAGCAGAACGTCTTCGCGAACCCGTACGTGACCACCAATCCCACGGACGACTACTGGTTCTGGCAGTCCTTCCTGAGCGGCGATCCCGAGATCGGCCGGGGGAGCTTCACCGTCGACCTCGCCGGGGTCGCCGCCGGCGACACGGGCGCGTCGCTGACGGTCAACTTGATGGGCTTCTCCAGCAGCCACCGGGTCGCGGTGCAGCTCAACGGCGCCGCGCTCGGCGAGATCGACTGGCAGTGGGACGGCAATGGCCTCGGAGCGCGCTACTCCGCCACCTTCCCGGTCGGCGCCGCGCAGCTCCTCGAGGGCGCCAACACCATCGATCTCACCGGCCTCGACGGCATCTTCTTCCTCGACTCGTTCGACGTCACCTATCCGCGCCTCTACCGCGCGGTCGCCGACCAGCTGGCGCTGCACGGCGGCGCCAACGCCGAGGTGACCGTCGGCGGCTTCAGCCGCTCCGACATCACGGTGTACGACTTGAGCGCGCCGCTGCTCCCCAGGCGCGTGCCGGCGGCGGTGGCTGCCGACCCGTCCGGCGGTTTCCGCGTCAGCTTCCGCCCGGCCTCGCCGTCGGTGCCGTACCTGGCGGCCAGCGGCGGCGCGATCGCGGCCGCGGCCACGACGCCGCGCCCGGACGCCGGCCTCCACAGCGCCGCCAACGGCGCCGACGACCTGATCATCACCTCCGGCAGCTTGCGCGCCGCGGCGCAGAGCCTGGCCGACTATCGCAAGGGCCGCGGCCTGGCAACGCGCGTGGTTACGGTCGACGACGTGATGGACGACTTCGCCGACGGCCTCGAGAACCCGGCCGCGATCCACGACTTCCTGGTCTATGCCGCCGGCAGCTGGCAGCCGCATCCCCGCTACGTGACGCTGGCGGGCAAGGGCACCTACGACTACCGCGACCTGCTCGGCTATCACGACGACCTGGTGCCGCCGCTGATGGTGGCGTCCTACGAGGGCCTGGTGCCTTCGGACGGCGCCTACGCCGACCTCAATGGCGACGGCCTCCCCGACCTGGCGATCGGACGCATCCCGGCGCTGACCGCGGCGGAGCTGACGGCCTACGTGCAAAAGGTGATCGCCTACGAGACCGGCGGCGCCGGCCCCTGGGCGAAGCAGGCCCTGCTGGTCGCCGACGCGCCGGACGCGGCCGGCGACTACGTGGCGGGCAGCGATCAGCTGGCCGCGTTGGTGCCCGCCGGCGTACAGGTGGACAAGGACTACCTGCCGGTGGGAGCCGATCAGTCGCAGATCGACGCCGCCAGGGCGCAGCTCATTGGCGCCTTCGACAACGGCCGCGTGCTGGTCAACTACATAGGCCATGGCGGCCTCGACCGGTTGGCCACGCCCGGCCTGTTGACGACCGACGACGTCGCGCAGCTCGTCGGCGGGGCGCGCTCGCCGATCCTCACCGCGCTGACCTGCAACATCGCCCACTTTGCCTATCCCGGCTACCGCTTCCTCGGCGAGGACCTGATCGTCCAGCCCGGCGGCGGCGCGATGGCGGTGTTCGCTCCCACGGGGCTTTCCTACGACGGCCCGGCCGTGCAGCTCGGGCAGCACCTGGTCCCGGCGCTCCTCGCCGCTCCCGGCACGGTGCTGGGCGACGCCATCCTGCGCGGCATCAAGGGGTACGCCGCGACCGGCGACCTCACCCTGCTGCCCGCCTACAACCTGCTGGGCGACCCGGCGCTGGCCGTCAAGTAGGGGAGCGGCGGCGCGGGGCGTGCGGCGGCAGCCCGGGCGGCGGCCGCCGCGGCGACGCTCCGGCCGGCGCCCAACGGCCTGGCACTCGCCAGGCGAGAGTCATGGCGGCGGCGAGTCTGGCGACGGCGGATTCGGCGGTGCGGCCGCCGAGTCGGGCGGCACCAGGGTGTAGCCGAGCTGGCGCAGGAAGCTGACCTGATCGTTGAGCACGTAGACGTCTTGGATCTTGCCCCCGCGGATGCGGAACAGGGTGACGCCGTTGAGCACCAGCGGCGGCGGCGCCGGCGCGCCGTCCTCCGTCCGCAGGGTGGCCGTCACCAGGTAGCGCACCGCCACCCGGTCCTCCTCGGCGATCATCTCCTGCGGGTCGTATTCGAGCTTCGAGAACAACGAGTGGAGCCGCTTCTGCGCCTGGCGGACCGCCTCCGGCCCGTGCAGCTTGGGGGCGCCGGGCGTGCGGTCGATGAAGGTCTTGGCGATGATCTCGTCCAGCCCGTCGGCCTTGCCGCCGCCCAGCACCTCGGTCAGGTAGCGGCGGACGAGGACCTTGTTCTCGCGCCGGTGGTCGCCGGCGGCGGCGGCGGGCTGTGCCGGCGGCGCCGGCGGCGTCGCGGGCGCCGCGGGCGCGGGAGCGGCGGGGGCGGCCTTGCCGGGCGCGGGAGCGGCGGGGGCGGCCTTGGCGGCGGCGGCGGCGGGCGCGGCGGCGGGCTGCGGCGGCGGCGGCCCGGCGCGGCCGGCGGCGCCGTCGAGGGCGAGGAGGATGGCCGCGAGGCTGAGCGCGAGGCGCATGGGCTCGACCGCCGTTCGCGCCTTCAGCGCAGCCAGTCCTCGAGCTGCACGCGCTCGCCGGTCGCGGCGTCGCGGTACTTGACGATCACCGGGGTGTAGAGCGCGAGGCCCCAGGCCGGGCCCATGCCGCGGGCGACGGTGCGCGAGCCTGGCACCACCACCGCGCCCGCCGGGATGACCAGGGGGGCGTTCTCCGCGGCGCGGTGGACGCACTCGCGCACCAGGTCGTACACCGGCGTCGAGCGGGTGAGGATGGTGCCGGCGCCGAGCACCGCGCCGCGCTGGACCACGGTCCCCTCGTAGACGCCGCAGTTGCCGCCGACGAGGACGTCGTCCTCGACGATCACCGGCAAGGCGCCGACCGGCTCGAGGACGCCGCCGAGCTGGGCCGCCGCCGAGAGGTGGACGCGCCGTCCGACCTGGGCGCAGCTGCCGACCAGGGCGTGCGAGTCGATCATCGAGCCGTCGCCGATCCAGGCGCCGGCGTTGACGTACATCGGCGGCATGCAGGTGACGCCGCGGCCGAGGTAGACGCCGTCGCGGATCGCCGAGCCCCCCGGCACCAGGCGGACCCCGCCGCCGGCGTCCAGGCGGCGCAGGGGAAAAGTATCCTTGTCGGCAAAGGGCAGGCACGGGCCGTCCGCCGCGCCCACCGTCAGGTCGACGACGCGTCCCAGCCGGAAGCCCAGCAGCAGTCCCTGCTTGACCCAGGCGTTGACCCGCCAGCCCCAGGGCGACGACGGATCGGGCTCGGCGGCGCGCGCCTCGCCGCGGTCGAGCGCGCCACGGAAGCGCGCGAGCAGCTCGAGGTGCTCCGCCGCGGGCGCCGCCGGCGGGTCGGCATACAGGCTCTCGATCTGCTCGCGCAACGTGGCGAGCTCGGCCGCCGCGCTCGGCGCCCTCTCCGCGCTCCCCGCGCCCCTGGCGCCTCCGGAGATCGATTGGGACATGACGCCCGCGTCAGCCGGCGGCGGCCGTCGCGGTGGCCGCCGGCTGCGCTGCCATTCCCAGGCCGGCGAGCACCGCCTCGATGCGGGCCAGGTTCTCGGGACGCGGTGGCACCGCGGGCAGGCGGAACACCGGCTCGAGCAGCCCGAGCAGGCCGAGCGCCGCCTTGACCGGGCCCGGGTTCGACTCGATGAACATCACTTCCATGAGCTTCTGCAGCCGCCGCTGCAGCGCCCGGGCGCCGGCGAAGTCGCCGTCCAGGGCGAGCGCGGTCAGGCGCGCCATCTCGCCGGGGACCACGTTCGACACCACCGAGATGACCCCGGTGCCGCCCAGCGCCACGACCGGCAGGGTCACGGCGTCGTCGCCGCTGAGCACGGCAAAGCTCTCCGGCACCTGCACGAACAGCGAGGCGATCTGCGCCAGGTTGCCCGAGGCCTCCTTGACCGCCGCCACGCGCTCGATCTTCGCCAGGCGGGCGAGCGTCGCCGGCTCGACGTTGGTGCCGGTGCGGCCGGGCACGTTGTAGACCACGATCGGCAGGCGGGTGGCGGCGGCGATCTCGCGGTAGTGGGCGACCAGCCCCTCGGGGGTCGGCTTGTTGTAGGGCGGCGTCACCGTCAACAGGCCGTCGGCGCCGAGCGCCTCGACCTCGCGCGCCAGCGCCGCCACGGCGCGGGTGTCGCTGCCGCCGGCGCCGGCGACCACCGGCACCTTGCCCTTCGCCTCCTCGAGGGTGATCTCGATCACCCGCAGGTGCTCGGCGCGGCTGAGCGTCGGGTTCTCGCCGGTGGTGCCGCAGGGCACCAGGAAATGAATGCCCGCCTCGAGCTGGCGGCGCACCAGCCGGCGCAGGGCCTCCTCGTCGAGCGAGAGGTCGCGCCGGAAGGGCGTGACCAGGGCGGTACCGCAGCCTCGAAACATGGTGATCCTCCGGAGATGCGATCAGTTGGCGCCGCCGCTGGGCGGCCGGCCCTCGCGGGCCACCTCCTCCCAGACCTCGCTCCAGGCGAAGACGCCGCGGCGGCCGAGCACCCAACGGGCGGCTCGCAGCGCGCCGCGGGCGAAGCCGGCGCGGCCGCGCGCCTGGTGCTCCAGGCGGATGGTATCAGCGTCGGAGTCGAAGCCCACGAGGTGGGTGCCGGGGATGGCGCCGGCGCGGTTGCTGGCGGCGTCGATCTCCCGCGCGTAGCCCGCGCGCTCCATCACCCGGCGCAGCTCCTTTAGCGTGCCGGAGGGCGCGTCGCGCTTGCGCCGGTGGTGGATCTCGTAGAGCCAGGGATCGTAGTCGGCGTCGGCGGCCAGCAGCCCGGCCGCGGCCGCGACGATGCGGTAGAAGACCTGCACGCCGACCGAGAAGTTGGCACCGAAGACCAGCCCGGTGCCGTGCGCCTCGACCGCCGCCCGCACCCGCGGCAGCTGGTCCGTCCAGCCGGTGGTGCCCACCACCATGGCGACGCCGAGCGGCGCCAGGCGCTCCACCGTCTCCGGCACCGCCGCGCCGACCGAGAAGTCGATCGCCGCCTCGATCCCGCGCAGCCGTTCGGCGTCGAGCGGCACGCCGGCGCGCCGGTCGGCGCCGCCGTAGCGCAGCGCCACCTCGAAGTCATGCTCGGGCGCCAGCTGCTCGACCAGCCGGCCCATGGCGCCATGGCCGATGATGGCGAGCCGGGTCACTCGATCACCTTCGGGCCGCCGTCGGGAAAGAGGCGGCGGTGGAGATCGGCGACCGCCGCCGGAAGGTCCTCGATCTCCACCAGGCAGCGCACCGCCGGAGCGGCGGCGCCGGCGAGGACCAGGCGCGGCTGGTAGGCGGCCGCGGCCGCCAGGGTGCGCGCGGCCAGGGCCGGATCGGTGGCGAGGTCCTCCGAGACCAGCGACACCACCGCCCGTCCGCGCAGCACGCCGACGTCGCCGGCCGCCGCCAGCGCCGCGCGCGCCTCGGCCAGGCGGTCGGCGCGGTCGAGCGCGAGGTCCGCGCCCCCCTCGTCCAGGCGGAGCACCAGCAGCGCCGGCCGCAGCTCCTCGACCGCCCGCAGCACCCTTTCGGCGAACGTCGCGAACGCCGCGAATGCCCCGCCGCCCGCCGCGCCCGCCGCGCCCGCCTCGTCGGCCTGGTCGGCCGCCGCGCCCGGCGAGACGTGCAGCAGGTGGTCGTTCGGCCTGCAGGCCAGCGACTTGACGGTGGGCGCGGCCGCGGCGCTCCGCCTGCCGATCAACGTGCCGCCGCCGCCACCGTAGTCGGCCTCGCCGCCAGTTCCGCCACGGCCGGCCTCGCCGCCGGCGCCGCTGCCATCCAGGGTGTTGAGGACGCGGATGGGCACGCCGGCGCGGCCGGCCGGCCCGAGCGTGCCGTGGTGCGGTTTCTTGGCCCCGGCGCAGGCGAGCTCGAGCGACTCGGCGAACGACAGCGTGCGCACCCGGCGCGCCCCCGGCACCAGGCGCGGGTCGGCGGTGAGGATGCCGTCCACGTCGGTCCAGATCTGCACCTCCTCGGCCCCCAGCGCGGCGCCGACGATGGCCGCCGAGAAGTCGGAGCCCTCCTTGCCGAGGGTGGTGACGACGCCGTCGAGCGTCGCGCCGATGTAGCCGCCGACGACCGGCACCGCGCCGCGCTCGAGCGCCGGCAGCAGCGCCGCGCGCAGTCTGGCGCCGGTCTCCTCGTAGAGCGGCTGCGCCCGGGTGAAGGCGCCGTCCGTCACCATCACCCGCCGGGCGTCGATCCAGGCGGCCGCGACGCCGAAACCCGGCAGCGCCCGGGCGAGGATCTCGCTCGCCAGCACCTCGCCCCAGGCGGCGGCGGCGTCGGCGTCGCGCGGCGTCAGCCGCCGCTCCCGCGCCAGCCGCTCGAGCAGGCCGCGCAGCTCGCCGAAGCAGCCCTCGAGCGCCGCCCCGACCGGTGCGCGCTCCGCGGGTGGCACCGCCGCCTCCGCCACCCGCCGGTGGAAGCCGCGCAGCTCCTCCCAGCCGGCCAGCGCCGCGCCCACGTTGCCGGCGGCGGCGGCCTCCGCAGCGTCGAGCAGGCGCCGGGTGGTCTTCGCCATCGCCGACACCACCGCCACCGGCCGCGCGCCGAGCCGGGCGCGGAGGATGCCGGCGACCCGCTCGATGCCTGCCGCGCCGTCGACCGAGCTCCCGCCGAACTTGCAGACGATCACCTGCCGAGTCTACAGTGCAGGAGGCCGCCAGGAGGCTTGCCACCGCGTCAGGCTGGGTCCGCCGAGCGGCCTGTCGCTGCGGAGGCGGCACGGCGCCGGAGCCGGGAGCGAGCGGCGAAAGACTGACCACCATCGGAGGCTCTCGTGCCCAGGGCATCCCACGCCTTCGCATTCGGCATCTTGTTCGTGGTCGCCGGCTGGGGCGCGGCGATCTGGCTGTCCGGTGCGGCCAGTCAGCCCCCGCCAAGGGCGGCCACGCCGGCGCCGGCGTCGGCGGCGGCGGGCGGGCCGCCGGGCGACCGCGAGCCGGCGGCCGGTGCCGGCGCCGCCGAGGACGGGGCGCCGCGGCCGCTCTGGCGTATGTACGAGCGGCTGCTCGTGCGCGCCCGTTACGTCGATCTCACCCACACCATCACGCCGTCGATCCCGGTGTGGCCCGGCTTCGGGTCCTCCACC